>FRDC01000355.1_pt1 | contig 75002 bp, 85 predicted proteins | sample 1106171 | NCBI WGS metagenome assembly FRDC01 (sample SAMEA3930566, study PRJEB13176) | freshwater metagenome | biome: Drinking water system; feature: drinking water; material: water | place: Singapore | collected 2014-12-20 | reverse complement strand
ATACCCATACCGCATCATTGAACTCAACACTGCGCCCGACCCTGGTAGAATTGCACCGGAGGCTGATAGGGTGATATCCGGCACCGTGGTTAGTTCTTCAAACCGCCGTGCCTCACGCTCACGCTCATCTTCAGCATTCGCAGCCGCAAACCCAGCCCGAGCATCCGCCAGCTCGCGGTCTTCCAAGGTAGTTAACTGGGATTGGTCGAGGCTAAACCTAGGTTGATCAGCTAACCTGCGCGCGACTTTACTTACCCTAGCCTTCGGACGGACCGCTGGACGCTTCCCCGCAGCAGCCACCACCCTCTCAGCTGTAGTCTGCCCGGGGTTAAACGCGAGCTTCTTAATCGGATCTACGTAATCCTGTGGCTGATCCAGGTCGCTGATGATCGCAGCTGGAATTACCTTACGCTGCTTTTTGCTTTGTGGAGGCATTGGGGGATGGAACTCCTTCTAATGACTGACTGACTGTTTACTACTGGTTACTTCCTACGCACTAGAATCTTACTACCGTCGCTGCTGATCGACAGTACCAAAAACATTCCACGCTCGGTCGTAATCGTCTGACCTTTCGTCACAGCTCCAGGTTTAATCCCGAACCCTTGTGGATTCAGTAAGAAGATCTTAGGATCACCATACACGCGCGCGAGCGAACGAATCGGCGCATCTGGGGGTGGAGTTGATTCGTCGTCGATGTAGTAGTCGTGCTGGACGTACTGGGTATCTGCTGTGGGTGTGGATTGTTCCTGGCGTAACACTCTATCCAGGTCTAGCTGCTGACCGCCACCCCTCGGCGTAGCTTTTCCAACCACCTTCGCACGCTCCTGCGCACCCTGCAACGAAGTCTTAGCGGAAGTAACCTCCGCCTTGAGTTTGTTATACCGCGCATACCCATCAGGATCGAACAGCTTCATGTAAGTTTCCAACTCGCCATCCGGCACCGCTACCAACTGTCCATTGACTTTTTTCTTAGCATAGGGTGAGTTTTTCCAGCCATTCCAGATCCCATTCATTTCAGTTTGAAACTTGCCTAACTCAGCTTCAAACTTGGTTACATCTTCCTTAGCACGCAGTTGATCCTGGGTATCCTGGCGCAAGATAGTTGCAGCCTGCCCGCCTGTTACGCCACCCCGCCCAGCATTCGCCAACGCTTCGGCAGTCTTAGCCTGCTTATATGGCACCCCTAACTCCACCGAACTAGCCTGTGACTCCTTGACCCGTGCGATCATCTGCCGTGCGCGTAAGGTATACGCCTTCATAATCGGATCATCTTCACCGACCGCATCCAAATCCAACCCTTCGTTAGCTGCTAGCGCGCGTGCTATGGAAGCTTCCTGACGACGCGTGGGGTCGGAGGCGGTTGCTTTACCGCTGCTGCGGATAGTGGCGATGTTCTCCTTTTCAGTGCTGCCACGTCGAATAGGTTTCTCGTGGATCTCGCCGGTTTTTTGATCGTACAACTGCACGTACCGCTCACCGGTATCAGGGTCAGTGATAATCCCTAACGGTTGGTACTTACCCTCTGATGGGAATTGGAACTTCCCGGATGGTGGCACATACCCAGCCCCTTGCTCAGCCACTGACCTTACCCTACTCGCGGGTGCCTCACCTTGTTGCTGCGCCACCTCGGATTCATTCGGCAACAACTCTGCGAACTTACCTAGGAATTGTGCTTGCGCAGTATGATCCGCCTGCGGGTTCCAAACTTCCTTCCAGCCTCTCTGGGTTTTCGGATGAAGGATGGATGTCAGTAGTTGCAGCTTCTTGGGCGTGTTCTCGGGTGAATCCGGGATCGCATCCAGTATCGCTAAGCTTTGCTGAATCGCTGCATCATCCTGTGACTTAGCTTCTTCCCGGCGACGGTTATGCTCACCGATAACGCCCGCCATCAATCCCTGAAAAGGAGTCTGGGGTGCTGCGGCAGTAGCCTGCTGTGGCGCGTAGTTATCACGCACCTGCCCAGCGCGCTGTGCAACCTGCTGCAACACCTGCATCAGCTGAGATAGTGATTGGGCACCGTATTTTGCATTCGATACTGATGGCATGGTTTAAGTAAACTCCTTATCAACTTAGGCCAACACAATCCCCGAATAATCCGGGCCTTTCAACCCAGCCGTACTTCCCCCGCCGCCGCCCTTGCCAGCTTTGATCTGACCCATAATATCTGTCAGCAACGGCCCTAGTCCTTGCAACACTCCAGCCATCCCCTGATCCTTGCGAGCTTTATCCGACATCTGTCCGGTGAGCATCAAGGTAATCGCTTGTAGTACCGCCGACGCCTGCTCGGTAGATAGATTTCCCCACTGGATAGCTTGATTACCAGAAGTTGAACCAGCCTGTAACGCTCCGGCAGCTGCCTGCGCGCGTGCTTGTGGGATGAGTTCCATCAGTGCACGGTTGCGGCCAAACTGCGCATCGGCCAATCGTTGGTTCCGTCCGCCACCCCGAGGTGCGAACATCCCAATCTGATTCAGCAATCCCTGGAACTGATCGTTCACAGCGGTACGTTGCGGGCCTAGGACGCTGTTCAATGCGGTAGGGTTATCGTTGGATAGGATACCCTGGTAGTAGTTGGACGCAGCGGTCAGATTGGGTAGCGCAAGGTCATACATCGCGTTCTGCTTGTCGCGCGACTGCCCACTCCAATTCATCAAATTATTCAGGCTGGGGTCGATTTTACTCTCCAGCTGTTTTTGCAATTTGGACTTCCCGCCCGTGAACAACCCGGCAATTCCGCCGATAGCCCCACCGGCAGCTGCTCCCCACGGACCTAATGCTGACCCTAGCTGCGCGCCCGTTGCTGCGCCTCCCAAAGCTCCACTTAAACTCGGCATCGTAATACCTCCTTAGAAAACCTGCACCCAAGTGGCAGTTTCATTATCCGAATAGACACATTCATAAATAGCTGGAGTGTTGGGTAAGTACCATTTACTCCCAGCTGTATAGCCCGCTGATAAGTTATCAGCGGTGGTTGGAGCGGCGGTTGCGTTCAGGTTCCGCACGCGCGCTATTTGAGTTAACCCTAAGTCAGCTAACACTTGCTCCGGTAAGGGTTGCTGCTGCGGTTGCGGTGGCACTGGGATGAATTCAACCGGGGGCGTGGTAGCGGCACGGTTGGACAGCTCGCCAAGTTTACTTGCTACGTCACGCAAGTAACGCTGGAGTTGAGTTGGATCCTTTACTTCGTTTGGAGTTATTTCACGCATCAGATCATCGCCCCCTCTTCCATCCCAGTTGGCCCACCAAACGGCGTAACCGTCCGATACCCCTGTTCAAAACTCCTACCCCAATCTGCCACCTTCACACACGAGCTATTAAACACCCGCACACCGTCTGTATTCGCTAATCTAAACTGGTAGATCTTACCCTTGGTAGGGTCTAACCTCAAGTAATATCTTGCCATTACGCCCCCGGTGCTGGGGATTGGATACGTATATGCCACCCCATCTATCGTTACGGTAAGTGTAGTCTCAGACTCACTCTCCAGGTCAATGTAGCTCTCCGCCACATGCTTCCACCCACAACTCCCAAGATCAGTCGGCGCGGTTTCCCAGACAGTCGCGGACTCGGGATACGGCGTGACAATCCAGGTAACATTATAGATCCGCCAGGGATCTGCATCGGTAGGTACAATCCTTACCAACCGGCTCTTACCCGGCACCTCCAACGAGAAACTCCGGGGATCCCCCTGGCCATCCTGCTGGGTGGTAAAGCTCCCTAGCGTGGCCTCACCATCCCCCTGCACTTCAAAGGTGCGACTCGCCCCCAACGTATCCGCCTCCAACACAAACCCCAACACACGCTTCGTGCCCGGTGTCCCACAGTCATCCCAGTCGGTTACACGTAGGTTACTCAGCTCGGGCCGCAGCAGTAAGCTCGGTTCCCAGGTATACCAAACAAACCCACCACCGAACCCCGACTGAAAAGTAAACCTTGCGCCTAGGTTGATCTGAAACAAATCTTCCGGTAAGTCAAACCGTGGACGGTTACGGCCTACCTCCAAGGTAATCGTGTCAGTCTGGATCAGGTTAGTGAATTCGTTAGAGTATATCGCAACTTCCAACTGATCACCTACGTCAGTAGCATCCAGGTTGCACTCGTAATCACCCCAGTGCTTCTGCGCGCGAAACTCCCCAGCGTTGTATGCCATCGTATCCCATTGACACTCGATGGGGTCAGCGTTGCTGTAATCCTGTGTAAGTACGTTGGTTAACGTGCCTACCTTGTTCGCTGTGGCGCATACCATCCGATAGTCGGAACTGTTCGCACCCATTGCAGGGTAGCGGCAGCGCACGCCCTGATCCGCGTATTCGTCGTACATCCAAGCACCGCGTTGGATAGTGAGTACCAGGGTGGCCATGTCGATCACGAACTCACTCGGGCGGTCTTGGATCAGGTAATCGAAGTACAACATCCCGGATAATGAGCTAAGTCTGAGATACATATCCTGTGTCATATCCGGCGCAGGAATTTGGTTGATGTCCTTGCCCGGGATGCCATCATGCGGAAAGAGTTCGTATAAAGCTTCGGTGGTGAGGGAAGTAGGCTGCCCCCCTTCGGAATAGTAAATACCATCCTTACTTACAAAGTAGATCAGCTTATCCACACACAACGCCCACGGAGCTACCAGCCCGCGCGAGTTAGCGATCTCCTGTGGGACATAGGTAAGCGCGCCAGTGAGATCCCGTGAAGCTGTCACCTGCCACATACGTTCGCTGCTAAACACAAACACCCTGCCGTCGTACACGCAGCCGTTGATCAGCGGTTCGTTGGGTGGAGTTACTTCGATGTAGTTAGCGTCGGTAGTGGCGTTGGGGTCGTTTTCGTTGGTCCAGTATAAATAGCCCGGGTTAACTGGATCACCGCAGGCGAAATAGACCAGTGCTTCAGCTCCAGTTCCATACGGGCCAAACACGCGCGACAGTGGTTTTCCCAGTCTAATTGGCGAAGGGAAGTAGAAAGGTGCTGTTGCAGCAGCTCCAGCTGAGGCGGCAAGCTCGATGTGGGTAGCGTCAGCTGGTTGCTTATAGAGTAAATGCGTTTTTCCATTGATTACAACCTCCGTCCCAGGTGCCCAGGTGGTATCGAAAGTATCCCCAGACAACCAGATCATTTTATTGCCTACGATCCTGCACGTCCCACGCGCGGGCCTGCCAGCGGTAGCGAATGGTGCGTATAAGTTAAACCGAAGTAGTTGATTATTCGCTATACTCTCATCAGGTAAGTTATCGGTGAAAGTCGTAGTCGCACCCGCTGGGTTATCCACTTGCCCAACATACAGCCACTGCTTTAGCGTACCACCATAGCGGTAGATATTAAGTTTCGTAACCTGCGAATCCGGGTGTTTTGCCAGTTGGATTTGGTTCTGCTGCCGCCGTGACAGCACACCAACTCGGGTGGCAGGACTCGGCAGGGATTCATCGCCAGTCGTATCATTCCAACCAGTACAGCGATAGTAATAAGCATCAGAGAAAACTGTCGGAGAGCTGTAGCTATCCAACGCATATCCACCTCCAATCCACCAACTGCTAATTGCACAGTCAACCGTAGCAGGCGTGGCCCGCTGCGTCAGCTGGAAGCTCGCCATAACCGCCGTGACATTCTTCAACGTCCGCGAACGATCCGTACCTACCCGCTGGAGATCTTTAACCTTGATCGTTAACTGATACCACTGCTCCTTACCAGAGCCAATCTGAAACAACGGTTCGTTCTGATCGTTAACTGATACCCCATACCGATCTTGGAACTTCTTCAGGATTTCCTGTTTGTTCCCGGCGAACAACCCCTTGGTAGTATCACCAAACCCGGACTTCAAGGCGCGAAAATCTGCTAATGCCTGATCGTAGCTGATCAGCTTACCAGTTTCATTATCGCGGACTAAAGTGTTCGGTCCAGCGTTGAACTTATCGTAAGTGGATTTCTGGATCCGACCGGGGGTGGCACCGACCAGTGAAGTAGCCAGCTGAAAGTCAGCGTAGGATTGTAAGTCAGCCGCACGAGCTGCATAGAAGTAGTAGTTCCGTGAGAGATCAGTCCCAGCGTAGGTATTGAGTATGGTTCCTGGATCCACGTCGAACCACAACCGCACTTCGATGAGTCGGTTGATGTCTTGGATGTATAACCCAATGCTGATCTCATCGTCCTCGGTGATAGGCTTGCCGCCGACCTGGGTAATGTCGCGCGGGGCGTTAAGGCGAATGTTACCGATCCCAGCGGGTGTGCCCACGGTTGGGTCGATGGTGGTTTGAATGGATTTGCATACTAACGTATGCGCAGCTGCTAAGGTTGTGGTTGTGTAGCAGCGGAACGCGCCGAGTCCGGCGACTGTGTGCCCAGCCGCAATGGTCGTAGTCGTACTAACTCTAATACAAGGTCTGTTGTCAAGTCCGTCGATAACTTCGAGCACGCGTACTGGCTCAACGGCGTTGAGTAACAGCATTGAGTTTGGTTGCAAGCCTGCGGTAGCTGCTGTAAGTTGTATCGTACAGAGTCCGGTCATGCCGGTATCATACTCAATCGCCTCCACAGTCGTATCTGAAATCGCAGGCAACACTTGCTCAACCAGTACATACTCAGCTGAATTAGCGAACAATCGCATGTTCGGCTGGATGTCTTTACCCATCGCGGCGGGTTGGATCAGGCAATACCCCGTAGTGCCGGAATCGTAAAGTATTCGCGTGATGGTAGTGTTGGTTCGGTTAACCAACGACAGCGCACCTGCTCCGACTGAATTATTCCAAGTCGCACCATCCTGGGTTAAATTGGTGCAGTCAGTAATACTCAGCATCTTAGCCGGGTCAGGGTTGAGCAATGTCGGTCCCTGCACTGGCGGCGCGATACCCCAGTTACGCACTTGACGCGAAGAGTTTACTGCTACCATTTTATTGGCATCACTAATAAATATGTAAGGATCTGGACTTCTTTCAGGTCTACCTACTACTGCGCATAAAGGGCTACCAGAAAAGCCTGTAGCTATGGGAGACGCTAGATCTGCTTGAACACTACCTGCGTACAGTTCAGTCCCAGCTCCAAGCACAAATGGATTTAGATTATTATACGAATCCTGTAACTGAAATACACTGTGACAGTTTGCCAGCTCAAATAATTCTTCTAACCCAGGTCTTGGGGTTAGTCCTCCCTTCGTGTAACTACGGACGTTACGCATATAGGGCATTTTGTCATCTGGAAGCTGATCAATAGGGGATGACAAATCTATTCCGCGCCCAGCCTTGACAGTTGCGCGCTGCCACAATTCTCCCAAACCTTTGCCTAACCTACTCATAGTGGACTCCCTAATCCTAAAGCTTTCTCAGGAGGCCATCCTAGATTTAAGCGCGTTTTCAAAGTGCCGTAGTTAATACCTGTTATTTCAGACCATTCAGCCATAGATTTGGTAATACCCTTACAAGTTATCATCCGGCTACTTCTACGATTTCTAGCTTGATCTTTTGGAGTAGACCACCTTATGTTTCCAGGAAAATATCCTAGCTCATTATTTATTCTATCGATGCTGTGAAGCTTGCTTGGTGCAGTGCCGATAGTGCCCATTAGATATTCATAGAATGCTTCAAAGGTATTCCAGCCTGGGTACATAGTAATTCCGCGCCCACCGTAATCAGGATAATCTGGAGATGTAACCTTGAAACAACGCCTTTTGATACTACCCCAGACTTTATATTCCTTTGTTGCACCCGTAGCTAAGGCTTTACCATGTTTGGTCTTTGCAGACGTAACTAAGCTTCCTTTCATACAACCACAACTAGACGTGCGCCCGGTTTGTATACTATGAGATTCCGCTTTAACTAGGGCATTGCAGGTACAACGGCATAGCCACACAGTTCTGTTGCTTATTCTGCCTAAGTATCCCATTACTTTAAGATAACCAAACTGTTCGTCAGTTAAATCTACAAAGGTTTTACGTATTGGTAGTGGCTCGAATGTGATAATATCGTCCAAGTTCATAATCGAATTCTCCGTTAACTAATCATTTTCGGTTGTGAATCAGACCCGGCTTACCTGCTAGTAACAGGCGTCGGGTCGAATTTATTATACCATAGGTTTACTTCCTACCTCCCACACTAACCATCCCAGTTTCGTCCAGCTTACCTTCATCCTGCCAGCGAGGTTTACTCTGTTGATCCGTAGTAGCGCGTTTCTTGAATAACCACAGATCCGCCGCGCGTGCTTGTAATCGTTGGTTAAACTTCATCGCAGCTTCGAGTAAATCCCTATACGCACCTATCGTCATGGCGAACTCTGCACCGGAAGTTTTCAACATCGCTAGGTGATGCGCGAAGTCTACCAGTAACTCATGGTATTCGCGGGGCAGCTGCACCGTATCTGCATCATCGACCAGCAACGGCGGCTGCGACTGCACTTCCACTGTCAACGTCAACGGTGTATCGGCCAGCTGCGCGCTGGTTGGTTGCGGTGCTACAATCAAATGATTCCAACTAACCATCCCGATTATCGCAGGCAACCCAGGTGTGTTATGCCACCGGGGTCTACGTGCTGCTACATCCTTCACCCCACCTACTACCACTGGCCGACCGTTGATCCAGCAGTTATACACCGATGGATAATTACGCCCCAACACCAAACTATCTTCATACCGCCGTGCGCAGTATTCAGCCCGGTGCGGATCCCGGCATTGCCCATCGAACTCGAACTGATCTTGCAGCATCGAATACTTCAATACCCAATCCAATGATGGTGGGATAGGTAGCGGGTCCGCGTCTAGGTCATCCTGCGTAGGTAGCTGTAAGTTGAATATTGCTAGCTTACCTATATCCTCTGGTGGGGGGTACAAACGCACCGAGTTAACCGGCTGCGTCAAACTCACATATCCACGCGGTTGACCGTTGGTAAAGTAGGTAGTGTAGTTAACCTGATCCGATTGCGTCTCACGGAGTTCGGTGTAGTAGTGGGTAGCAGGGGTGGGCGTAGGTTCGGCTTTCCATTCTGCATGTCGTAGCTCCAGATTACGTTCCGGCAACGCTACCACTTCCTGTCCGGCTAACTCCTGGTAGGTGGTGGTCAACCCAGTATCACGTAACCATTGCTCGTAGTTTGCGCGTAACGCGAACTTCATCCCATCTATCTGCGGGCTAGGGTATTGATCTAAGAACGTAGCCAGGGTAGCTGGTTCCAGCATGACCTGCTTGGCGCGTGCGATTAAGCTATCTGATAAAGCTGTATAGGCTAGGGGTGACGCAGTTAGGGTAGGTAGGTCGTAGATGGCTTGACCAGCTACTAACGGTATATCGTAACGTTCAGTCCAGTACCCACTGAACGCCTGCCATGTGGTGAGTGACTCATTCAAGTAGCCGGTTAGTTCATCCTCCAGCCAAAACACCATTCCGGGATCGCCTAACTTTCCAGCTAAACGCTCCCGGAGGGTTTGTAGAGTTACTTCGGTGTACACACTCATGTTAAGGCTTCGTCGGTCGATCCAACGCTCGCTGTACCAACCCAGTCAATGTCTGCATATTCTGCCCCAAGCTACCCAGCTTCAATTCCATAATCGTCTGCAAGCTCGCCACCTCCCGCGCCAGATCAGTCTTCGTCGCCGTATCAACTGCCTTAGCTTTCAGATCCACAATATCCCGCTCCAACTGGCACACCTTACTATCCAATCCTTGTAACCTGGACTGTAAGTAAATACGTTGCGCCAACGCACCTACCGTACCGGCCAAGGACAACTTAACCACCTCTTCTACACCGTCGCTCCAGGTCATAAGTAAGTGAGGTTCCTTATAATAAGTAAGCTGCTGCTGCCGTTGCATACTGATCGCCTCCTTCGTGGGGGAGAAGTTAGCGGGGGATTATTATGTAGCTAAGTAGACTTGGACCGTACCACCGCCAGCAGTGATAGCGGTAATACGGATCCGTACCTTACCGTATCGGCCTGGGATGTTTACCTGCTGCCATTTGGGGGAAGCTACAGAACCGTCGTCGGTAAAGTCAATGGTGGTGACTTGTGCCCAGCTGGCACCGGAAACCGCGAAGGGTGCGGTTTCGACGGCGATGGTATAGGCGGATACACCCGTGGAGCTGTATACAGCTACGGTTAGATTGGGTTGGTTAGACGCGTCATAGATGTCCGAGGTGACGGTCGTGCCGAAGTCGGAGGTCGCGCCACTGTTGACCTTCTTCCAGCTTGACCAGATGAGGGGTGGGGTAGCGTTGGTTTGGGCATGCGCGATTGAACCTAGCTCTGTATGCTTATAGTCAATCCCGACATACGACCCTAGAACTAATGCCGCAATAACTAATAACGTAGCAGCAGCTTTACTCATGTTACTTCGCGCCTCCTTGCGCAATAGCCCCCTGTGGCTCCGGTTCCGCAAACGACCACTTACCATCCTTATCCCGGCTCGCTTCACAAGCATCACACTTGAACTCTTTGCGTTGTGCCAGGATCCATTCGTTGATCTGCTTCATCGACGTAGCGAACTGACTATACAGTTTGCTCTGCCGATCAAACACCGCAGCCCGGATGGTTTCATCCTGTGACTCGTAGATCTTGGGATCCGAGATATAGTTCAACAGCGCGCGTTCGGTGAGGTTGCGCTGATCAACCAGCTGGGAGATCTTGGTGGCCAGGGGTTCGGGGAGTGGGTAGGATTTGCGACCGGGGGATGATGACGCAAGCGTAGAAGTAGGTCCGGTAATAATACCGCCTGACGTAATCCCAGCAGGCTTAGGTGTGTTATCCTGTGCATACAGCGACCCACCCACCACCAGCATAATCAATACCACGCTACACGAAACTAACGATACTCGAATATCTCGTTTAATCATTGTGAATTCCCCCATGAGTTTTTAGACAATTCGATCTGTAAAACCATTGTAATACAGATCTGTTTTAGGTACAATTACTTTTATGCAAATAATGACCATTCCAGACAAGTTCAACTTAGATCTACTACGTCCAGGTAAACCGTGCAAAAAGCACGGGCACGCACTCGCAGCCGGATACAATTTAAGACTAGCATCAAATGGCGATTGCATATTCTGCAAGTTCATTAGGCTGGCTCATTATCGAGAGCCTTTAGTAGCCAAGAAAATAACCTTGGATGAGTCAAAACAATCTATAAAAGATCTTCATCCGTTTGATGAAACCAAGTTCGTACTTGGTAAATTATGCCCTAAACAACATGCTTATTACCAGTCAGAATTTACACTGCGGCAAATTGCTTCTCGAACTTGCGTTGAATGTATGCGCGCCTGTGTACTGCGTCATTCAAAAACGCCGGAGGCCCGTCAGAAGCGCAAGTTATATAAACAATCTACAAAGTACAAGAACTACGAGGCTAGCTATAAACGTAGTTCTGTAGAATTAGCTACTCAGAAGCGTTGGAGACGCTCAATAAAATGCTTGAAATATCAGGCCGCTTACCAAGCTTATAGACGCGCGCTTAAATCGAGCGTTCTTAACTTGCTATTTACCAGAGAAGATCTAGTAGATCATTTCGGCAAATTTGGTAACAGGTGCGTATACTGTGGCACTACTACTGCCAACCTAACTATAGATCATGTAACTCCTATAAGTAAGTTGGGCATAAACGGTTTATGCAACATTGTGCCTGCCTGTAAATCCTGCAACTGTAGTAAGAACGCAAAGTCCGTAGAGGAATGGTTTCCAACTCAGATAGGATTTACTAAGCGCAAATTATCAAAGATCTATAACATTCTACGAAATTCCTAAAGCTTGTTTAGCTTTGGTAGTAGTTAGTATCCTATGAGATAGCCCATTCAACCCCCCATTTATAACCCTGGTCAGCCCGGGAATATCATCCGCATCGGCATACTTATTACACTTATTATCCTGCCAGAACAACGCCGCTGCCCTAAACCCATGCTCTGGAGTACTTAGCAGCTCTGGATGGTTTACGCAGTCTATCTGTAGTGCCTTGGCTACGCGGGTGTAATTAGCCCGCCCCGTGGTTTGGATCGGGCCGCGCCCCATAAAACGCTTCCCATCCCCGGCTACGACATTTCCCAGGTCCATTCGGCCTTCGTACCGTAGTTGTGCCTTCGTCGGCCCCCATAGCTCAGTCCAGTATTTCAGATCTAAGCTTTCGTGTGCTAGCTGACCTAGAAAGTGGGCTACCCGTAACGGTGTATTGATTTCAAACTCGGCCAACGCAGCGTTCAACGAATCCAGGTATTGCTTCGCGCGTGCTTTATCCAGTCCGCGCATTGAGCGGTATAGTTGTTCTAGAGTCAATTCCATAAGGTTACGCGTTAGTCGATTAGTTAGTTGATCGGTAATAGCTCCACAACAGCAGGGGCTTTCGATGCAGCCGCAGTTCCATTACGGACATGTGACACTTGCCCCCGCATTCAGCGTACCACCGTTCGCCACGGTAAATCTATAGCACGTATTGTCGGGAGAGCGCAGGATAAACCCATAACTACTGCTAGCACTGGCGGCGACATCGCCACCGATGCTACTAATCGTCCCATCGGCTTTGACCACCCAGCCACGAGTGATTGACCAATTCGATAAATACAAAACACCGCCCGATGTCATTCCTAGAAAGCCGTCATTCCCACTGGTTCCGTTACCCTTCATTCGGATGTTGCCGCCAGGGTTGTTAGCGTCAATCTGTCCGGCTACGATTGTTTTGCCGTATAGCAGTGTCTCCGTCACGTCCGACGCTCCTAAGACCATTTGGTTTGATTTAGTGACTGTGGCATTTGCTCCTAAAGCGGTGGAATTAGACAGTCCGCTAGTCGTAGTCGTGACAGTCGCGGCGTAACCAATGAATGTGTTGTAGTTGCCATCAAGCAGCCCGTATCCCGCTTGACGACCAAGGGCCGCGTTCCCATTGCCAGTAATCATTTGATATAGCGACTGGTAGCCCACGGCTTGGTTAAATTCGCCAGTCGTGTTGCTGTATAAGGCGTTATCCCCAATGGCTGCATTGTCGTGCCCGGTCGTCAGGCTATACGCAGCCCGCGAGCCAAGGATGGAAGTACCTGCCGCGGTCGTGCAGACGCGACAAGATTCGTAACCCAAGATATTATTGAAATAGCCTGTAGTTAAAGCAGTTCCGCTGTTCTCTCCGACAACCGTATTTCGGGATGCTTCATAAGAAGGCCCCACTACGGCCATTGTAAAATTACCCGACCCACCCACGAAGACGTTTCCGCCATCTCCACCAGCGGGGTTGAAGTTATGGATAAACGCAGTAGAGCCTTTATAGATAACACCCGATGTGGCGGTGGTTGTGGTTGGAATCGTAATTGATCCACCTGCGTTCACGTCAAACGTAACTGTGCCCGAAGCGTTAGTGCTGTTGAGGACAGACTGGCTAGCTAGGGTTCCAGTTAGAGCACGTAATTTCAGTCCCGACTCAGTTGCGGACGCCGTAAAGACGCACAACTGACAACCCGTTGCGCTGTCGGACGACGTGCCAAGTAAGAGCTTGCCCGCGCCGGTTGAACCATTCGTGCCCCGAATAATTGCCGCACCCGCCCGCGCCCACGCCGTATCTAGTGTGGATGAATAACTAGCCGCTCCCAGGCTCGTCCAACCAAACTGACTGCCGTTGTAGCCAATCAAATTGGCCCCGCCAGCCGCAACAGCGATCGCTGCTGCAAACGTTCCGCCGCCGCCCGCAGTGATTGTGGCTAACGTACTGCCATCACCGCGCACATAATTCACCAGCGCCGTTGCCCCAACATCCCCACTGAATGCACGAAACTCTGCGGCGGCCTTCCCGCTCACGTTGGAAAGAACTTGGAAGGTTGCAGTATTTGCACTCGTGCCGACACTGACATTTCCGCCACCTTTTGGTGTTAGAACCAGTCCTTCGTCTGTTCCCCCACCAGCCACTGTCAGCACTACGCCCGCACCACTTGCCCCACTCGTCGCACTTAAATACGTACTGTTGAGCGCATTGCTGGCAAATGCGCTGTTCCCGAAGGTGGTTGCGTTCACTCGATACGGCACTTGTCCATTCGTGCTATTGATCGTCGTGCCACTCGCAATCGTAACCGTTACAGTCTGCCCAGCCCTAGTCAAACTCCCATTCGGAAACACCAACGTCTGTGTCCCAGGCACGTTCGGGGATCCGTCAACTTCCTTAACCCGCACGCCGTTACCAGTAGGATAATTCCCGCCACCTGATTGCTGTGCATGGGAAACGCCCGTTAATCCCGTGAAACTGAGAAGCATCCATGACAGGATCCAAGCACCTAAAAATCTATTAGAATACATCTTTTTTGAAATCATTACATTGATCTCCAGTAAGTAACTTCTAGCTCAAGCACTCGGGCTTTGCCCGCGTAAGTATCGGCACCATCCGCACCGATACGTTCGAGTTTTATGTACATGGTTTCACCAGCCGCGCAGTTGGTTACTGTCATCCCTGATAAAGTGGCAGTTTTGCGTAAGCCCGCGGTAGCTGGACCAGCAAAATTATTGGCAGATGTGGACATATAAGTAGGTGCGATTAAGTCATCACCGTCTGCCGCACATGCACAAGAAGCTTGAAACCGTATAGGATTAGTCGAACTCGTATCACCCGTGTAGATAATATTGAAATCAACTGACCCACTGCTATACCAATCCGACGGTAATCTAAAATGTTGCGTAGCGGTATTTGTCGCAGCATCTACAAACTCTAACACACCGGATGTGTTAGTTGTTCCAATACAGGCGGCTACTGCCCCACCTGTAGAGGGAAGATCAAAGAAGGTACTAGCAGTAGATACATTACATCCACCCGCTACGAAACTAATCTTAGACGGTAAGATAATAGTGTTGGAAGTTGCATCAATTGTCTTATTGGTTAATGTTTCAACATTGCCAATAGTTGCCAAAGTACCACTGGTAGGAAATGTCAGCGCTGTACTGCCACTGAATGACAGGTTTATATTCGCATCACCCGTGATGGTGAAGGTGCGATCTGCCGTGTTCAAAGTGGATCCAGGCACAATCCGCATAGCGAACGCGCCCGGAGCATCCAGGTAGAAGCTGCTAAACTCAGCGCGGCTGCTGAATACATTAGTCGAAGTGCTGAAAGTGTTCGCGCCGGTGAAGGTATTCGTCCCAGAGAAAGTATGCCCAGTGGTAATCGTGCCGCCTTTACGGACGTTAAACACATCTACGCCGCCTACCTGCATCGTGAGTAAGTTAGTACCAGCTGCGGATGATACATCCGTCATGTTCACTTTAATCGGTGCAGTGAACGCGGTGCCAGCGGAAGCATCATCCCAGGTGCCGGTTAAGTCGATAGCAGCTACGTTGTTAGCAGTAGACGGAGCATAGCTGGCGATTTTAATTGCTTCATCACCCGCTGCGGCCGTGATGCGTAACCGGCCATCTGGGGAGGTGCAACCTAAGCATAAGCCGGTTGAGGTTAGGCGGGAGTTCTCGGTACCGTTAAACAGAAAACTATAGCGCGCGCCCGAATCGGCATTAAATACAAACCCATTCGTTAACCCCGTAGACTCGAAGAACACCTGATTGGACGAGTAAGGCGCGCCTGAGTATGAGCTACCTGTGATGCCAAATCGCAATGAATTTGCAGCGTTGGCAAAGTCAATCTCAGTAGTCGCTGCGGTATTGGTAGATGGATTGGTTAAGCTCACACCCAAAGGTCCGGCCACCGTAGCAGATGCACTCAGCACCGCACCACTCCAGGTCAACGCTGACGAGGAAGTTACATTAGAGGAGGTTGAGGCGTAAGCTAGTTGGTTAGCCGCCAGTGAGCTGCCAGTGATTAGGTTGCCTGAAGTGGGCAAACCTAAACTGGTGCCGCCTGATACTGTGAATGAGAGAGCGCTGCTGCCGACTGTGGTAAACGCACCGCCCAAGGTGAGGTTGCCCCCGAGATCCATAGTGCGCGCAGCGTCGTTAACCTTCAAGGTTAAGGTACGCCCAGCGGATAGATTCTCAGTGTTAGCTAATGTTAGATCAAAAGCCCCCGACCCCGTGGACCGGATCCCTAAACTCGTAATCGCGGTGTGGGTACCGCCTGTAATCGTCGGCGCTGTCCCACCCAGCAACGCACCGGATCCCGATTCATCTGAGATAGCTGCGAAGATTCCCGCTGAGGTAGTGACTCCGGTAACTGCGGATGTACCGTTACCGATCAGCACACCGGTTAAAGTTGCCGCGCCAGTGCCGCCGCGCGCGACCGACAATTGACTCGCCCAGGTCAGTGTATGCGTAGTACCACTACTAACCATCGTAACATTGGTGTCATTAACAAAAGTCTGCGATGCACCAGTCAGCCCATTCAAGTCGGTAATACCTGTGCCGCTGCCAGAAGTCTGATCAGTGCCACAGGTAAAAGCCTGTGTTGAGTCGTTATACAGTAACTTCGATGTGATAGCATTGGAACAGCTGGGGATAGTTTTGAGCGCCCCAGTGTTCACGCCTGTCCCAACCAATACTTGGTTAGCTGCCCAAGTGCCCTGCCCCGTCCCGCCGCGCGTCAATCCCAGTGTGCCCGAAATCACCGCTGCCGCACTGATACCGCCCGTACCCACCGCTGTCACGACGCCAGCGGTAGACATCGCCAGCCCATGCGAACCGCTCAGGATTTGCAACGGCGTGGCCGCATCAGACGAGATCGTGAACGTAGTCGAACTGAACCCTAGCTTGCCGTATGCCGTGTTCGTGTTGTCATTGCGCACATACAGGGAGGACGGCCCAACGTGGACTTCTGCCCAACGCAGGGCTGACGTGCCCAGGCTGTACATATTGTCTGTGCTGGGGTTGATTTGTGTGGCGCTCAGCGTGGAAGAAAGCGTTTTGGCTCCGGCAATCGTCTGGCTGCCAGTCGTAATCAAGCCACGCGCCGAGCCGGAAGCATCAGGGATATTGAGCGTGATGGTGCCACTGCTCGTAATCGGCGAACCGCTGACATTGACATCTGATCCAGAGGTACCCGCCGCTAAAGCAACGCTGGTTACTGATCCGCCGCCCCCGCCCGATCCGCACGCCGCGCCGGTAATGCTCATCTGGCCGGTTGCATTGACTTGCAAACAGCCATCTGCGCCGGTCAATCCTTGCGGGAAGCGCATTGTGTAACTGGTCGTTGAAGCGTGTGGCCCGATGGTCAGGGTTTGACCCGACTTGGAAAAGATTGCATCCCCACCGTTGAAAACAACGTGGCTACCGCTTTTATACAACGGACTCGAAGCTGAAAGTGTGCCGTTGGTATTCGACCAGGTTGGGAAAAAATCAAGGTTTGGTCCTGAGTCAAACTTTGCACGCTTATCAAAGCTTAACGTCCCGCCGTCCGCTACCATGACATCTGCATTGGTTGGTGAAGCTTCGGCAGTGGCGGCAGGCAGGGTAAACGTCAGGTTAGCCGAAGCTGAATTCGACGGCTTGAGCGTCGTCTTGTAGCCGCCATTGTTATACAAGGCCAGATTCAGACCCGATGGCAATCGCGCCGCTTCGGTGAAGACACCCGCGCGTCCAAACGTGATCGAAACTCCGTCAATGTAATAAATGCCTGCCGCTGCGCTGGCACTGTTCACAAATGCCACTTGCACCTGTGTGGCGTTCGACGGCACAGGCGAAGTCAGTCGCACCGGTACCCACTGATCCGTAGCCGTGATAGCGGCAATGCCGTAAGCAGATGACCCGCCGTTGTACCAGACCTGCAAAGCGACAACGGGCTGGGTCGCCTGTCCTGACGCCACATAAACCCAACCCGTAATAGTGACGGACTGACCGAGGACGCGCGGCAACTCTTCCGCAGGCAGATTGACCAGCGTGGTTGCCGTCCCGCCAGACACCTTGACCGCGTAATCACCATACAGCTTGCGCGTATCGCCCAATCCTGTGCCTGTCTGCGTCAGCGTGCCCGATGAGACGCCCCATTCGGTCGGGTTACTGCCTGCCCAAACCTCCGCGCCGCCATTGCGCAATAGGTTATGGCTTGGCGCGGCGCTTGACGGGCCGGTCGGTGAAGCGTTCGCGCTGCCTGCGTTGCGAATCTGGCCGGTGTAAGTGCTTTCTGTGCCACTGTCGGCGTAAGTGCCCGTGCCTGACAGGTTCCAGGTCAGATTGCCAAAGCGATTGCGCTGACTGGCCGAATCTACTGAGAGATTATTGATGGCCAGATTTTCAACGGTGATGTCGTCGGCATTTACGAATTCAAGATTGTTGCCGAATGATCCTGCACCGAGAAAGCCGCTGACGCTGTTTTCAATCTTGATGTTTGCTTTTGTGAAGGTGCTGGAAAGGTCTTCGACGTGAACATTGCTGACGCTGAAATAGTTGGCTCCCTTGATATGGATGCCGTAGGTCATCGTCGCGCCTTCAATCGTGCCCCCGATAATCCAGTTGTTCGTAGTGCCGGTCGTGCCCGTCGCGCCGTCAATGAAGATGCCCTTGCCTGCACCTGGTTCAATGACGCAGTTTTTGATGAGATTGGCGTTAGATGGATAGGTGGAACTGCCCTTGAACAACATCCCGCCATCCGGCGTGCCGTAGGTGTACGGGAATGGTGTCGAATTACTGACAACTACCTGTTCAAAGGTGTTAATTAAACAGCCTTCACACACAAAGCCGTAACCACCTGAGACCGTGCCTGTGCCAATGTAAACATTGCGCACATCGCCGCGCACAAAGTTTTTCAACAGCAGGCCATTCTGGACGCTACTGGTCGCGCCCACAATGGCAATGTTTTCAATGCGCGCTGTTTCAATCAGCGTTGATCCACCCCGATCAAACACCACGCAGTCTGTACCCGTGCCCACATTGCAAGTAATGGCCGAACCAATGCCATCGCCAATCAGGTTGATGCGCTTGTTGACGAGCACCTGACTGTTTGTCTTGTAATTACCGTAAGGCAAATACAATGTGTCGCCATCGCTCATCGCGGAAATGCAAGACGCAAACGCGCTGGCGTTATTGGTCGAGCCATCCCCTACGCCACCGCAATCCCGCGCAAAGTTCACCTGCAACGTCCCGGCACCCAACGCCAAATCTGTCCGCCAGAAGAATGGTGTGGTTATATTATTTGGTGCGGTACCACCACTTAACTGCACATCAAGCCGCTGCGCAACGGAGCTGTAGAACTCGAAGTAGCCATTTGCATCGGCTGTGAATGGATTGGACTTAGCTCCATACGAGCTATTACTATAGATAGTTTGCAGCGTCGAAGTGCCTGTTCGGTAAACTGTAACCGTGCAGCTCGGGTAAGATTTCTGCACCGTAGTCGTGCTGGTCTGACCGGCAGTTGTGACTTTCTGCCCGCCCCGTTCGCAGTAACCGGATACCTTTTCGACGGTAGTTTGGGCATGGGCAACCGTTGCGAGGGGGGATGATCCGAGGGGGATGTTATGCGTGAAAGAGACGGTTAAAAGTAATACACAGGCTATGAGCAGCCAGCACAGACTACGGTACATTGGGGGATCTCCATGAGGTAAGTCAGTGGAACGCTATGTGATAGCTGGAGTTTTATTGTCCGCAGCTATCAGCGCCAATTAAACGATGTATGCTTCGGTGAGTCAATCGGATCCGTCATACCGCGTTCGCTGTTGCCGACCTTCTCAAACGCAGCACCGGGCATTGCCAGCGGTTCCACGTCGATAGAGTCAATCGCGGACATCGCAGCTTTACCGGAGTATGGGACCATCGTAACAACTTGGTTAGGGTCTTGCACCGGAATGGACAGCGGCGCGGCGGGCATCGACGGGAGGTTAGTAGCTCCCGGGACGCCATTCGCGTGGTTCGGCCAATCCTTAACCGGGAACGGCATCTCGGTCATCTTGGAAGCTTCCCAGCCGTATGGTTTCAGTGACATAGTAAGTAACTCCTTTGGTTGAAAAATGGGGTAGCAACACAGTGTTATGAAGCTAACTCTTGGAACCCACCCGTTGCCACCCCTTATCAGGAGGTTCACCCGTGGAGAGAATTATCGTGCAAGGGACATGCGGGAGTCAAGGGGTTTACAAGGTTAGCCTGGGTAGCCACCGATAAACACCCGGTTGGGATCCAACATAAAACTCCCATCACCATACCCTTGCGAATTCGGGCGTGGTGGTTGCAGAGCTTCCATGCCGTATCTCCCCTGACCAGGATCCATATTGCTATCCTTCGACCATAACTCGTCATCCTGCATGATCGCTTGGTCGAGGAGTTTAGTGTAACGCAGGGTATCCACTTGGATATGTTTGAACCAGTCGGTAGATTTTAACTCCATCCGGGTGGCTTTGTTACGGTCGCACCATTGGGCAGCTTTTACCCTGGCTAGCGAGAGAATTAGGTCGGTAGTAAATGGTGCTGGTAGGGTACCTTCGCGCGAGTTATAAACCTCGCTCAGCTCGCCGCCGTTGGTCATGTACTGGCATTCGTAGATCAGATTCGCGCTGCCGTTGTAAGCTGGATAGATTTGGAACCTAGGCATACCCGTATAGATCGGCCCATCCACAGCTACACCCGGGAAGTCAGGCCCAACTGGGTCGAGTGGATGCAGGGATCGTGGGTAAGCCGTAGCTTGGTAGCCGGGGGAATTTGGTGCGGCAGCTGGGATATAGTATAACTTGTCCTGCGCCGTGGTAGAGCTGCTACTTACCTTGCGGATAGTGATAAAATGCCGGAAGGTCCAGTCTTCGCGGATGCCGGAGGTGTCGCCTACTGCCGGTGGAGTAGCTTCATCATACTCTGGGATAGAGTAGTACGGCGCTAGGCAGTACGCCTTAACGATGCTAAATGACGCGCTTGCGGCGGTACCGCCAAAGTACGGCCTATCCAATACTACCTTCAAGTCAGCGCTATACCACCTAGCAATATGGTAAGGTCTGCCATCCGGTGCAATGATAGTCATCCGGGCAGCTTGGAGTTGTGGTAACGCGTCTAAGTAAGTCTGTGTGGCCGCGTTTACTACCACTAACCGGGATCCGCTGGTGAAGTTAGCTGCCCCTGACGTAAACCCAGCTGGAAAACTCAGCCAACCCACGCGCTTTAACCCATACCACGGACGCTCAGCACACAGCTCCCGGTAAGCTTCTTGAACTAATGCAAGATCCAGTTCCGGGGGTAGGGAATTGGCAAAGTCCTGGCGTAACCGGCTACCAAGGTTAATCAGTGGACTGTTACGTGTAAGTTCTATTGCCATAATTCCGCCTTGAAGAACTGGATCCTTGCTTAGCTGTGCGCAAGGTTAAGGATTATATTTCTATCCGTGAATTCGCTCATCCCTGCAACGTAGACTTGCGCGTTCTCGGCCTCCCCAGGAATCCTTAACCTGTGCGCACGGGGATTGGTGATGGTTATACGAGGTAGTACAGCTGTTACGCTTACGCCCCGTGAACAACCATCTGAAACGTAATCGCAGACAGGTCAGTTGTAGCAGCGGCTTCCTCGCCGTCTGCCATGTCGGTAACGATAACCTTACCGTCATCCTGACCCTCACCGCGACCATTCGGCAAATACAAATCAGCTTTCCACAGCCCTTGCCCGGATGCGTTGTAGCCGATTGCTGTAGTAGCTCCCCAGAACCACACCAAGCCGAAGTTTCGCGCGTAGACCGTCGAGCCATACTGAGTATAGCTAACCGGTCCTTTGAACGAAACCAGAGCGTGTTGTGCCCCAGGGCTACCCTTGACGATTTTATGGATCTTGACATCAGTTAACATAGTGCTTCAGATCCTCCTTTAGATCATGCGGAGCTTCGGTTGGATGTAGGTCCGCACCAAGCCGCCGTTGGAGAGCGTGGTGATAACCTTGCCAAACTCAGTGCCCAGGTTAAGCCCATTGATTGCTGTGGCGTCAGCCAAGCCGTCAATAACACCTAAGCTGGAGTCGCTGACCGCATAAACCGACTTACCAGCGGTGGATGCGTTCGTAACCGTAGCTTTGCAGCGTGCTTCCACGTCACCCAGGTTAACTATCAGGCAGTAGTCGCCTTTGTTCGTCGGGGTCCAGAGGTAGATGCCAACGCCATTACCGACGTTACTATCTGGGTCAGGCGTTACGACGAACCCTGTGCGATCCGACATGAAAGCGATTTTACCCGCTGCCGGTGCACCGGTGGACGATGACAACCCCTTGACGAGCTGGATCCGGCAACCGCCGAAGTTCAGCAAGGTAGCCTGTTCAGCCGTTGTGAGGGATTTCAAGATCTCAGCGCGCACCGCTGCTGCTGAGAACATCCCACCGGTTTGACTACCAACCTCGAACTCTTGTCCCAACGCACCGGGGATCCAATCACCCGATACGCGGGTTGCTGCGCCGGTAGCATATGCACCGGTCGGCAGGATACCGGTACCACCAATTGCACCCCAATTCCCCGGGGCCGGGAGTTTCAAACTACGAAGTGAAATCAACATATAAACTAACTCCTTTACTCCAAGTTGTTGTGGTTAATTAGATCACCGGTTGTAGACCGTAACCTTGACGGTTCAGGCGTGGTTCGAGGCAACGCGCGTTACCCGCGAAGTGGATGCGACCAATTACGCGAGTCGTTAACGGATGCGTCATCCAGCCCGAGAAGCCCATCGAGAACAGCGGTGAAGCCGAGATGTCGAACAACCAACTGTCGCTGTTCAAAGCCCACATCGTATCACCAACTGTCAAGGTCGTACCCGCGGCGGGTTTCTGGAAAGCGAACTCAGGGGAGATCGCATCATAAACCGCACCGGCACCCGGCAACACAACAGACTTGTTCAAGGTGTTGAAATTACCGTAACCAACATCCGCACCACGCAGGCCCGGAGCGTACTCATCAGCCACGATCAAGGCTTGCTGGAACTTGGTACCGCCGATCACACCCCAGTAGGGATCACGCTCGGATTGGACCAACTGCTTACCTTCGAGGACAGAACGGATACCGGCTGTGACACCTTTGGTGGTGACGATCAGATCGGGGGATTGTGAACCCACGGTCGGACCGTTGTAACCACCGGTGTACAGAGCTTCCAGTTCCTCGTAGGTCAGACGCTTGGTACCGCCGTTAGTGTCGCCCATCCAGCGGGGGATAGAGTTGAGGGCACGACCGACTTCCGAGCGGGACTGACCGCCGTAGCTGGTCCAGACATTCGCGTCGTAGCCAGGAGTAACACCATCGTTCAAAGCTTCTGGCATACCGTTGATGTGGAGCGAACGATCTTCGACGGTCGCCGTGAACGAGCCTGCGGAGGTGACGTTCTGGCCGTGGAGATACATCATCACACCGAGACGGGCAGAGAGCGAGCTGATCGCTGCACCGACCTGGACATCCAAGGTATTAGCCACGTTCAGCGATGAGTCGCCCTGGACAACTTCGAGATTTTCGAGGAGATCCAGCAGCAGCGCCACGTAGAACTTCGGATAGAAGTTATTGCTGGCGATGATCTGACGGCGGATGGGGGTAAATTCACTGCCCGCGCGGTAGGCATCAGTCTGCACCGCATCGAACAGGAACTGTTGCTGGATCGTGGTGCCGCCCTTGAAGGCGCGGATCATGCCTTTCGCGCGCATGTATGCGAGCAGTGGGGAGTTCCCCAGAAAGAAATTATCGCGGATCTTGTTCGGGAAGATCAGCCGACGTGTAACAATACTAAGTTCATCTAACATTAAACGGCTCCTTATGTTAAGGGGGAGAGCCGCCTGGGGGATCAGGGGGAGTTGCGTTGGCTATAAGCAGCCAACTTAGCTACCTCTAGGCCATCCCGGGCGCTCCCATTGGTCGTGTTGGGTCAAACCGTGAATTAGCAAATCTGCCAGATGCTAATGCAGCTGCCGCAGCTTCCAGGCCGGTTGTGTCAGCAGGATTCGGCGGCGGTGTGGCCGGTTGCTGTTGTTGGGGTACGGTTGTTGCAGCAGGAGCCGCTTGGGGAGTAAGCGGTTGTTGGGGAACAGTACTACCTGGGGATGAATAAGCTTGTCGCAGGCCGTTCGGACGTGCGGCGATGGCATCGAATAGTGGGGTACTGCCGGGGTTCGACGGAATGCCATTGCGGAGACTGCCAGCGGTGGTCATTTCAGCTAGGCGCTGCTGGAGTTTCTGTTCAGCCGCAGCGTCCACCGCAGATTGGAAATCAGTAGCCCGCTTAGCTTCGCGCGCTTCCGTGAGTTTGAACCGGTCTTCCAGGAACTCATTCATCTGTTTGCCTGAGCTAACGAACTCTTGATTCAGTTGGCGCGGGTCAATGTCTTCACCTTTTAGGGCTTTCCACTCGGCAGCGAAACCTTGCATTTCCAGTGCGGTTTGCGAGGATGCGCCGTAGACTTGGGCCAGCGCAGCGGGTAAGACTTCGCCTAAGGCGGCTTGCACACGCGCGTTGACCAGGGCTTCAAAGTCGGGAGCAGTGGCGGCAGCAGGTTGCGCTGGAGCTGGTTGATATTGCGGTTGCTGTTGTGGTACAGCGGCAGGCGGGGTCATAGGTAAATACCACTGACCATTCTGCCATACAGGCATCGGAGTGCCAGCTGGCGGTTGTTGTCCATTTACATTCGGTGTTGCAGGATCAGGCATTTGATTATCCTCTGGGGTGGCAGCCGAACTAGCTAGCTGGCCCAACCCTCTAAACTGTTGTACTTCGTCGCTGTCTAAAACTAACTCAGTCAGATCCATCTCGTCGAGTCGAGTCCGTAAGGTATCGACCCATTGTGCGCGGTTGCGAATGTCAATCAGTTGTTGCTGGAGCTGATCGTATTCGCTACGGGCTACGGCGTTCGCTTGCAGGTGTTGCAGTTCCTGTTCGCGTTGAGCTAGGGCAGCTGCCTCAGCTCGTTGCTCAGAGACGATCCGTGAGTAATCGCGGTGAAGTAATACATTGTTGTTGGTTTGCAAGTCAAGTGTTTCTAACACAGTTGACGGTTGTTGGGCGAGAAATTGCCCGAAGGTGGAGGTAAACTGCGAGGCTAACGCCGGATCAGGGATCTTAGCTGCCGCAGCGGTGATAAAGTCGGTAAAAGTTGTTGCAGGTTGTTTCGGCATTACGGGTTAATTCCTTAGACTATGCTACGTGGAATACCTCCTTCGGAGAACTTAGCAGCGATCTGCTGCATACAAGCCATCACTTGGCTACCCGCCGCCTTGAGCTGCTCATCCAGTTCCGGGTATTTCTGCGCTAGGCCCGCTAGTCCTTGTAGTACGGGCATAAACTCCGCACCAATGGACTGTTGCTGTTGCTGTACGCCTGCCGGATTAACCACAGACGGCGGTAGCATCGGTGAGTTGGCCGGAGCCTGTGGTAAATAATTCCGGGGAGGCACCTGTTGCGGGGCGTATTGAGGAGGCCCAGGCTGCGCAAGAGCGGGGTCAGGTGCTGCTCCAGGGGTCATCACCGGTTGGCCGTTGGTGGTGAGGGTATTGTAACGGTCTAGGTATTGTTGCATATCTAAGCTCCTTGTTTGAATAGCACGGCACGCACTGCGCAGTCTTTGGCTTCAAGTAATTTGCGTAAAGCCATTGTGCGTTCGGGGTTACTTGGTACGGTACTCACAAGTTGCTGCGCCAATTCGGCAAAAGATTTACTCACTGATTGTAACTGTTCGGGTAAATGCGCGTAGTTAAAGAACTGTAATAAATAATCATGCATAGTTTTAACTTCCTGATTCTGAAATTACTTGTCGAGTTGTACCGTCAGGGTTGGTTTTGTTTAGCAAAATTGGTGGTTCCGCACCAGAACTCGGTCGGCCCGGGCCTCTACCGCTACTAGCAGCTGCGCCTAACGCTGCTCCGCCACCCATCCCTCCACCTCCCTGCTCACCTTCCCCACCCCCCGCCAACTGTTGCGCTGCCATCATTAACTGTTGCTCGGGTGTGATCGCACCTTCCCCTTGCAGCTGCTGTGCCGCAATCCCCTGCGCTGCCTGACCTTGGACCATCGCCACCATTTGCGCGACGATCTGTTTCTGCATCGCTTGGATTTGCAGGTCGGTGGTGAACTGTGCGGTCATCCGCTGCTCCTCAACCCAACGTTCGATAATGGTTGCGCCGGGGAGCTTGCCGTAACCCTCAATACCCATCACTTCCGCTAAAGTCTGGGAATCCATCTTGAAGTTCGGCTCGCGGAACAGCTGTAGCATTACCATCTTCCGCTTCCAGTCGGTTAGGTTGAAGATGGATTGCGGGGTGATGAAGAATCCTATCCGGCGCGCGATATAACGTAAGCGACGGAAGAAGCTGCTGTTGTCCAGGTCTGACGCACCCGGGATCTCGGCTGGTACGATATTCCCTGGTTGCCAGTCAACTTCGCTATCGAGCATTCCAGTCGGGCCGTTTACTCGTAAGCGGCGCGCGGTAGTATCGAACTGCATCCAGAGCCAGCTGCATTGGTAGCCGAGCTGCGTCATGGATTTTTCTAGGCTGGCAGCGTAGTCCGACATGAGCGGTCCCATCGCCTGCATGAGTTTCTCGATACCATCCGCGTCGGGGATCTGGTTGAGCTTGGCAAGGCTGGAGAAATCCTCCGCACCGATGTTGTGATTCATGAAGGTACGGATATACTCAGCTACTTCAATGGTTTTGTCACCCATATCGTAGTTTTGATAAGGCACCATCGGGCTAAGTACGTCATCGCCGTATTTCGGATCGTACTCTACAACCTCTCCCGGGTTGCGGAAATCCTTCGTAGCCAGCACCCCTGGTGAGAAAGCGCCGCGCTTGACTTTCATCGGCGGCTTCAACCGTAAGTTAACCGCATCAATCCACCCGCGTAGTATGCTGGTCAACCCAGCCTGTGCCTCACGGTTCTCCTCGACGATACTGCTAGGCATGTAGCTCCACACCCAGGGATCAAGTTCAACCTTAATCAGTGGTACTTGCCCGTGATGCCAGAAGCTGGGTCCATCGTACAAGATCGAATTCTGTGTCCAGATGATCATCCGCCGCGACGGGTACATCATACAGTCGTTGTAGCTGTACATCCGGGGCGGTTCCTTGGAGTCGGGGTTAATCTTGACTTCCACGCCCATCGGTGGGACCACGTAATCACGTACTGTCGTAGGGAGATGTTCGTCGTCGGTGTCGGTGAATTGCTTGGCGTAGAGGAGCTGGCCGGATTCATTACAGGTGCCGTCCATTACATAGGTAATGTAGAGGTCGGTATACTGGAACGAATTCACATTCATCTTACCACTGAGCTGCTTCGCACCACTCCCAGCTTGTTTATCACTGTCAATCCAGTTCCCGCCTAACAACCCACCAATCGCTGACTGGGCTTGGCCGATCCAGCCGCGCACACCAGTGGGTTGGGTGCCTACGCCACGCACGGAGTTGTCTGTTAATGCGGGGGTGTTAGGTAAGATGCGGTTGGCCTGTTGGTACCAGAGCTGCCGTAGGCGTAAGGTAGGCATCCGCTCGTAGCAGTGGACCGCGTAGGCTTTTTGTAGATCCCAGTCGTCGGTGATTTGGTCTGGGAGTACATCCCCCGGACCGTAAACCTTCAGATCAATATCAGCTTCGTTACTACCGAATATCTCATCACGCCAGATCGGATTGATGTACCCCATCGCGGTAGCCGCGTGTTGCAGGGCTTCTTTGATCCGCGCAGCTGGAAAGGTATTCCCCTTCCACCATGTCTTCCAGCGACCGTTGAGTTGATCTACGAGGTCATTGAAAAACGGATCATCCTCGGAGTTGTTGGTGTATTTAACCTCCGGGTTCATGTTGTGCATCGTGGCGACGACTTCCTTGACGATGCGTTTGATTTGGTTGAGTCGGATCCGTGCGCGGCGGGTGGTGGGTTTACCGGTGGATTGATCTAGCCCTCCGCTGCCCTCAGCTTCAAATCCCTGTAAAATCCGTGCCGCCATTTCAATAAATGGGAACGCTGGTTGCGAAGCCAGGAACGCACGACCTCTAGCGGCTGATTGTAGAAGCCAGCCCACGCGTTCTGATTCCGGTGCAGTGACTGGTGGGATCGTAGCCAGCGGATTAGGCGGGTTAGTGGAATTGGTCGGTAAACCAGTTACACGGGTGGTAGCGGATGGTAGATCCTGGTACCCGGATAACGGTAAGTTATACGGCGAATTGGCACTGGGGGAATTTGGGGGAATCATTGTTTTGGGGGATTAGCTCCTTTTAGCGATTGCGTTGTTCGTCGTAGTGCAAGGCTCCCAGGTGTAAGCCGGTGTCAATCCCGCCCCAGCGGCGGCGGTTGGCGTATAATTCAGCGATTTGTTTCTCAGCCAGATCCTTAGCTAATCTAGCGCGTGCGCCGTCGTCCTGGATCTTGGGACGATAGGGTGTGGAGTCGCCGTATTCCTCGCGTTCATTCTGCTCGCGCTGCGCACGTTCGGCACGGGCGGCTGCTGCTAAGGCGGCTTCACTGGACTCGCTCCGCCACGCGGCACGTTCCATTGATTCACGCATCTCCTCCATTGCCTGCATCTGCTCGCGCGCGATAGTAGATTTCTCGTAATCCTGAGCTTGGAGTTTTTTCTCTAATAGCTGTGTTTCGTGGTAGGTGGTGGTGACGCGGCGAATCCAACCGTGGGGTGTTCGCGCGCGAGAGGAGGCCGCGACCATACGCTCACCGGTGGCAGGGTTCTCGAAGTACACCGTGCCGATGGATTGTTCGGCGGCGGAATAGTTCATCCCACCCCAGGCGAAGGAGAGTTCGGCGGTGCAGGTGGGGTTGCCGCACTTACAAGGGATGATGTCTGGTATACCATCCCAGAATACATCCTCCCATTTTGTTCCACATTGTCCAATCACGTCATGACGAGCTGCCATAATTTACTCCACATGTTTCCAAGTTCTGTGATTAACAACGTCATCTATAACACCTTTGCTAACATTGTACAATTTAGCCAACTTACGTTGACTTAATCTACCTTGCTGATAGGCATGGCGTATTTCGACAACTTTATCGCAAGTGAGCTTTGCGTGCCCATTACGCTCACCTAGAGCTTTCCTCTCAGGTCTAGTTCTCGAACCATTCCTATCACCAAAAGCCGAGCGTCTCTTGGCAATCATATCTTGTCGGTTATCTTCCATCGTGCCAAGAAACAGGTGCTTGGGATTTGAGCAACTTGGATTATCGCATTTATGGCAAACAAATAGATCACCTGGATCTTCACCAGTATGAAGCCAATAAGAAATTCTATGAACTAAATATCCGAATGTTACTTTTTGTATCGGATCCCACACAGCAAAATGTCCGTACCCATTCCCATCTTTGTAAGCTTGCCAATCCCAACAAGAATCATCGCCCGTTCTTACAAGCTTGCTAAGATAGTTGTCTTTATGCTCACCGACTATTGCTTGCTCAAAAGTCAACCTAGCTGCCATAGTGAATTTACTCCTGTTAAATAGCTTAATGCTAGTTAGTTTGGTTAGTCAACTGAATTAGGAACTCATAAGCCTGCTTATTCCAGCGAGCATCAGCCAATGCGTGATGCTCGCCCTTCCCCTGTTCAGGCAGCTTAGGGTTGCCGAGCGAGTCACAAAGCTGCTTAATGTCCCGCGTGTACATCGGCCAGCCTTTTGGCAATTCCATCATCGTTCCAAATATCTGGCACAGAGCAACGTGGTCATAGGCTGAATAGTAGCCCCAGAATTCGGGCTTGCCGTACTTCTCAGGATTGCAGAACTCTTTGATCGCCTCCGCAATGGCTGTTGGAAACCTCCAAGCACAGACCTGCTTGAAACATCTGCCATTTCCACGAAAGTCCCCAGGCTGTCGCTCCGCTATGCAATCGGGATGCCCTGCCATGTGGAAGTGCAGCAAGAAGGGGTATACGTTCCTGTAAACCCAATCGGAAGCGTCTTTGAATTTGGCATCACGATTTTGCAGGTAAAGCTCACGCCCGTCTTCAGCCACGATACCAATTGAAATCAGATCAATTGTTTTGCCGTCTTCGATAAATTCGGTGTCATACCAGTATTTCATAAATAAACCTCTTAACAACCTAATACATCGGATTCGCTAATTCATCCACCCCAACCGTATCGTATTCACTGGTAGGGATGATCGCCAACATACTCCCCGGATCTGGCATCTGAACATCAAAGCTACTCTGCACCGGACCCGCCAGTTCCACCTGTTTCTTGGTATGTTCAGCTGCGGCAATCCAATGCGGATCACGTTCATCGCGGTATACATCCAGCTCATGCCCAGTTACTAACCCTATCGCCAACGCCATAATCCTATCATCATGCGCATCCCGGCCAGCCTGGACTTTGATCTGACCCATACTACCATCGCGCGCACGGGTAACATGCATCACAAAATCCCGCAGCTCATCTAGCACCCACGGGGAGTTGATGATTACTTGGTGTCGCTTGACGAAGTTCTGGATCCAGCTGATCAGAATAGCCCGCGTGGATTGGTTAGTATCCCAGCCGAGGTTAGGTTGCTCGAAGGGAGTTACTTTACGTTGGTCGGACTTTTGACGGATATAGATGTTCGGCCAGCCGCGTTTGAAGATTTCGTTCTGAGCGGTGCGACCGTCAGCGGCCATTTCGATTGAAGCTAGCGCATACTCCCGCGAGCCGTCATATTTGTGCGGTGAATACCATTGCAGCAACATCAGCATCACCGACCAGCACTCAAATGCATTGGCTAGGTCGGTAGCGTATTCAGCCACCTGTGCGGCTGGTTGATAGGGGTTGCCTAGCCGGACCACCTGAATCACCGTGCGGTCCTGCCCTAACCCACCGCCGCAGTCCATTGACACTACGTATTTTTGGTTCTTGGTAGGCAGCTCCCACACCCATAACTTATGCAACGGGTCAAGTTCGTCTTCATAGTTAGTAAACGGTAGCCCATAGAGCTTCCAAGTCATGCGCTGACCGGCACCGGCGTTCGCGTGGTAGGTAACTTGGTGGATCGGCTGCTCCCCCGGTTCCAGTATCGGCTTGCTTACCTCGGGCACGTCCGGTCCATCGAACATCAATGGAGGTAATACCGGCTGCGGTAGACGGCGTTGGTACTCCATCATCAGCTGAATCGGGAAGATTGAGCGCTGCCACGACTGAAAAGCCTCCTTAGCGTTAGCGGGGCATTCCGCAAGAAACTGCGCCAACTTCTTGGGATCTAGCGAAGCTTTACTGTATTCGCGGTAATACCACCATTTCTGTCCGAGATCCATCCGCCAGTTCGATGGCATTACCTGACTTAACACCGGCGAGGTCCGTGAATAAGCCTCACAAGCAGCCGCGTGTTCCTCAACGAACTCGGGTACCTGCCAGTTATCTGGCACTGGCATGGACCTCTCCTCACCCGGAGGTGGGTAGATGTCTCGACCGATGAAGTAAGGTAGGAAGACCGGGCGGACCATCGTTAACCCCTGGGGGTAGTCACGTTCGGTTTCTTCCCAGTAACGGTGGAAGTCTGCTCCACGGGGCGAGGCGGTGGTTTCTTCGACGCCGAAGGTGCGGTCAGTGGAGTGGATGGCACGGTTGAATCCTGCTTCGATCAAGCCCGCGTAGTCATTCCATTCGAGGAGTTCGGTGAAGTGGTAGGTGTTAGCTGTGTCGCCACGTGCGATACCAAGCTTCTGCCGACCATGCTGGACTACGAGCATTGATCCTGCTGAACGTACAGTCATGAACTCATCGCCTGAGTGGAGGAATGATACATCCGGCCGCACGAGCCACCACGGCAACATCTGGAACCGCTTCTCGACCATTTTTTCCACGAGTTTACGGGTTTTCTCTTCATCACCTGAAGCTACGATGGCTGTGGTAGAGGGCATAAATAGCATGCGATGGAGGATGATGAGCTGGAACAGAGTGCTGACGCCTAGCTGCCGAGCTTTCAGGAACAGCATCCGGATCGGAACGCCCTGGAGTTGCATCTGCGAGATGATAAGTAAAGCTGCACGCTGAGCTAGGTTCAGCTTCATCAGCACCATTTCACCGGTTAGCACATGCTCAATGAAGGCGTAGCGCTCGCACCAGTAGATAAAGCTGTAGCTGCACATCTGGCGTTCGTTAACTATAAAAGCTAGTTCGTCAGGGGTGAGCTTGCGTGTGAAGTTAACGGGCGTGCCTTTTTTATCGTATTCGTAGAGGGACTCGAAGTGACGGACGTAGTACCGCACTTGGTCGATTGGGTATTCGACCAGTGGGGTAGTTGGGGTAGTTAGGTTGTATTGCTCGATGGATCGGTTGATAAACGTCGGGTGATACATAGTACTCCTAAATAGGAAACTTTCCGTCAGCCGCTGGGTACATCACATCGTACAATTGCTGTGCCGTAGTACATACAACAGGAGTCTTACCGGGAGGATGTGAAGTTACACTACCATTACCTAGACGAATCTCTTCTTCGAGAGTCTCCATTACTCGGACTTTCGCCGCTACACCTCCTGGATCCTGTTTCATACGCTCACTAATTTCCGCCGCTACCTTATTGTCAAATTCAACTTTAGACATAAACTTGCTCCTTTTCTTCTGTGGTTATTAGTTCAGCCTCCACCACATTCTCCACGCTCGCTGCTGCCAGCTGCTTAACCCCATCCACCCCATCATTCCTAGCCAATCCCGGCCACGCGGGTAAGCCAGCTGACTGACCTGGGTAGTTGTTGTTCACAGTTACGCTGCGCTGGTCGATATTTACCAACGCGTTGGCAGGTTCCACTACCTTCGCAGCCTCCAACAACAACTTCCGATCCGCCGCGCCTTCCTTGCCAGAGATCTTCGCTGACGCAATGGTCGCTCGCACAATCTCAGGCGCAGCCACCACCACCGCCAACTTAGCCTGTTCCATTCCGAAGTAATGCAACGCTGCGTAGCACTGGCCTAGGAACTCGCTCGGGTCGATCCCGGCGTACTGGCAGATCTCATCCTGGGTGGGTTCACGCCATTCGCCGTGTTCGTCACGAAGGGTAGGGAATAGAGCTTTGTTGATAGGGTTATTGAGCAACGATTCATGTTCCAGGAACTTAGCCACCAGTTTCGAGCGATGCGCATAGCTACGCAGGGCTTCGGTGAGTACCGGTAATCCACGTAGGAAAGTCGGCTCCGACATCGGATCCATAGGGTCGCCTGGAATCTCGACGTAGCAGGAGGCGGTTAGCCGGAGTAAGTTATCCTCGACTTGCTTGGAGGTAGTGGGTTGGAACTTTTTGGGTTGTTTGAGCATGACTGTGACTAACCGCGATGATTCATTGTCCGACGAACTCCAATTGGCTCCAGCGTCTGTAAGAGACAAATCGGTGAACAACCCAGGTAATCCGTTCCGCAACTGCGCTGATGCTCTAACTTCAAAGCAGTAGGGGTAACTTCCTCGGGTGAGCTGGAGCTTGGTGCCTGTAAGATCACTGGCATACGCAATTGAAGTTCGCGGTTGTTTCCGTAGCACACTATTTGATAATCCGCTTCGTTGTCTAATCCTACCACGTTCGCAGGCAGCTCGATCTGGTACTCTCTCTTTACATATTTGCTGCCCGTATATTGCTCGCCGCAGATACGGATCTGTAGGTAGAGCTTTTCTGCGGTGTCGGTGGGTAGGGGCGAGGAAGGGGGATTGGTCAGCAATTCCCCCGCCTTCGCCCACTCCGGGTATCTGTCCTTCAATTGTGTTTCGCGTTCTTGATGCCATTTAGCAATATCTTCTTCGGTTACTGTTCCGCCCATTATTCATTGTCCTTTCAATTGTTATCACCTATCCGCCCCGCGCCTGCACCTAGGATCACAGCCGGGATACTCTACCGTATGACAGGTTCTCAAATGATTATCCGCACGACCCGCCGTGGACTCCCATATAAAAGTAAATTTACATTCGCCTTCTTCCTGCGCCAATAACTGCAAACCCGTGTGTCTAGTATCGTCTAAACTCTCCAGGAACTCGACAAATCTCTCAGTGTTAAAGTGATTATACGCACCTAGAAACACATGGGCTTGCATACCTTTATACCCACCGGCCAGCTGGCTAACCTGCACCATTGGGCCATCGCCGTGTTCGGTTAGATAGTTATTTATCCGTTGCATCAGATCCGTAGGCTTGCCATCACAGCTTAGTTCTATGCCTGTGCCTATTAGTATTAGATCTGTTACACAGCTCATTTGTCTGAACCTCTCTGTTGTAACTGCCTAGCTCTCTTCAACCACGCCTGCCTTTCTTCCGGCAGCGCAATCAACCACCATTCATTCATCCCAGCCTGTGCTTCTAATAACTCCGCTAACTGCCGTTCAGCGATTAAATCTTCGTACATTTGTTCAGTGTTGAAGTTTAACGGATCAGCAGCTGCCAATTCCTCGTACTCAGCTATGATCTGATGGTCGTCCTCCCGGTAGAAGGGTCGGGTCGGGCGAGATAGTACTGCCTCCTGGAGAGCTAGCTGGCGTAGCTGGAGTTCCTGTTGATAGATCTCGCCCAGGGTCAGTAGATTCATCCGGGTATACGAGGTGCAAAACTCCGTCTTTGACCCCAAGAACCACTCTTTTAGGCTTAATAACCCGCGTCGTAATAATCGAAAAACTGTCGAGATCAACTTTAGCCATCCTTATCTCCCATACCCACTAATCATCAAATCCAACCCTGACAACTGTGCCGCGTCATCCTTCACCAGTTCCGGCCCGATCAACCGTAAATGCTCCAGCACAGCCTTCGTAGGTGGGTATCTGAATTCCACCACAGTCCCACTGCCTGCTGACCGACCTTCATGCCACAGCCCAATCCCAGCCTCAGCGCGTAGATAATCCACATTCGCCTGACCAAGATCCAACTCCAGCTGTTTCGCAGCCTCTAATCTGATCACGTCACCTTGATCGGTTGGGTTCACCACCTCCACCAACACCTGCATCCGTAATTTATGCTTGGTGAAGGCTACAATCTCACTTAACCGGCCATTGACCGAGAACTGTGCAGCAAGCGCGGCAGCAAGTTGGTAAATCACCACTGCACCCAGCTCCTGGCCGTTCAGTGGCCGAGGGGTTTTGCTTACCGATACACCGGTGACTGCACCCGCACCCGGGATTTGGATCGGTTGTTGGGCGTTTGGGGCAACGGATAAAGCTGGTTGCTGGGTGGATTGGGGCTGGAGTTGCTTGGGATTGGCAGCTGTGCCAGCCTGTTGCTGCGGGATTCCCACGCCTCTACTTGGTTGTTGTGCCATTAGAATTCAATACCTCTTGTTTAAGTTGTTTAATCTCACTCGGGGATAGTAGATAAAGCTTATAAAGCGCGTCTATTTCCACTGCTTTCGGCATCCTACGCCCAGTTTTCAGGCGACTTATCGTAATTCCCATTGAAAGCACCTTGTATTTGCGGGTTAATAGTACCGCTAGATTGCCATTTGTTATGCGTAAGCGTTTGGCTTGAAGCCAGTACAGCCAATATTGAAAGCCCGTGTCCCACTCACTACCCAAATACTCTATGTGACTAACTCTCCACAGCATATATTCGGTTTCTCGGGGCGTCAATTCCTCCCAAATCCTGTGATCAGCCTTGCGCAAGTCCACTGCGGCAGGAAATTTCTTGTGCGCAGCCACGAATTTACTAATTTTACTGGATAATGTCGTCAAAATTGAACCTCGGGTACTTAATCACAGGATTTTCGATGAAATTACCAAATTCGTCGATCAAATCATCCTTGATTTTGGGTGGAATACGAATATCTTCCGGATCTGAAGGCATCCACAAACCGTCGATGATAGCATTTTGCACCAACAAGGCAGGGTAATGGTTAACGTTACTGACAAACATACTCTTAAACCAGTATTCCCAGTTCTCATCGAAGTAATTACCGAGTTCGTCCACGTAAACCGCGCCTAGAATCCCCGTATTAAGCCTCTCTCTGACAACTTTATCCTTAAGCTCGATAGTTTCTTCAGGTGTGACGCGACGATACTCACCAACTGGATAGAAACCGTTGTAGTCAGCCTCGGCTATAGCTAGTCCGATCTCCACTAGAGTCGGTGCCGGGGGTAAAACTTTGCGTCGAGCCGCTGCCGCGCGCGCTGGAGCGATGGAAATTGCTCCATTGATCACCTCAATAGGTCTGTAACCAGTGGCCGCAGGCGCTTTGGCGGTAGTTGAACTGGATCTGGTTGTTACGGGATCCGCCTTCGTAACTACATTTCTTGAGCCTAAAGGTCTGCCGTAACGCACGGGGCCAGTATGGATAGCTACTTCTATACCTTGTTCGAGTAAAAAGTCCTTGAGCAGCTGATTAACTACCCCGGAGATGGATTGGTTGGTTTCGTTTAAGTATGCGTAGAACGCATCTCGAAGTTCTTGATTAGCATATTTGAAGGATGATGTAAGTGCGTTTGCCATAAGTTTATTGTTGAAGCGCGTGCCTCCGAATTCGCCACAGTAGGAACGTACTGCGGTGGCGCGGATACGCCGGGATTCCAGGTTAGAGTTTCGTTTTTTGGGTGTGGAGTTCATTACGGGGGATAGTATAGTTCAGGGAAGGTTAGTTGTCAAGATAAAGTTATTCGTAGATAAGTAATATTTAGAGTAAGTATACTACTAAATACTAGATAGACGTAGTTTATTGTAATATAGGGTATATTATGGGTTTACTAGCAGTAAACTAGCGTTAATTATAGTTTATCCTTTCGTAGTATAGAGATAGTATTTAGGTCATTTTAGATAAATAGTTCACAATTAACTATTAGAATAGTGTTTAATCTAACAATACTAGCTTATACTACCACAAGCCTATACTTAATCGCCTCGTACTAGCGCTTCCAGGCGAGGGGTACCGGGGTATACACATAATAATAGTAATATAGCTCGTGCGCACGCGTGCTTAATAAGTGTACTACAGTTTATATAGTAGATTATATTGTAGTATAAAGTAATTATTTATATTATGAAATCTCTAAATCCTTTAATTTCAATAACTTACGTCTATATTATTATATAATATATCACCTTCACATATCACGCTACCCCCCGTATGTAAGGGCTAGTAGTTTGAGATAAACTATAGGCTAGTGCGATATAGTGTAATATAGGTAGTGTAAAATATCTGGTGGAAAAAACTATTTGGGACCCATCTACACCACGCTACGCACCGGCCCACCCACCCCACGGACTATTATACTATATTATGTAATATATCATACACATAAATTGGCCGCGGGCGCGCTCACAGGGTAAGTTGTTATAACATCATGTAATGGGTGAGCACACGCGTGCTAAGTAATAGTAAATAATAGGTTTAACTACTAATACAATGATGGGTATGCGATGTGCTGTGTCATAGTGACACATATTAACTACAATGTGGGCGCGGCTGTAAGTGGTTATAAATCAGTAATTTAGAGTAAAAATGTGTCATACTGACTCACTTGTCCTATTGTTATAACGATATACCTAATCCATCGTAAGTGCCCTATTACATATTATGATACTACTTCACACTTATACTAGCAGGCGCGCAGCAACACCGATCTTAGGTGTAATGCGCCCGTGCATCAGTGAGATCGCCCAGGTAGCACATGCGGCCCACATACTACCGATTGTGAAACTATACGCAAGCTAAGTATACTAGCCACCTAGCGGCGGATAGGTAGGCACAGGTATGTTGTAGTATATGCTAGTATAGTCTAGTATACATAGCTAAGTTGTTGATTCTGAAGGTAGTTACAGTATACTATAATATACTACCTAACATCCTTACACATCCTGTCCAGACTGCCCTATCTTATTATACCAGCAAGCGCGCGCCCACAACCCCAACAGTATCAACACTTTGCAATATATTATTCAATACTAGCATTTTCTTGTTGACAGCTTGTTCGTCATTCCCTATAGTGTGCCCAGTTCGCAGCGAGAAACAGCGAAGCCGATACTTCGCGGGGTTGCCTGAGAGTCAGAGATAATTCTCAACTACCCTATTGACGGACAGACCGTCAAATGCTAGTATGGCTTCGTAGTTGGGGCACAACCCAAGCGAGCAAGTTTACAATTCGCGCATAGGTTGAGCTTAGGCACGAGGCGAGCAATCGTTACTCCTAAAGGATGAAGTTGCATGACTGTAGCTGGTTTGGAGTTGGTTCATGAATAGATAAATACGATAGCGCGTTGAAAGAGTGTAATAGTCAGCACTCGCAAAATGTGGATAAGGCAGACTCTAAAGCAAACCCCACACGCTATCAATTAGTTACCCAGCACGCGCCGAATAGCACAACCAGACTGAGCCTGAGCATACGCTCAAGTATGCCGCTCTATAGTCACATCGTTGCTGGCGTGGTAGCTAAACCCAAGTATGCGGCAACCGAAAGTTGCCATCCCATTAGTTCATTGACAACCTGATAAGGTACGCCCTAAACGATTAGGCAAGCCGATACTGTAAATTTAGCATCAAGGTCTGATTTTGTTCCTTGCGATGCTATCTAAAACTATGAGCCGATTGCACAGACTTAGATTATATCTGTGGGACAAACTGGCGAGGATATGAGCCAGCGGCGAGGATGTAGGTATGGCAAGCTGTGTCTAACCGACGTTTAGGCTATCTAGAAAAGTAGATTGGTGGGAAGGGATGTGTGATTGTTGCGATGCACAATCAATCGGTTATTACATAGGCTATGTACATAGAACCTATGGCTGGCTAGGGAGTGGAACATCGCAAGGCTTGGTAACAAGTAACCGCGAAGAACCTAGTTAATTGATTGTGCATCGGAGCAATTACGCTTCCACAACAAAGGATGAAACAATGGCACAAACACAGGTAGATAACATGCGTTCGCGCTTGCTTAATCCAAGCACGTCTGACTCACGCGGTAAAGCTACAGCTACACCTACCGCGAACCAATTTAATAAATCTGGCGGTAGACTCAAACGTCCACCTTCTGCTGCAACCGTAGCCCAGCAAGCTAACGGCACGGATATTAGTTTTGAAGACGGTACGTTCTACGCTGAAACGTTGCTTGACGATAACAATGGTTTCGTGGCGAACAAAGCTAAGACACAGCATACTTATCACGCAGTCAAGAAGTTTGAACTTGGCGACGAAGCTGCACCTACGCGGGCCGATGGCAGTCAATTGATTCAGTCTAAACACACGCTGGTATTTGCAACGCCAGAATACCTAGCCGCTAAGTCCAAAGACGCTGAGGTCAAACGCTGGCGGAATTTAGCTACGGCCATCGGCAAGGGTTTAGCTGACAGCAGCAACAAAGGTGTCACAATTGACGACATCGTGAATTGGGAACTCGGCCAGCGTACCGACCGTCGCTGGCTGTTCAAACGCTACGATGGCAATGGCGTGGTGTTCTGCAAAGCCGATGATAAAGGCGCGGTCGAATGGGATGATGTGCCAGATGCACAGCAGAAAACCATTCACAAGCATTTGGCTGCGGCGAGAAAGCGTGCAGGTGTGGATGGTGAGACAGATACCAGCACGGATATTAACGCTAAGATCGCGCGCTTGACTGTGTTGTTAGAGCAGTATTCCCCTGAGAAAATGGCGGAAATTGCGACTCTCCACGGTGCGGACAGTATGGTGGTGCAAGCGTTGCAGACTGCCAAGGATACGTATGAAAAGCAGTTGAAGCAGGCGATTAAAACGCGCGATAACCAAGTGGCGAAAGCGTTGGCGAAAGGTGCGGCGGGGAAAGGGGGTAAGTAAATGGTTATGCTTATGTTGCAACCGCAACAACAACAACAATTGCAGGATACTACCACTTCTGGTGACTGGATTGGTTATCTAATTGTGGTGGTGTTTATTGTAGTGGTGCTGGTATTCCTTTTTTCCAAGAATCCGGGTGATGATTATGATGGAAATGGACACTGGAAAGGGGGAGGAAAGTAACTAGCGATGGCATATCAAAAACCTTACCGTTACAAACCATACCGTAGACTGACTACGGCTGAACAATTGATAAGGCTGGCTCTAGGGCTGGCCTTTATTTTTGGTGCAGCTTGGCTGATTAGCAATGTTGTGCCGATGAATTGAATGGGAGGATGAATGGCAGCTAAAAAATCCATTCTATGGGAATGGCTGATTTGTATGCTTGGCATAGTAGGAATTGCTGTGCTGAGTCTTACGCTAATGCGGATATTGATCAAGCTGGTTATCTGGGCTTGGTCGTAGCTTGCCGCTCGCAGCTAGTATGGAGTAAGGGTAGCGTGATTCTATGCTTATTCTGTAGTAGCTGTTGGTGGGAGGTTATTCAAAGTGTACGACGTAAACCAACTAACACAAACCGAAGCACGCGCTTGGTTAATGTATTACGACGAATATGAGTTCTGGGTTAAACAGCCTTTAGATACGGATTTCGTATTCGCAGCGTATGAGAATGTTCGAGATTTTGGGCCTGTGTAAACTCGTGGGAGGTTATTTAGATTATGCCAGCAGAACTAACAAAAGCTCAAATACTCGCTGAGCTGCGCACAATCAAGGATTTAGTAAGCAGGTGCGATGCGGCGGTATATCACCGCTCATTGCGCGTGTTTGACTATGATCGTGAGCTTAGGAATAGGCTGAATGGGTTGGTCGAGCAGTTGGCTGTGACTGTGCGTGCTGAGAGTAAGACTGAAAGTAAGATTTAGTAATCGCGCTTAGCAAGTAGACTAACTAATTTCTTGGGGGAGAGTTGGTTAGTGTAATTTGCGGGAAGGGCCAAGCAATTGACCTTTCTCGGAGGTTATTAACTATGCAAATAGCATTTCTGCGTTGTGGTTGCAAGTGTCTACTTGATGACACATTTGATTCCGCCAACCCAGAACCAGGTAAAATGATCAGCATTTTTACTGCCTGCTCTGGGCCTGAAACTGCCTATAAATCAGAGTTTCGCATTGTTAGTGGTAAAGAATTGCAAGACTATACAGCTAACATTGAAACTATCCATAACTTAACTGAAGATGAATCCTTACGTGAGCTGGTGAACTTGAATCGGTGTATCTGGGAAGCTGATAAGTTTCGCAGGCTGAAGGATTTGTTACGGTAGGTTACTGAATAAGTAACTTGCGGCCAGCCCGAAGTATGCTTTATGAGTTGCGAATAACGAATAAACGTAACTCAGCAGACATCCTTGTGGCGTAGTTTGGGTTGGTCGGAGGTTATTCTTTACGCCACAATCAAGCTAGGAGTCCCGCCCGTCAGCGTGACTCGTTCCGCCCCTTCGGGGCTTCACTCGTTTCTGCTATGCCGCCTGCCCCTTGCGCGTGCAGTGGGCGGGCTAAATTTGGATACTAAAATGCAAAAATCTGCGCTTTTCTCATCTGCTCAAGATGAACTTTTAGAAAAAGTAAAAGATCAATTTCCGCAAGTGCTAAATTCGGAATGCCGCCACCAATGGAAAATCTACACCTTTGACGAAGACTCAGGCATTGGTGTTTGGCGGTGCAGGCGTTGCCCCGCTGAAAAGGAACGCAAGGCAAAATTCCTGTGCATGGCTGATGGCGGTGCTATTGAATAGCCTGACCCTCGTTTTCTCACGCCATCCGGCGTATCGAAAACGGGGCGGCGGGGCGGCTCGAAGCGTTAGACGGCGCTCGCCCGCCTCCATTCCGCCCGCTCGCTCAGCCGCTCGCAGGGCTGCGCTGCCGGGTGCCGGGGGTCGTCCCTACAGGGCAGGCTCTCTCGTCGGAGGTTATTAAAACTGCAATGGCACAACGAATTTCCGGCTTTATCTGTGGGATGATTACCATCATCCTGCTTATGACAGTACTGATTGAATCAGGCTGTCTGCCATCCAAGTACCATCTGACAGACTTCCATAAGCGCTGGGAGTATGACAATGGGGATTGAGTTTGTGCAGCTTGTAAGGCTTGCACAGCTTGCACAGTCAGTGGGGAAGGGTAACGGTGACTATCTATGACAATCAGACAACTTCGCGCTGCGGGGTATGAATTTCAAGATACCTACGCAGATCGCACAACCGCGTTATGTTACCGCGACGAATGGCGACGTAAGGGCTACGCCGCAGAGGTAGTGTTCATGCCGTTGCGGGGGAATTATCAATTGTGGGTGCGGTAGGAGAGGTGGGAAAGGTAGGAGTGTAAATATATGGAAACACAGACATTAACGTTCGAACTAGACCCCCTGTTGGTAATCGGTGGGTTTGTGTTAATCATTGGCGTCACCTTGGGGATTTTAATCGAGGGTGCAAGGATAGAACGGTCGTATCATAGACGGCAACGGTGGGTGAAGGAGAATCAGGAGACGAAGGGGTAGGGGATAGGTAAGCTAGTATAGAGTTTTATCCAGCAAGCTAATTTATTCATCCTTTAGTAGCTTGCGGCTACCCTACGTCGAACTGATCTCACTGGGAGACGCGGGGTGGTCGGAGGTTATTCAAAATGAAACAATCGCAATCACAGTCACAATCGCTACCAGCTGTTAACTACGTATTCGTATACGGCTCACTACGTAGTGATTTACCAGCTACGGTACGGCATATCCGTAGCTACCAGCAATGGAGCGGCGCACAACAACCAGTTATCCGAACAGCAGTAACCTGGGGCAAACTGTTCTGGTTAAGACAATTCCCTGGGATGCTGATACCGTCTGAGGAGTTCAACTTTAAGCCTGAGCTGGTCAAAGGTCAGCTATTGGAGTTTAAGGCTGATCAAATGGTCGGCGTGCTTAGACTGTTAGATCAGATTGAGGGTTACTATGAAAGTGGTCATCCTAGCGAGAATCTGTTCAGTCGCAAGTTGGTGGATTGTCAGGTGGTAGATGAGGCTGGAGAGCCTTATGATACTATTACGGCGTGGGTGTATACGCCGAATTTGATCCCTATTGGATCTGATTATGCAGCGATGAAGTTGGATTAGGTAGGCTGTAGTAGCTTGCGGATCGAGCATCGTTCTCACTGGGGGATGCTCGGTTCGGAGGTTATTCAAAATGACACCAATACTAGGCCCGGAACCGTGTACTAACTGTGGCAACTCTACAGTAAACAATGAGCTTGATCATGCAACCGATAATGGTTTCTGTGATCGCTGTCAAGTGTTAGACGACACAACGCATGACATAAAAACAGATTTAGAGTCTTGCCAGGGGTACTACGATTGCAAAATTGTTTGCCCAGGTAAGCTAATTCTGCGCGATAGTAACGACAGTCTGCTTGAGATTGTAGTCAACCATGCCATTCCAAGATCCTAAACATAGGAGGTTATTCAAAATGAACAACAAATCAGTTCTTGACTACGCTGCACAGGTAGCGATAGACGTCATTGACCGCAGTAAATATCCTGAAACCTTACCCGGTGATTGGGTAGAGTGTGGTGAATGGTCACGTAGAACATTGAACAAAAATGTACTAACGCTAATTGATGCGGACGTACCGTTCAAGTTCTACCCAATGGATTTAGAACGACGTACTAAGACGTTCAAGGTTTATACCAAGCGTTGGAGTATTAGCTTATTCAACTCGGTGGTAGGCACAAAGTATGCCGTCAGCTAAGCAGCCACCTGCGCTCCCACCCCGCCGCCTCCTCCGCTACACCTACCATCTCTGTGAACGCTGTGGTGCGGAGTTGGATCCACGTTCTCGCTACTTCTGCCCACGCTGCCGTCTTAAAGCACGCGCCGCCAACCGCCGACATGTGCAGCAACTCATCGCGGAAGGCAAATGCCGCAGCTGTGCTACCACCCGCGAGCAACTGGATAAAACCTTATGTAACAACTGTTTACAAGAGTTACGTGATAACCATAAACGACGTAAGCAGGCGCGGATTGACGCTGGGCTGTGTGTGTTATGCGGGAAAGTGAATGTACAGGTGGCGGGTAGTAAGTATCTACGGTGTTTGGAGTGTCGGAATAAGGAAGCTGCGCAACAACGGGCGGGGAGGTTGCGGAAGCAGAGGAAAGGATAACTTATGGGATACAATTTTGAAAAAGATACATGCGATCTCTGTGGCATCACCAAAAAAGCTGCCAAGACCCGTCCAGTGTCAACTGGAATCAACCACCCAGAGTATGGGACTACGACGAGTTTTAGCCTGGGTTATGACAGTAGTGTTTTGTGTGCAGCTTGTCACAAAGAGCGTGAGCTTAGCAATTTGCTGACGTTATTTGAGTGTAAAAGTGGACTTGTTATCAACACAACCAAACAGAAAGGATGAAGTAAAGTTATGCCTGATGAAGTTATGCCTGTGCCCATACCAGATGAGCTAGAACCTGATGTTGGTGAGCTGGAGTTGGAGTTGGAGTTGGATCCCGAACCTGCTATCGACGCTAACACCGAACCGTATCTCGAATGTCACAACTGCCATAACGCAATCCCAGCAGGCGCGGACACTTACGAAATGTCAGACCCATCCAACCAAACTTGGTGCGCGGACTGCTACAACGACGAAGGCAGCAGCTGTGATGGCTGTGGCAGCTACGTCAACGTCAGCAGCTTAACTGAAGTCAATTACCGTGCCTACAGTCACAGTAGTAGCACTCGTGAAGTATGCGCAAGCTGCCTGGACAGCGATTACAGCCAATGCGAACGCTGTAGCGATATTTGGCGAAATATTGACCTCGGTGAATGGGCTGGGGATGCGGCCTGCCCAAGCTGTCGTTATAACTCAGCCTGTACGTGCGATGACTGCGGTGCTGAATGCTGGGATGGGGATAACCATTATGCATTCTGCGAAGGCTCATCAGATGACGACAGTGACAGTTCAGCAATTCGTGCGTGGGATTACGATGTATTAAATACCTTAAACTTCCTCGGCCAACCCGCTGACAAACTATGGCTGGGTGTGGAGCTGGAAGTAGAGTGCAAGAGTGATAGTGGCCGGCATCGGGGCGAGTTAGCTGATGTGGTAGCTGCGGCGATGGCGGGATTTGCGGTACTTAAATCCGATGGCAGCTTGAACGATGGCTTTGAAATAGTCACCGCCCCGGCTACCATCGAAATCCACCGTGAAGAATGGACTAAACGCTTCTACGGCAAGTCCTTCATCAAGGGACTACGCAGCTGGGATGCGGGCACCTGCGGCTTGCACGTCCATATCTCGCGCCAACCGTTATCCAAGCTCACCCAAGCTAAGATTGTCGGATTCTGTAACATCGAGGAAAACCGTACCTGGATGAAGAAACTAGCTGGTAGAACTTCTAGTTACGCTGAGTTCAAGGATGTTGAGCGGCTGGGTAAGCAGTGGGGGAGTCAAAGCTCCCGGTATCGGGTGGTTAATGTCGAAAACGACGACACCCTGGAGTTCCGTATCTTCAAGGGTAGCTTGCGCCCGGAACGTCTCTGGCGTGCGCTGGAGTTCGTCCATAGCTTAGTGAAGTTCTGCGAGCAGACTTCCCTGGAGAAGCTACAAGCCAGTCAGTATTTAGAATGGCTGGGTAAGCATAAAAAGCTCTATCCCAGCTTGGCCGAGTTTTACTTCCCGAAAGCGGCGGCGGCTAAACGTAATCCTAAACAGCCAGGGTTATTCACAGCAGTGGCGGATAGCTGCCAGGGGGATGATAGTAGTAAGGACGTTGTTACCTATGACGCTGAGCAGGAACTTGTAGCGCAGCGTAAGATCGAGGAGCGTGTAGCTGAGCAGCGGCGGGTGCGGAAGGGGCAGGAACGGGAGTTGAAGCGACTGGAACAGGAATGGCTGGATGCTAGAGCAGCGGCTAGTGAGCCGGATTGGTATGCCAGCAGTGAACCTATTGATGTGGTTGCGAGGGCGGCGGATGATGAGTTTCAAGCATATGCTACTCCGGAGCGGATAGCTCAACGACGCGCAACTTGCCAACGGGAAATAGATCAAGGTACGTGGTCGGACTGGGAGGAAGTGCGTAGTTGTGCATGTGGCTGTATCTGTCTAGACTGCCGGTTAACTGTACATGTGGCTGAGTTGGTTATCCAGGAACAGCGCGATGCGGCGATGGCGGCTCAGACTGCGTATGACTACTCAGTGATGGGGGCTGTGCGGCACCTACGGCGCGCAAGTACTGCTTTTGTCAGTGTTTTACCTGTTGAATCAACCGAACCTGCTAATCAAACCCTGACCCCAACCCCAGACCCTGCCGAAGCGGCTGTTGAGCCTGAGCATCGGGAGGGTGGTGCAGGTAGAACTCTAGCCTGGGGTGACTTACCGCAAGTGCGTAACTTAGTAAATAGCCTGTAGCTAAACAAGAAAGGATGAAACAATAACAACAATGTGTGTAATTATTCATAAACCAGCCGGGATCCAACTCGGCAAGGACAGCTCCGACCTCCTGCGTATCCTGCAAGACGCCGCCGCCACGAACCGTGACGGGTTTGGCATTCAAGCCTGGGATAAGCAGTCAGGTAAGTTAGTCACCAACTGGAAACACGCTACCGATCAAGCGAAAATCCTAGAAGTAGCCTATACCAACCTTGACCGGGTTGACTTGGAAGTAGTCGCGCACTGGCGCTTAGCTACGCACGGCGAGATCATCGAAGCTAACTGTCATCCGTTTCCGATTAACGGCAAGCTGAGTTTCTTCCATAATGGCGTGCTGAGTGGGTTTGGCAGCACGGTGAAAGGTGCCGAAAAGTCTGATACCTTGGATTTCGTGGAGTCGGTACTACGGCCGCAGTTTGGTAGGTGGCGCAGCAAGCCTAGCGAATGGCATAGCAAGCTGTTAGCTAAGCACGCGCAAGGGCAGCGGTTTGCCGTGACAAATCATCGCGGTGAGGTATGGCGGTTCGGGAGTTGGGTGGAGCAGGATGGTGTGTGGTACAGCAATGATTGGTTGCTGGGGGATGCTTATGGCTATGTCAAAGGCTGGCGGCGGGATTGGCGGGATTGGCGGGATGAGCTGGATTACCTGGATGCTGTGGCAGCTGATTATGCTGAGGATATGGAGGATGAGCTGGAATGGGATAGTGAGCTACACGAGTATGTGCCGGTGAAGTCCGTGCGTTGTGAGTGTTTTGGGGATATTTGTGGCGGGGATCATGATTTGGATCTTGGCTGTAACCGCAGATCTGAGTATGAGGTTAGGCTAACTGGTTGGAATGGGGATAAATATTGTAGCTACAGTTGTGCGGAATGCGCATGGCTGGGTGGGGTTGAAGGGGTGGGTGAGCCGAGGGGGTTAGCTGCGAAGTCGGTGGTTGGGGTGTAGTGCGTAGCGGATACACCAGGGGCCTTCCCTACCTAGTATTACTGCCCTACTAAGCAGGCGCGGCTACGAACTATTAACAACTGCGAGTGGTTCGTGCGCTGGGAAGGTCAATGCCGTTGTCACCTTCCCGTAGGGTCTTCCCTACTTGCAAGCGGTTCTGGATTAACTTGTGCCTTTTGTTTAGTACTAGGATTAGGACGTGGACGCTGCCCCTGGGATGAACGAGATCAACTACTCGCGCGTTGCCACGAAACTCCCTGACTTCAGCTACTCAGGAAGTACTTGCTTATTATCCAGACTAGCTAGGTGCCCCTAGTAACGCGATTCGATCTTTAGCAGTGCGTTACCCTTTTATGCCTAGCTATGAACTCGTGCCCTACAATCACGAGCAATCCGCTACTCCGTGTTTTTCGGATGCGCCGTCGAAGGAGTTTACTTGAACTACATCACTGTGGTAAGATTCAACCCGTTCGACAAGTTCACTACAATGCAGTTGTCAAACAACGATTAACCGCGAGGGGGGATTAACTACCTACCTTTCGCGGTTTTTCAGCAATAGCCTAACACATCAAGGGATGTCAGAGCAAGAGGTTTATTCATGCGAAACTTACCAGATACTGGCCTTAGTAGATATATCACCAACTGTATCAGATCAGCTGTAAAAGACGAAGGACTGACCCAGCGGGAACTAGCTGAACGCTTAAACATAGCCCAGCAAAACGTCAGCGATATTTTGATAAAGAACAGCCATAACTGGATGACTGATAACCTAGCTAAATGGGCACGCGCGCTGGGTTATCGCATTGAGATTAAGTTCGTGAAACTACCCAAGGAGGATCAAACCAAATGACTCTAGCACTAACCATGCCCTGTTTTACACCTGAACTGGGACTGCTTGTATTTAGCTGCTTTATACTAGCTTGTATTTTCTCAGTGCTGGCAGGTGTTAGCATTGGTATGCACGTCGAGCGCCGAATAGCTTTAGGGGTAATTGATCAACTGATTAAGTCATCTAAGCAGGAGGATCAAGCCAAATGACTAGATCATGCAAACATTGCGGAATGATTGAAACACATGAGGTTAGCCAATGGGATCACTGCCACGCGCTATCACCGTCTTACACGGAGCCGCCCTTTCCAACACACGAGTGGCAGGATGGTGAGTGGCAGCAACCTCCCATGACCTACGAACAATACATCACCAAACATAACCTCTACCTGGATCTCACCTGGAAAGGCTTTGAGGTTCGACAGCCTACTACCAGGGATGATAAGCCTTGGCCGGGGTTTAAGTGGGTATATGAAGTACACCGACAAACCCATCATTGTAGCTCGTTGACATGGTTATTGTTATCGTTACCCCATTGAAGCACTACAACACGCTTGCCGGAACTGGCAGCTGCATCGGGAGTTGCGGAGGGCGGCAGCTGCGACTGAAGCGGCTTCAACCGGAGTAGATCGCAGCGCATGCCTAACAGGTATGACTGAATCATTGGAGGTTAGATAGTTTATGCCAACAAATAAATGGCTAGTACAGTTTGAGTTAACCGACCACTACGAAGATATGCTGCCGGTCAACGATGCTAACATAATAGAAATCGTAGAATGCTCGCTCGACCTACCGGCGGGCATAACTACCGGCCTGATTACAGTAACCAAACAGGAGGACGCACAAACCAATGGCCCAGAAAATAAGTAACAAATGGCGTGTAGAATTTACCCTGGAGGATTTGGTAACTGGCAACGACGAAGCCACCTTGCTAAACGCTGAGCAAATAGCTATGCAGGTAGAAATTAGACTAGATGATTTACCCGGCTGGCTGAAGTTACGTGGTGAGATTGTTGCTACCAAACAGGAGGATCCAACTGATGCCCAACATTGAACGTTTAACCAAACTCAAAGAAGTCCTATTGGATGTCGAGACACACAACGCTTTCAACATGAATATGTACATTAGCACTGACTACAGCGAAAGCGGTTTGGAGTCAGTAAAAAATCATGCCTGTGGCACGTTTGCCTGTATTGGCGGCTGGGCTGTGCTGACCTTTATGACTCCACAAGAGTTTTGTAAAGCTCCCGGAGGTGTCAAAGAAAACGCCATTAAATTATTGGAATTAACAGATACCCAGGCTGATTGGTTGTTTCATGGAAAATTTTATAAAGGTGCGCAGATAGCTGACATAGTAGCAGCTGATGCCTGTGCTGCTATAGATGAATTGATAGCAGGAAAGGTGAAGTGAGTAGCCATGCCCAGACAAGTTAAACAGTTCACCCCGTGGTCGCAGCGGCAGTTATTACCCAGCGAGGAAGATCTACGAGTACTCGCAGCTTCTTTGTTACAGGACTGTCCCAGATTACTGGCAATCCCCATCCCTGCTACAGCACGCGTGCAGTGGTATTATAACGGGCCGCTGCAACTGGAGGCACTTTCACCGACTATTCACGCACTGCTATACGGTCGCCAACTTAAATCCGCCCCCTTGCACCCTGGCCGTACTGACACTTGGCATCGGGGGTTAGCGTTAGCATCCGATGTGGATTTCAAGGATCCTGGTTGCGCTGCGTGGTGGGAGGGTGAGCTAGCTGCGTGTGCGCGGTCGGTGGGGGTGGAGTTGCGGGTCAGGGTGCAAATCGTACACTTAACTAAAGGAGAATAACTATCTATGCGCTACATCCCTAAAACCCTCCCCACCATGCAACCCGGTCAATGGGCTGTTTGGGACACTAAATTTGAACGCTGGCTGGTCTACGGTGGGGAGCCACCCATCCCAACTAACACTTGGGAGGTTATCAACCAACGCTGTGCAGAGCTAAATAAGGAGTGATTATGAAAGCTATAAAAATAGAGCGTAATAAAGTCATGCCGTCCCGGTCAGGTACGGGTTTGGCAGACACCATCCGCAGAATGCAACCTGGAGAATCTATATTTTTCGATAACCAGCGTGACGTCCATAAGTTTATTTGCCTAGCAAATACGATGCGCTACCAGAAAAAGTGTTGGTCGAGGTTTGCACGTCGCAAGCTTGACACTGGATATAGGGTGTGGTGTCTGTCCGCAGGTAAAGCCAATGTCAAGAAAATAGTCAAATCTAAGGGTTAGCTAGTTCAATCCCATTGACAGTCTGCCCGTCATCAAGTAAACTGCATCTCGTGAAATCAAACCAACTGGTTCAACCGTCTAGGTAAACCAATTCAACTTTAACAACTTAAACGAGGTCATATGGAAACTGCAACTGCAACCGCGCCTGCGAAACAAACCTACATCCCAGGCCGCGAATACACCTACTCCGCCGACGATCTGCTCATCCCCGAAAAGGGCGACCCTCTGTACATCGAAGGCCGTACCAACTCCAACGAGGGGGTAGATAAACTCGAAGCTTCAATGAAAGATCAAGGCTGGGGGAATATCCCACCGGTGTTGGTGATCGAAGTCCAGCCCGGTCAATTCAAGGTGGTAGCCGGGATCCGCCGCACGAAAGCTGCCCATAAAACCAACACCCCTGCGCAGATTCGCGTGCTGGATCCCGGTATGCCTGTCACCGAACAGCTCTCACTCAACATCGAAGAAAACGAAAATCGGACAGACACCAACGCCATTGCTAAGGCGCATAGCTTTCAAAGCTTTGTCACCGAATACGTCAAGCAGGTACTCACTGAGGAGTTCCCAGACGCTACCGAATACACCGCCAAGGCCACTATCAAAGCCACTGTCCAGGCCAAGAAAGTTTTAGGTCTGCGGCTGAAGCTCACGGCTCAAACCGTGGATGAATATCTCCAGCTGGTGAATCTTATCCCTGCCGCCCGTAAAGCTGTCGCGGAAGGTACTCTGACTCGTACCGCAGTGATTGACCGTGGCGCAGGGTTGACCCGGATGCTCAAAGAGGATGGTACACCGGATGTGGAGAAGCAAACCGCTGCGTTGGATAAGCTGATGAAGCATAGCGCGGCTGCGGGGGGTAAGACAGTGAGCCGTGCGGCTGCTAAGCAAGCTGCCACCACTGAAGCGGTTGGTTACAAACCATCCGCCTGGGAGATCCGTCAAATGACTGTCAACATGGAAGAAGCTGGTGAGTATGCGGAACAACTAGCATTGATCAGCTTCCTGCGTGGGGATTTGACGTTACGTACCGCGAAGAAACGCCTGCCATGGCTGAAGGATGTGTTCGTGGCGAAGGCTGGGCCGGGGGCGGCGGAGGAGTAACCAGTGCTGGATGGATTATTGACAATCATAGCAGTCGCGGCGGTATTAGTAATCGGCAGCTGGCTGGTCAGAGTCACCTCAGATAAATCCACCCGGTTGCGTTGAGCTAAGTTGAGCTAAGTTGGGCTAAGCAGCTGCCGAAATCGTGCCCCTCCCAGCTGCTAACTGCCCGGGAGTCAGTACCTTACGCACCAGCTAGGCAACTGTAGTAAGGTCGTGTTAAACTGGCTCCCGTTGCAACGATGCGTGACTAACTAAGTTAATTGACTAACCAAGGAGATAAAACACAATGCCGAAATACAGCGTAAGTTTAACCAATGTGAAACCCGGTAAGGATGGCAAGTTGCCCGAGCCGGTCGTGATCGAAGCTCCCGACGCACCTGCCGCTAAGGCTAAAGCGATTGCACAGCTGAAGCCGGAAGCGAGTCAGGATGTTGAAGTGGTTGAAGTGGTAGAAGCAGCGGTGGCTTAACCGCACCGTTTAATGTTTCTATTGTAACCTGCGTAATTTAAGTGGCTAGAATACTCGGCGGGGTCCGCTGAAGACATGTGGGTTCGAGTCCCATCGCAGGTTATTAACCCCACCCAAGCTCTTTAACATAGTTATCCTTATCAACCCCATCCGGGGCAACCCACTGGGGGAGTGATAGCTTACTTAACGGGCGGGAAAACAACAACGTCAACAACAACGTCAACAACAATCAACAGCACACGAGTTTGATTGTGGGGTGGGGTTATTCGATTATGGGGGCCGTATGGTCTGCTGGATACGTAACTACAGTAGCTAAGTAGTGAACGATCTAAGTGGTAAAGTGATGCAAGCTCACGCCCCCGCCGATTTATCGGGACGTGGTGTAACGAGCGGACGGCGAGTCCGAAGAAGCTAAAGAGCACGGCTGGATCGTAGGCCAGCAGTCCAGTGAAAATCTGGCGTCCCGGCCAATTTACGGCAAAGCTGCCGGGTGCAACCCCCGGATGGGATGAGGGTAGCGCGATTGCCCTTTGAGAGATTCCGTTAGTAGCTTATACAACACAGCTTGCCACCAACATTAGCAGCACGTTCGCTATGCTGCTAATCATAGACCCAGGGTAGCTAGTTAAACCTTGTTCTACCCCGCGTATCTATGTAGCTCTTTGTCTTGTAGGATTTACACAGCAAGCTTTAAGGTACTTAACCAATCAGCGTAATCAACTTGACTGATGCAGAAACTGTAGCGTCTGGTGAAATTGAATTGTCTTGAGGAAGTTGTTCAACGATAGCCAGCTGTCACAGTAGAATGCTGACGTGCAAGGGTCGTCAATTTGGAGTAGATAGAGGCTTAGTATTGATTACATTGATTGGTGTGACGGTACTCGGACGCTTATTATAATTATCTTCAAGACGTTTGTGCGAACCCCTGGATCTAACTCAGATTGCCTGTTGTTGAATCAGGTTTACTCTACCTGTCTTACTGGTTCGGCGGCAGTGGCAGCCTGGATTGGCTCCGGGGGTTATTTACCCGGCTACCTAACTTACCTAACTTACCGAACTTGCCAATGGCAACATCTAACTATAACTCCAACGCAAAGTTAATCCAGCAGCTTCGTGCAGTAAAACCTGTCCGTCCAGTCAAACCTTCCATTCCAGCTATCCACTGCCCCGAATGCGGTGAGCATATTGCGGGTAAGTTGGCCAGGCTGTATGTACCCGAGCTGATTAAACTCGGTCGGATGCTGGTGCGGAAGGTTAACAAGGCCAACAAAATGGCGGCGGCGTCGAATGGTGACGGGGGTGGGTAGCCTGATCACAGGATCCAAGGATCCGCATATATCTCCCCATACCCCCAACAGCTTAGCTCAAGCTTATACCCTAATCGTCTCACAAGATAAGGATATGAACAGTGGCGATGATAATTGACGCAATTGATGTCCATGAACATGCATATGCACACGCACAGAACTCTTCTCTATTTCCGTTAACCCAGGAGGTTGTAGTAGATGACAACAGAATTTTTGATAGTAGCACTGGTGGTGGGGATCCTCGCACTGCTCTGGACGGTGGAGTATTTTCGCAGGTAACAGCAGCTGGCGATGAACCTGTTACAGAATACCCTGGATATGCTGAAAATTTACGTGAACCTAACGAACCTAAACCTGGAATTGATTCTCAACGCTCAAAAACAGCAGCTGCTGGAACTACGGCAACAGAGCCAGCGCCAATCATCCTCTCCCCCGCCACCCTCGCAGCCCAACGCTTAATCGCCCAGATCCACCACCTCGCTGACCAATACTGGGAAGAACCTGACCACGAAGCCTTAAACGTAGTACTAGCCTTTATCGCCAGTTACTTCCTACACGAACGCAACCCTTTATGGCTACACATCGTAGGCGAATCCAGTTCAGGTAAAACCGAACTCGGTATGGCACCGGTGGCGTTAGACTACGCTGAGTTCCATCATCTCGATGATCTCACAGCCAATACCTTACTATCCGGCCTCACCAAAGGTAAAGACTCTGGCAAGCGCAACAGCTTCCTACACCGTGTGGGGATCTTCGGCTTAGTCTACCAGGAGGACTTCACTACCTTCCTGGAGAAAGATGAGCGGATGGTCGGTGCAGTGGCAGGGCAGTTACGTAAAGTCTACGACGGTCAGCTAACCAAAGAAACCGGCGTAGAAAACCGTGACGGGAACGGTGGCTGGCAAGGTAGGATAAGTTGGATCACCGCGATGACCCCCGGTGCAGAACGGAAATGGGTGCGCCATAACCCAATGGGTGAGCGGTTCAGTATTGTGCGCTGGCGGGCCGCGCGGAACCATGAAGCCGTAAGTAAGAAGGTACTACTCCAGTCAGCGGTCGAAGCCAAGCTCACCTACCTAAACGCTGATAAACAAATGAACGAACAGATAGCTGGCCCCAGGAAATGGATCGGTTGGCTGACGCAGATGTTAATCGAAGGTGAGCGATACGCTGGGCAGCTACCTGGGAATGGGATTAACGAGGGGTTACTGCGGGAGCTGGTGAATCAACTACAAGGGTTGGATTTAACTCCTAAGCCGGATAGCCCTAGTGAACAGTTGGTATATGATGGCGGGTTGTACGCGCTGGCTGAGGTGGTAACGCAGCTGCGCACGATACCTAACCGTCCAGACGGCAGGAACATCGGGCAGGTGTTAGATAGAGAAAGCTCCGGTAGGTTGCAGCACCAGCTGATTAAAGTAGCTCGTGGGTGGGCATACTTACATAGGCGCGAGGTTGAGGCTGCGGATATGCGGCTGGTGCAGCGAGTCGCTGAGGACAGTATACCGATCAGTAAGAAACCTATCGTGGATGCGTTGTATAAAGCGGGTCGGTCGGGAATGTGGATGGATCTGGATAGCTTACGGATCGAAGCTGGGTATCAGACTCAGGCTGCGCTGGTGTGGCAGTTGCAGGAATTGTTAGCGGTAGGGGTGGTGATGACGAGTGATGGGGATATACAGCGGAATTGGGAGAATCCTTACACGGAATGGAAATTAACTGAGCAGTTCGAGGATCTTTGGCGGAAAGGGGGGTTGGGGAAGTGATGGATATTTATAAATTGTGTAAGCGTCTCTGGGCAGTGGCTACGTTTTTAGTAGTCTATGGTGTGTACGGTACCTTAGCACAGGGTTATCCGTTATCCACGAAGTTGATTGATCTGCCAGCGGATCTGGGGCTGGCTCTAGCGATTTCAATGGGGCTGAATACGCTAGTCGTGATAACCTTATCGCTGCATGGTATGGGAAGCGACGACTAACTTCTCAATTGACAGCCTGTCCGTCAACTGATATACTTACAACCATTATGAGCAATCAATCCGGCGCGCGAACTGCGCTTATCACAACCACTGCACCCCCTGTCACCGTTACCGACCAGCGAGTACGGGTCTTTCGACTCCGCGTACTCAACTGCCGCGACTTCGATCATTACACCACACTCTACTGCCGCGCCGGCCGTAACCAATTCGAGCACGACATCTACTTCAACCCTGACACCGAGGAGAAGTTATTCGATGCGGTACGTGCTGGGAAGGTGCCGCTGGATAAGGTATCGGTAGGGGAAGTGATTGGGTGGTTGATGGAGCGGGGGATTGAGAGTTTGGGTTAGGGAGGCTAGCACTACTATAAGGAGATTCACCTGATGACTATGAACAAAGAACTACCAGTGATCTACACCGACAGATCACGGATCGAAACCGGCCAGCGTTGCCTGCGTAAGCGGTACTGGGAGTATCATTACCGGCTACCCACAATGCTGCACGCCGGGTTGCAATCAGCTAAGCCCGCACTGGAGCTGGTGGTTGGGTCAGCGGTGCATAAGGGGGTGGAGCTGTTACTGACCTGGGTAATGGATAGCGCGGACGGTAGATCCATCCCTGATATGCCTTATCCTGATCAGGGGTTGGACTCTGCGATTGATGCAGGGTTGGCTGACTTCGACGCGGCTTGGCAACCCTGGCTGGAATGGGCCGACAGCAACTACGATCCCTCCACCGAGAACGCCGGATCCCTGGAAGAACACCCAGGCCGGGGGATGGTACTATCCTACCAACTCACTGAAGCACGCGCGCTAATAGAAGCTTTAATCGCGGCGTTCTACTATGCACCGACTGGCTTACGGTTACTCACAGAGAACTACGAGATCCTAGCCGTCGAGCAGGAGATTGCAGTGCCGTTAACCGATTGGCTGGTCTTGAACTCCCGGCCGGATGCTATCCTGCGTCACCGTCGCACGGGGCAGTACTTCCCCTGGTCGTTGAAGACGGCGAAGTCGTGGGATGAGCGCACTAACCAGCAGGCGGAGGTGGATAACCAGGGGATCAGCGAGAGTATTAGTACCGAGTGGTGGTTAGCGGAGAAGTACTTAAACACAGACACACCCGGCAACGTAGATAGTTACCATTGCTCCGGTGTCCTAATGTGCTACCTCATCAAAGGCGAAAAACGCGCGGACGACTTCGGTATCTACCGCACCAACTCCCCGTTGATCCGTCCGTACTTCAACACCGGTGCCTTCGACCACGCCGACCTAACCCAGTACGCACCGTCCAATAAGTGGACCTGCACTGAGGAACACGAATGGAAAGGGGCGAGGTTTAACTACCAAGTCAACGGCAAGAATGGTTGCCCTGGTGGGAAGAATCACATGCGCGGGGATAACTGGCAGCAGGTGAACATCTGGGAGCAGGGAGTGCGTGTGCAGGACTGGGTGAAGGAGCTATTAGAGCAGCAGCCGGAACTCGGTGAGAAGTTTGTCCAAGTGCCTGCACCGTACCGGCGGGAGCGGGAGGAGTTGGAGAACTGGGTGGAGCAGGTAATCTCACAGGAAGATGACCTGAACATGGGAATGGAACTGCTTAATGGAAAGCTGTATGAGAATCTTAACTCACAGACACCCGTGCAGCTACTGAATAAGTTCTTCTACCAATCGCGCACGAGCTGTACGTACCCTTGGAGGTGCAATGCCCACACACTCTGCCACAAAGGCTTAGGCGCACGCTTACTAGACCCCAGCTTATTCGCAGCAGACGCAGATCCAACTCAACAGCTGGAGTTACTGGCTGAATCTAACTTGGTAGGCCGCGTGCCAAATCATCCAGAGAGCGAGGTAACTAATGGCTAAAAACATCATGTCCCAAACCTCCCTACGCCACACCATCCAGTGTATGGAGCAACTAAACAAGCCCGTCGCCGGATCCAACTCCGAACGTCGCAAACGTCACCGCCGCTGGCAGATGTTACTAGGTAAACTAGGCGAGGAAGCCAGGGCGCTCGCGCATCAACAGGTGTTAGACATCTTCTACAGCAGCGGCTCCATCGACGCGCAAACTGCGTGTGATATTTACATATACGGAAAGGAAGCAATCGAAAATGTCCAGACCAGAATTGAATCCGATACAAGTAAATGATGTGTTTGGTGAGCTAACGGCACGCCTAAAAATGATTGAACCCAGAAGACAGTTATGGTTGTGTGAATGTTCTTGTGGTAAAACCGCGACTGTTCAGGCACAACTTCTAAAATCTGGGCGGACTAAATCCTGTGGACACTTACGCAAAACAGTTTCCGCAGCTAAAATCAAGCACGGAGCTTCTCGTTCTTCAGGAAGAACCTCTGAGTACAGTACGTGGAAGGCTATGAAAGCTCGCTGTTACAACGTAAAAAATAAACGTTACGCCAATTACGGGGGCAGGGGAATTACGGTCTGTGATAAATGGCTAAATAGTTTTACAGATTTCTTGCGAGATGTAGGCTATCGTCCCGGTAAAGAGTATACACTAGACCGGATAAACAACAATGGTCATTACGAACCTGGAAACGTGCGCTGGGCTACCCAAACTCAACAACAACGTAATCGAGCTGTTGCTAGGCAATTAACTATAAATGGGGTAACCAAACCCTTAGCTGAATGGGCTGAGGAGTACGACATACCACCAGCAATAGTTAGACAGCGGATAGATCGTGAAGGACTAAATCCCTTACAAGCTTTATCGTACAAACGTACTTCAAAGAGAGGAAAGGCTTATGAACAACTCCAATCAACCTCCAATTGAGCAGATTCAACAACTGGCCGATGATCGTTTTGACGGGCACGTTGGCCATATAATGATTGAGAGCATGGCTAACAACCAAGTCGTGCAGACTTCCCAGGATGGTCGGAATAACTTCGACGCGGAGGCTATTCGGAAACTCAAGGGCGCGGGCCATAACTACGACGACACCTTAACCCTGGAGCAGAACTTAGCCAAGCTGCACCCCAGTAAATCTAAACCCGAAGACCTGGAGCGGCTGAATGGTCAGTTGGAAAATACTGTGGTTTGTGACGCCCACATCTCAGGCGGCAGCGGGAACTTCTGGACCGCGCGCTGGTAGTCGGCAATGGCGGCTACCCTATGTGAACTCAAAGGACACGCCTACCGATTACTCAAAGGATTCGGCAGGTACTACTGGAAATGCGACCGTTGTGGGAAGGAGTTGACCCGATAATGACAGTGCAAGAACTATCAGATTACTTTCTCAACCTAGTAAATAAAGGCTATGCGGACTATACCGCTAAGGTATGCGAATCCAATGGCGACTGGAGTGATATAGAAGAAGGTTCTATAGAAATTCGTGACTCAAATGAAGTGGTGCTTTTATAAAGGAGCTTAACCCAAATGCCCGAAGTAACAGAACAACAAAAAATCAACAACAGTTTGTGCTTGTATGGCGCAAGTGGTTCCGGCAAAACGAGGGAATGCGCCGCCATTGCTAACTATGCTTGGGATAAATACCGAGCGCGTACCCGCTACATAACCTGCGACACGGGCGGTTGGCAGCCTATCCAACCCTTTATCGACGCTGGGATGATCGACGCTGTAAACATTGCAGGTCATCCCGACTTTCTGTTGATACTACGCGCGTTGGCAGAGGGCATGTGGTATCAAGACGGCAAGCTAGTTAAAGATAATCCACGATTGGGTGAGACTGGAATAATAATTGTGGAGTCGCTTACATCTATCTGCCAAGAAATCATGAACTACTATCGTGAAAAGCGCCTGAAATTTGCGCAAGAATTAGTAGCCGTGCAACAACTGAAAGCCGAAGATCAACAGTTGGGTGCGGCGGTGGGCACACAGACTGTAGCAGCAGTTAGTCAGTCCCATTATGGCGGGCTGCGAGATGAACTATTCGATAGGATCCGTGATTTTCAACGGCTGCTTACAGGCAACGTTACTATGATGGTTATGACTTCTCACGAAAGTTCTGGGCAAGAATCGCTGGCCGGAATTAAACGTACTCAGTTGGGTATCGGCGCATTGGGGCAGGCGATTAGTCCTTCGTTACCTGCTAAGTTTGGCGATTTGTTTAGGCTTGACACTGCTACTGTTAGTAACAAGGTGGAATATAGAGCCTATTTCCAGCCACATCAAGATCCAGAGGTGCGCAGAGAGTGGCCTGCTAGATTACGCGTAGATGCCACCTTGAGTAAGGCCATTGCAGCACATCCCGAGTTTGCTAAAGGCTACATTGTTTTGGTAGACGAAGAAGATCCAACTAATCGTGAAGGATTGACTAAGCTTCTCAGGTTTCGTGATACGTTGCAATCACAGGCAGCTGATAAGATCCGTGCGCGGATGGCTGCGGCGAAGACAGCTACGGTTGCCGCTGAAGGAGGTGATGCCAAGTGAGCGACCCAATCAGAGATCCTGATCCTGGGTTTATTAAAGAAATGCTTCACGAGCGGGATACGCATGCTCGTTAAACTCACGCTAAACCAACAACAACCAACAACGATAACTTACAACAAAGGATAACAAACAATCATGAATAGCCAATTCAACAACAACGACACCGACAACTTCGACATCAACAACCCCAACCTCGCCGCCGAGGGTGAAGGCATCGAAGGCTTTGACCCGAACGCCGACTCCAACGCCCCACCGAAACCTCCCAACGCCGGAGTCTACCTCCTCCAACTCGACTTCGCTGAAGCTGAGGTAGAGAAGCGGTTCAAACGTGGCAGCAAGGACGACCCCAGCAAAGATCAACTGATGACTTCCTTCACCGCTACCATCGTAGGCTGCGACAAGCAGGACTACGAGGAGAAACATTGGCAGGGTCGGAAGATCGGCGGGAAGTCCGGGTTCATCGTGGGTAGCTGGACCGTCCGTGGCCAACGTGGTACCTCCGGCTACGGCGATCTGCTCAAGGCTTACGGCTTGAAACCCAAGCAACTGGCCGGGTTGGCAGGTGCGGGTGGCCAGAAACGCTGGGAGGATACCCCGGTCGAAGAGCTGATCACTGACTGCATCCTTAGCGGCAGGCCCGTGCGTGCCTACTGCGACTGGGAATGGGCCGGTTCCACCAAGGAACTGATCGACCCCAACACTGGTAAACCTTACTACATCCGCTTCGATTACAAGGACGATCAGCTGAAGAACGTCCCGCAGGGGATGAAGGCGGCAAAGGATGACGGTAAAGGTGGGAAGCTGCACCAGCAGACTTTCCACTTCCAGTCACCGGATGGTGAGGGCAGTGAGGATGTGCAACTGTTTGCGAGTCTGCGGGTGGAACGGTTTATGCCGCCGAAGGCTGGGCAATAGGGTAGCTGCTGGATTAACCGTCAACAACTTACCATCACAGTTCCTTCTCTCGTCTAACTAAAAAGATCCCAGGTTAGGTTAGCTTCACAACCTACCTTAGCCTGGGGTCTGATTTTTTCCACTAATGCCAAGGAGGTTCTACTATGATTGTTTGGGGAGTCAAAAATACTCCAAGAATTACCCTTGAGTTAACCGTGCTAGATGCACAACGTCTACAAGGCTACGTGCAGAATGCCATATGCCCGCCCGAAGACGAAGATTCGGAAACCAAAGAATTTCGTAAAGAACTATTCAATGCTTTGAAGGAAGCTTTGGAACATGCATACTAAATAACTAAGGAGGTTACACCCTTGGAAACCCAAGAAATCATCGACCACTTCGAGCGGCTCCGCTGCACTGCCAAGTACCCGGTGTTCTACCTAACTGGGTCAGCTGGCACGGGTAAAACGTACACCATCAAACAAGCTATCGAACAACAACCCAACTTCGCGCAGCTCGCAGCTTCCACCGGTATAGCTGGCGTGAACCTCGGCACTACTACAATCAACCAAGTATTGAAATACTTCAACACTGATTCATTGTTAGATGCCTATCAATCCGGGCAGCTAACTATGAATCTACGTAAAGTGCGTAAGTTCAACCGCTTCCTGGTAATTGATGAAATGTCCATGATCCCATACCAGCAGCTGGATATATTTCTCTGGGCTTTGGATGAGATCAATAACGACGTGGAAGATGACGAGCGATTAGGTTTAATCCTAGTAGGTGACTTTGCACAACTCCCCCCAGTCCCTGGCAACCTCATCGTCGCCGGTAAGCCTGTCATGACCAAGGACGGTCAGCGCAACGTCAAGGAACCAACCCCCTGGGCGTTTAAGTCCGAACTCTGGTCACGGTTCGAGGAAGAAGGCCACATCATCAAGCTGGAGAAAATCTACCGACAATCCGATCCGACCTTCCTCAATGGTATTAACGCCATCCGCAAGGGACTAGGTAAGTCCGGGGTGAGTTACCTCGCCGCTGCTGGGGTTGAGTTCACACGCGAGCTGGATAACTACTTCGATGGTACCACCATCGTAGGCAAGAACGAGGAAGTAGATCGGATTAACAAGATACGGCTGAACCCGCTTGAAGGTAAGACGCAGCAGTTACCGAGTAGTCGGTGGTGGGCGGGGGAAGTGTTGGGCTGGAAGCAACCATCCGAATGGCAGTACATCCCCGAGCAGTTGGAGTTAAAGCTGGGTGCGTATGTGATGATCTTGAGTAACTTGAAGGATCCTATGACCGGGAGAATGGAAGCTGCGAATGGGGATTGTGGATGGGTGAGGGAGATTACGCAACTGAAAGTGCCGATTTATGCCGAGCCTGAAACGGATGCTGATGATAGGCTGCTACCACCCAAGCAGATCGGTGAGGAGATCCAGTGGGTGGTGCGGGTGGAGTTAGTCCGTCGCCCCGATGAACTCGTCACCATCCCAGTAGTTAAACGCAACATCGAATCTCGACATGAGGTTGATGACGTGCTGAAGACTCACCCCAAATTCAACCGCGACGAAGCTGGCAACCCTAAGAAGATCCGTAATTCAATGGGTCGGTCGGTCTGGTGCTTGGGTACGATTGAATACTTCCCGTTGAGATTGGCGTATGCCACTACCACCCACAAATCGCAAGGATTATCGTTGGACAGGATCCAGATTGATCCACGCGGGCACTTTATGGGCCAACCGGCGATGGCGTATGTGGCATTGAGTCGTGGGCGCACGCCGGAAGGGATTAAGATCGTGGGGAATAGTAGTTTATTCGCGGAGCGGGTGCGGCTTGATGAAGCTGTGCGGCGCTTCGTCTAGGAGGAACCAATAAAATGAAACTATCAGAAATTGAACACCGCATCTTGGCGCTTGAACATGCGATGAGTAACTTGCAACAATGCCCAGCGGATCCGTGTCATGTGCATTACGCAGCGGAGGCGGCGGTAGCTGAACCTAAGTACGGTGTCACTCAGGAGAATTGGCGAGTAGGCTATGTAGGGGATTCCGGGGTAATAGTAAATCGTGTAGATCCCATTGAACAAATGCAAGTTTGCCAAGCCCCGGAATCCTGGATGCGCGGACGCAAGAATTGGCCCCAACGCCGGGTACTGATCGCCCATGCACCTGAGATGTATAGGTTGCTAGCTAGGCTATCTGACGACGGCGGTACTGACGCTGTTTGGCAGGACGCCGTTAACATACTCACGAAAATCGAAAAGGAGCTAAAAGAAAATGAATAACACCCAACCTACACAACCAGCACAGTCACCCCACCCCGACTCTAACCCTAATCTGCATTTCAACCAACAAGCCCTATCCAACACCCTGGAACCATCCGTCCCGCCCATACAACGCGTGGATATGCTGGTAGCTATCGCTATGGTCCTGCTAGACAAAGCAAAACTCTCGGGTGAGGCAGAATCAGCCTTCATTGAGCATATCATGATCGCACAGTACGGAACGTCTGCGGAATGGGAGGGGCATCGGAATTGCATAGCCATGCTGCATAGGGCTACCGCCGAGATTGCGATGCAAAGGCTTATTAATATGGAACAGGCCGACAATTCTAACAACGCCACCACTGATAACTTTGAATTTCCGGAGGAGCTTAATACATTATGACTACCGACCAATCAACTCAACCACCCCAACCACCCCAACCACCCACCTACTCCACTATCAACCTAACCACCGAGCGCGTCATCCGCCTTGACACCCCTAGCTTCCTCAAGGATCCACTTGGGTACACGCGTGCTTTACCGCAGCAGATCCCGGTTGTGGTGCCAGCTGAACCGGCGCATTTTAAGGAATGGCTAGATGCGGAGATCGGGCAGCTGGTTCAGTGTGAGAATTTCTTCGATTACCTGGATCGGTTTCTGGAGGAGTAAGGAGGTAGTTGAATGACATACAATAATCAGATCCCAATTCAAATCAAACCACCCAACAACTTAGGCTGTGCGTTGATCATCATCATCGTCTGCGTGGGCACGGCGTTGTTGATCTGGGCTAATCAGGGCTTCCCGGGGGTGGGGAGATGAGTAACATATACAGCACCAACGAACGTGATCCCTACGCCGATAACGACGAGGCGCAACGGCTCTTAGACATCATCAACGGAGAAGATACAGACGATCTAACTCCCTGGGAACAAGACTTCCTGGAATCTATCGACGGTAAGCTGGCGCACGGCTGGAACATAACTGAAAAGCAACTGTTCAAGTTGCGGGATATTAAGGATAAACTTCTATGACACCTGTAGACAACAACAACCGTCCAATACCCCCGATCTCAGTTCGAGAACTTAACCATCTAATCAACTACCTAACCTCCGAATCCGTAGAGCTGGTCACTAACTTTGACCCAACTTCCGAGTACATTCTGGATACCTACGTGTACGTGGATGTACTCGCTGCCCAGGTAGGTGATTGGAGAATAGAGTTCTTCGTAGATGGCGGCGAGTTGGATTACATCCAGCGCATCAAGTGCAAGTCTCGGCAGACTTTAGAATATGACGACATCCCAGAGGTGTTATCGAACTATCTATTCGAGCTGCTGTACCGCAAGTTATATCCACCCACTGAGGAAGAAAAGGCTGCGGCAATGGCAGCTATGATGCCCGGGTTAGAGCGTAGTACGCGCGCTTTAACCGAAGTGTTTATGCAGCCGTCACCATTGGTTCAATACCTTAAGAACAAAGGAATGATCAAAAAACTATGACACCAAAACCTCATACTTGCTCGTCGTGCCTTTTAGCCGACGCCCCCGGCTGCACCGGCTTCATGCCCGCCCCCGAGGGTAAAGGTTTGATTCCGCTTATCGTAACTGCCGAAGCTTTAGGAGAGAACGAAGCGCGCGATAGTAAACCACTCCGTCCATATGCAGAATCTGGTTCCCTATTTGAGCGTGCGTTACGTTCAGTAGGAATTCAGCGCGAACAAATAATTGTCACCAACATCATAAAATGTCGGCCCCCGGCTAATCGTCTAGCAGGCGAATACTACGAACAGCCTGCTATCGAGCATTGCCGTCAATACTTCGACGCCGAAGTAGCTCAATATAAACCCAGAGCTATTCTAGCAATGGGTGCGATACCCTTCAAGTATCTAACCGGGATGTCTGGCCACAAGCAAAACTTAGAGTATGTACGTGGCTACCCGGTAGAATCAATCTGGTATCCTGGGATCCCGGTTATCGGCACGTTTCACCCGTCGTACATTCGGCGTGGCGCGTCAGAGATGTTTCCAGTGTTGGTTCACGATCTGCATAAAGCATTGCAAATCGCCAAAGGTAAACTATCTTGGACAACGGCACCTGAGCAGGTAACGTACCAACTTGGTGGAGTGGCAGAGCTACGGCAGATGTTGAATATACTTAGATCCCAACCTGACAGACTCCTAGCCTACGACATCGAAACCCGCGAGTCTGCTAAAACCAACGAAGATGAGTACGATTCGTTGTCGCCTAACGCTGAGATCGAATTAGTACAGCTGTCCATCGCGCCAACCACCGGGCTGGCTGTGTATTGGAACAGCGATACTATCCCCTTACTTAAAGAGATCTTCGCTACCGCTAACCCCAAATCAGCCTTCAATGGATGGTTATTTGATAATAGAGTCCTTGAGGCTAAAGGTTTAACCCTCAACGGAGAACTCCGTGACGCTATGGCAGCATGGCATCATTTACAACCCGACTTACCAGCTAACTTACAATTCGTCTCATCGTTCTACGGTATGCCTCGTCCTTGGAAACACGAGATGGGCGCTGATTTAATCACCTACGGGATCCGGGATGTGGATGCGGTACAACGTATAGAGTCAAAGATCAACCAAGATCTAGCTCAAATGAAGATCCACGATGGATATAAAAACTACGTGGTAGGTTTACGTCCTATCCTGAAAGCTATGGAGGAACGTGGGATTGGTCGGGATCAGCAGGCGATTGACGAATTAAAACTATGGATCGAACAGGAGAAGGTGAGATTGAACGCTGAGATCCAGCAGTTAGCTCCAGATGCGATTAAACCTACCCAAACATGGACTAGCTGGCCGTTAGATCTATCCGAAGCTCGCAAGACCTGGGCTGAGGCTAATCTAGTTACACCGATCAGTGAGAAAACCGGCAAGCCTCTGAAACCGCGCATGCCGGTGGTTAAGTTGGAAGATGCTTACAACATTGACGATCTGGTGATAGCTATTGGAGAAGCTGGATATAGTTGGAAACCTAATGGTAAGGAATTGTTTAAGCAGTTACCTTTCTTGCCAGGATCCACGCAGCATTTAATGGCCTACCTGCGTTACCAAGGGGTTGCAGTACCTAAAGATCTCGACGGCAAGGATACCACCGGACGCAGCGAGTTAGATAAATTAGTTAAAAAACTCAACCGCTCAACCAAACCCAACGAACAGGAAGCGGCCACGTTTATCAACAAGGTACTGGAATATCGCAAGCTGCATAAAGTTCTAGCTACCTATATCGAAGGCTGGAAGAACGGTGCTGACGGCAGAATCCATACCACGTTTACGTTCTTGCCCGCTACTGGTCAGCTCTCCTCCCGTAACCCTAACGTCCAGAACGTAGGTAAAGGTTCCGAATTAGCAAAGCGTTTTCGCAGAACTATCACACCTGCACCTGGGCACGTGCTGGTCGAAGCTGATTACAAATCGTTCCACGCTTTGACATTAGGCTTCGAGGCGCAAGATCCAGACTATATGCGGTTAGCCCGACTGGATTGTCATAGTTTCGTGGCAGCGCATCTATTGAAACTACCCGAAGCTACATCGGGTAAACTGATTGAAATGTCCGACGCTGAAATGTTGGACTTCTTCAAATGGTTCAAATCAGATCCTGAACGCAAGCTGATCCGTGACAAAAAGGCGAAGCCCAGTATTTTAGGTATAGGCTTTGGGTTAGGCAAACACAAACTCTATACCATGAACGAAGATTCGTTCACCAACGAAGCCGAAGCTGGCAAGGTCATCACGTTAATCCGTGGAATCTTTCCTAAAGTGTTTGAGTTCCAGGAAAACGTTAAACAACTAGCTTATCGCCAAGGTTGGTTACGGTCACGCTGGGGTTTTGTGCGTAGGTTTTCAGATGTGTATCGGTACAACTCCAGATCTCAAGGGTTGACTGCGGGAATGGATGCTGAAGCTTGTATCGCATTCCTACCAGCTAATTCAGCGTTCGGCAAAGTGCGTGAGGCAATGTTGGACTTCGAGCGCGAGGGGTTGAACGTTAGGTATAACTGCGTGTCCAGCGTTCACGATTCGATTATATTTGACGTACCTGGAACGTTGATCGACGAAGCGTTGCCTAAGATCAAGGAGATAATGGAGCGGCCTGGAAGTATGTTGGTGGATCCGGTTGTGGCACCGAATGGTTTACATTGTGAGGTAGAGCTGTCGATTTCAGATCGGTCGTGGGCTGATTTGCAAGAGGTGAAAGTATGACAAGAGAGATTTGGAAACCTATTCCCACCTCTAAAGGTTGCTATGCCGCGTCCAATTTAGGGCGCGTGCGTAGCATCCCAGCTATCGGATCCAGACGCACTGGCAAAGTGTTAAGCGCCCAACAAGAAGCTGACGGTAGGTATCGAGTATCGTTACATCTACCGTGGATAGGTAAATGGGGATTGAAACGGTTCCTAGTACATAAGCTGGTGATGGAAGCCTTCAAGGGCAAATGTCCTGCGGGCTATGAAGTTAACCATAAAGACGGGAATCACACTAACAATGTTCTGAACAACTTGGAATACATTCCTAAGCGCAAGAATTATGATCATGCAGTACAGCATAGGCTGTACGCCCATAGCGAAAAGCGTGGAGCGTCTAAGTTAACTACAGATAGCGTTAGGTTGATCCGTAAATCGGAATTAGCTGCGAAAGTTCTGGCCGAAATTTATGGAGTTAGTGCCACGGCTATAAGTGCTGTCCGTACACGTAAGATATGGAAGTATGTCGATTAACAGATAACAAATGGCCGAGTGGAAGCTTGGCCGGAAAGTGTGAGGAGGTTACTAAGCTAATGAACAGAAACAAAAAGAAATTCCACTGCCCGTACTGTGACAAAGAATTCCTGCGGGGTTCGACGGGGTACGCAAATCATCTCAAGGCTAAACATGCGGTTGAACATGAATGGGGCGAGACATGGTACTCACATTTATCTGCCGCTGAAAGACCTTTCGTAGAGATGCATCCGAAGTTGAAAGATAAAGCTCCGCGCACCACTACGCAACTAACCGGACTTGATGAATGCTACAATCAGTTCAACCAAGAAGCTCTCCAGGTTCGTGACGACATCCTGGTAAACCACCCCCTCCACTACGGCGGCGGCGACGACCCTTACGAAGCTATCAAAGTTATCCATGCCTGGGGGTTAGGCTTCGACCTGGGTAATGTACTGAAGTATATCCGCCGTGCTGACCTCAAAGGCACACCTATCCAAGACTTGGAGAAGGCTAAGTTTTACCTGGAGGATGAGATTAAACGGCGGAAGGAGAAGGAGGCCACCAGCTAAATGTCTCCCACCATCTTCACTCCCCAAGTCAATTTCATCATTATAACTCTACTCGCAGAATGATTATGCTCAAACCTAAACAACGACATAAAACCAAAATTACCAACATAGAATTCGATCCCTACCGCCACCCATACCAGGATCCTGCGCTACGGCAGGCGCGGGCTGAGCTAGTGATCGACATCTTAGCGGCACTGGGAGTAGGTTGTATCGCAGCTGCCTTGGCAATGTTACTAGGCAGTTAACTAACTTCCCGCTGCCTTTACTGTAACTTCCACCCCATCCCCATCATTGCCCCAACTGCCCAACCGGTGTGCTCACCCCTAGCCGGTCCATTCGGCTGAGTGTAGTTAGTCCGTTGCGTGAACACCTTCATGCGCACCAACCACTTACTGCGCTCAGCCAGGGGCAGATAAATATCCAATCCAAATCTATCACTGGCTACATGGTTCTGAGTTTGATGCTCACGAAAGTAATGTTCCCAGGTGGCTACATACTGATCGTTAAAGTTCACCCCAGTACCCGCCACTCCGAACCACGCAGTTTTACTATATCCACCTACCCCTGTGGTATGGTTATTAACTGCGGCCACACCACCCAGCAGCAATGGACTTATCCTACGCTGCGGCAGCACTAACCATCTTACCTGCCCCCAACCGCGCGTAGCAGTACCGTTCCCCAGGTAGCGTTTAGCGGCCAGCTCAAACTGCGCACCTCCCACCAACCGGATACTTTCAAACTCTTTAGGAACACGGACCACTCCCTCAAGGGTAATCCCTACGCCATCCGCATGCCCCGTACCGGGTGAGTGTGAGTATGTAACTCCTAACGTCACTGAAGGTGTCTGCGCGTCGACCGGATCAACAAGCGCAGTACCGCCGATACACACCCAACTAACCAGCAGGAGCAACGCAGCGATTCGGGAAGTAACTGCTGGCCGGACTCGCCTGCGGTTCTGTAGTTCGCTTGAGATCACTGATCACCTTCCTTTGCTAAGCTTTGGGTTGACGTGCTTTCAGATTCTCGTATGCAAGGTTAATCAAAATAGTAATCCACGTCCCGCGCAGCTCACCATACCGCTCCTTCGCCAGCGCAAACGCTTCATCAGCCCACATCCTGAACTCAGCGTTGTTATGCTTGGTCATCAACTGCCCGACCAGCATCACCGCATCATCAATATACTTCTCCAGAAACTGTTGCATTCCCGGGCGGGTGTACAGCTTCTTGAAGAAATTCCAAATCGCCTTAAATGGATTAGCCATAAGCTTACCTATTCTCCTTGTCCAGCTGTTCAATCAGCTGATCGTTCTTCAGTTTAGATTTCAGATCCTCTGGTGAGGATCCTTCGGGTAGGTTGAGCGCAGTAAGCAGCTGGTTCAAATGCAGTTTACCCAGCGCGTACTTCTCCAGTACCGACCAAACCACCGCTGCCAGGAATACCGGCAACAACGTGGCGATCTGACCAGCAGTGGATTCGTCTACGATTTGTTTGGTAAGTAACCATGTGCTGACGGTGAGTAAGAAGTTCCGCAGTACGCCGGTTACGATGGACATCAGGATAGATTTTATCAGGCTCATTGGGGGAGTCACCGTTTCCTTTCTGACTGGATATTACAACGGTTTAAGTATCCCAGCAAGGATAGAAATTAACTGTGCCCAGCGCAGCGGCCCCTGCCATCTACGCGCGGACTTAACTAACGGGGGTATTTCCGCAGCTGCGGTATCTAAACTCGCTGCCACCCCCTGCGTATGCTGCGCAGTCCCGACCGCAGCAGCCAACAACTCATCCAGCTTCGGATCCGCCAGTCGCTGGTTCACCGTCTGCACCGTCACATCGCCCATCGCTACTAAATGGTTCAACGCACCTACCACCTGCTCTACCGATGCACCAGTACCTTGTGCTATGACATTAACCCCATCCACCAGCTTCGTCACAGACTTCGTACCAGCTACAATCTCAGGCAGCAGTTCCAGATTAACCCGTGTGTTGGTATCCGCTACCAACCTACTTCCCTCACCGACCAACCCTTCCAACCGATCCGTCGCAGCGGTACTTGATCGTAACTGCGCCAACACAGCTGGTATCACTTGCGTGTTAATCAACCTACCCGTTGCTTGATAAGTCGCGCCGACCGCCAGTGCCGCCTCAACAGCCTTTTGGTTCTTGGTCGATTCCAGTACCTGTCTCTGCGCCACCCAATAGTCATTAAACTCCTTTGAAGTATTGCGTAGGTTTTCCGTGGTGCCGCGTAGGTCACGCAGCAACCCGCGCACGTTCCACCAGAGATTACCTACTACCAGTAAACTCAAGCCCAACAAACCAATCTTAAGTAAATCCTTCAATTGTTCTAGTTTCATTGCGGTAGTAAAACCTCCCTCGCACGGTCATTCATTTCTTTATACTGTTCCGCGCGACTTGGCACGCCGCCTAACTCGCGGAGTTTGTCGTCCAGTCTGCGCCTCCAGCGATTAGTCTCACGGGCATCCTTTAATTGTTGATAAACCCCTGGATGGCGCGGCTTAATCTGTTTCTCAGCCTGGGTAGCCAACCTAGACATGACTTCATATACCAAGGGGATCTGCGCGTCGAGATCCTGACCTGCTAAGGCTGCTTCCATAGCAGGCGTGTTCTCAGCTACCAACCTGCCTACCGCAGCCACTAGATCCCGGTCTACCTCTGTGACCCCGGTGAACGGGATCCAGTCGGTGAGCTTGATCCCCGCGTGCTGGAAGATCCGTGCCGGGTAGGATTGCTCGGGGAGAACCGTGAACCCGGTGATAGCTTTGACGGCAGGGTATTCGGTGCGGTGGACAGGCATACCAGTGAAGGGGTCGATTTTGTCGGATAGTAGTTCGCGTGCGACTGGGAGCTTGTTAAGGATCGGAGCATACAGGCTACCAGCTCCCATCCCGTAAAGATCCTTCACATCACGCATTTCTTTCCAGTACTGCGCACCTATATCGTGGTACATATTTAGCGGGGTTAGGTAGCTGGCGAACCAATCCGAGAACGCAGTCGCAGCAGCTTCTTCAGCTTTTAATAGTTTATTTCCGGTAGCATCCTTACCTGCGCTGATTAGGTCGTCCAACCATTTGAAAGTACCAGTGAGGTTGCGCGTATCCAAACCTGTTAGAATGTTGAAAAACTCCAACGCTGAATCCGCATCCGGCGAAGCTAACTCTCGACGAGTACGCGCAACGTAATCAGCTACATACAAGGGTACTACTAACTGCGGAACCATGCGTGCCGACACCCCACCCACTTCATGCCAGGGGCCAACAGGTTTGCCCGTGCGTTCAGCTTCGTCATACTTATCTTCTACCATTGCTACGGTTGCAATATAGACTGCTGTGCCCAAGGCAGCTTTGATCAGCTTCTGGTGGTTCTCGACGGTCGGGCCGGATTCACCCGCGCCTACTAAGGCAGCTTTGATTAAGGGCAATGGAGAATAATCAAAAACCATCCTGGCATAGTTACCCATATACCCTACAAACGGAAACACGGCAGAGCTTAATATCCAACCTGGGTTATTAGAAGTGGCGTAATTCTTATACGCGCGTCCGAGATCCGTGGCTGGATCCGGTCGGGACGCATACGTATCCGACAGTGCTCGATCTACAGCAGTTTCGATTACAGCGGCTGGGAGTTTATATAGCTCCTGAGCTTCATCCAGCTTGGTAAGATCCAACCCATAGCGGGCAGCTTCGGTTTCGAGGTTGCTTACCAGGCTAATCGTGCGTATCAGCCGCTCACCCATACGGGCTAGGGTTAGATACTTATGCAGCCCACGTGAGGCTTCGTGGAGTTGTTTTGGCAGCCAACGATCTGTCTTGGCTAGCCGTTTCTCAGCGCGTTTAATAGCTGCCAGCTTCTCAAACTTATCCGCCCCTGCGGGCATGTTCGTAACTTGGTTCTTCAGCAACGTCAACGCGTCCCGTTCGGCTTGTACAGCATCTGCGTGCGGGAGTAGATGGATCTGGATCACATCATCGCTGAGTTGGCTATCGAACTTCCGCATTAACTCAGGTTGGAAGTTATGTAGCTCCTGCGCTATGCGAATAGACTTCTCAGCTGGACGGTCAGCGGGGTCGTTCAGTGTGCCGTCTTTTAACTTGCCGTGCGCGAACCAGTATGGATTATTAAGTATATCCTTGGTAGCAGTACTTGCTGCGAATATGGGTGCCAATACACTACTCAGAGGCGGGATAGCATTCTGCTCAAACTTACTCGGCTCACCGATACGGGTTACTTCGCGCGATGTCCTAGCTGCGCGCTCCAATACCTGATCAGTAAGATTGATCAGACTCCGTACACCTGTGGCATTAAGTGCGCCTGTCAGCACGTTAGGCGTTTGGGTTGATAAGTTAGCGATCATTGCACCGATGCGCAGATTAACCAGCTGCCGCCAGACATTCGGCCCATTCGCAATCGCGTCGATCTCCTGCATCGTCGGCGGGCGAGAGTTGATCCAGTCGTCCAGCTCCGGCGACAACCCACGAAGTTTATTGATCTCACGCTGCAGGCGGGCGAAGATGTTGAGGTCGCGGCCTGCGGCGGAGCCGAACTGCCGGAAGCGCTCGAATAGCTCCACAGTATCTTTTAACCCGTAACGCTTGGCCACTTCGTCCAGCTGAGGCACGGTTGTCCGACCGGTGCGCATGGCATTGATGAGTTGATCCGTGGTGGACATTTCGCTGCTGTCAAGCAAGGGTACGTCCGAAGCGATTAGCATATCCTTAGCTACGTTGGCTAGGAAGTTCCCGTATTCGTTGGACATCCGCACCTGGTCTAGCGGCGCGTCAATCGGTGGGAGCTGGTCGCCATTGGCCAGCCGTCCCTTCGCCGCCAGCTTAGCTTCAGCACGTTTACGTGCAGTGTTATCCCCTAGCTGTCCAGCTAACTCACCCTTGAGTACGTTACCACGGCTGCGTAGCTCGCGGAACTTCTTTACCGCTGCCACATGCTGTTGTTTAAGCTCAGTACCTAGCTGCTGGATCTCAGCATCCAACTCAGGCTGTGGCAGTCCCGCATCCTGTTGCATCTTAGTCGCGGCGGCGGCAAGGTCGTTGTTACGTTTTAACCTTGCGCGCAGGTTAGCTACTTCACGGTAAGCCTTGCGTTCAGCTTCACGTTGCGCAGCTACCTGCTGCGAGATCTCGGGAGGTGCGTTGGTTTTACGTAAATGGGTTATATCCGGATCCAGCTCCAGCTTACCGGCTACTTCGGCCGCTGCTTCCCCGGCTGGATTCGCTGCGTCGTAGTCGGGGTCCGGCTGCTGGTTAAACTGCCTATCCGCAGTAACCGGCCTGTATATCAATAAATCATCCCCAAATTCTTCTCCTACCGGCACGAATCCGTGCTTCTTGTAATAGCCTACTAACTCTTCCTGCGATAAATTACCGTAAGCATTTACTTCATTTAGTATGGGCACGCCAGTTTTATTCGAGTGCTCCAATAACTCCCTAAGAACCTTAGTACCGCCACCTTGACCCGGTTTATTAGATTTCAATCTGTTGAAATAATAAACCTCTCCAGGTACTCCATACATGCTGGCGTCATCCATTAGGCTGGCTTCAGCAGTGCTTCGTGTAGCTTCATCTGTGAACGCCACATAAGCTTTTTTGTTTATCAAGCTGGACTGTCTGTTTAACCCATATCCATTATCCGGTATCCGCTCCGGGAACTTAGGCACCTCCACCCCACGCCATTCCAACCCCAGCCTTTTCCCACTAACCGGATCCCGCGCATACCGCACCCGATTACTCTCATACAACCGCTTGAACGCCACCTGCGCAACCTCCCGATCCATCCGCCCCACCCACACCTGCTCCATCACCCCCGGCCCGTGCTTATCCATCACCGCCGCAAAATAATCCCCGACCAACACACCCCGTTCCTGTTTCGTCAACCCCAACCCAGGATCCGGCCCGGGTTGTGCAGCATACGCAATCGCTTCATTAGTCCATTCCACCGGGTCGTACCCTTGCAGCGGTGACTTACTATCCCCTATCCCCAGTATCACCTTCGCCCCAATCGGATGATCCGCTAGCCACCCGGGACTCACCGTAGCCCGTGGATCTACCCCCATCTCCTTAGCGATCTTATCAGTCTGGACATGGATACTCTCGTGCCCGGTTACGGTTTGATCGAATGCGCGCGCTACTGGGTTAGCCGGATCCGCCGCTTTCTGCTTATTCAATACCCGTAACGCTGCGGATCGTTGACCATCCGCTGTAGCAGCTTGTAGGTGCTCTGCCAGACTCTCGAACACCACCGCGCCGGTAGCCAGATCATTCAACTTCGGATCACCATCCGGTAACTGCTTGATAGTTTCCATGAACTGTGCAGCCTTCTCTAGTAAATGCTCCGCTACCAACCCAACATCCCGAGCGGGTAAGCTCATCCCCTGCGCTACCCCGGACATTATCTTACTGCCGGGTAGCACCGCCTGACTTGCACGGTCAATCACTGCCGCAGCCTGTGGGTTAAGATACAACACACCTTCTGGGTCGGCTGGATTATCCACCAGTTGCACGCGTGCTTTATTAAGTAATCCAACCGTAACCCGGTTATCCCAAGGCAAATCCTGCGGTTGCCAGAAGTCCCGTCGCAGTGCGGCTAGATTATCGGGGGGTAGGTCTAGGTTATAGCTACTCGGATCTAACTCGCCGCTCATCCGTGTTGCAGCCTGGGTAGCCTTGCGCGCGCGACCATTCCCGCCCAATACCACCGGGTCCATAATCACATTTGCCACACCGCCGTGTAAGTAGTCCAGCCAGTCCGGCGCAGGCTGACCTGGATGTAACATCCCATCTACTCCAGTCTGTGCCATCCCACCTACCAGCTGCGCGCCTGCCTGTGCGGCTACGGGAGACTTCTTCAACCGATCCACCACCGGCCCAGTGCGCGGAGTCTTCCGTATCACATTCGCAGTCTTCCCCAACGCTGACAGCAGCACCCCTTCCGCCGCCCCTTGCACGAACGCACCCGCCAAAGTAGCCGGATCCTGCTCACCAGCTGCGTGCAGCGACTCAGCTTTGTAAACCCCGAACCCAGCTGTTGGACCAAGTAGCTTCGTCGCCACGGCCATCAGTGGGAGTTGGATACCCAGCTGCGTCAGAAATCCCACCGTGCGATCCAACGCTCCACGTTCCTTAACCGGTCGTGCAATGTCGTAGTTCTCGAATGTCGGTGCAGATTCTTTGGCGATGTTACTGAGCGCCTGCCCTAGACCACCCAACACAGTTGGCATGTCATCTGACCCAAACGCATCCTGTAGAACTTGACCAGTTAAGGCTAGGCTGTTGTTCAACCCTTG
>FRDC01001633.1_pt1 | contig 75335 bp, 84 predicted proteins | sample 1106171 | NCBI WGS metagenome assembly FRDC01 (sample SAMEA3930566, study PRJEB13176) | freshwater metagenome | biome: Drinking water system; feature: drinking water; material: water | place: Singapore | collected 2014-12-20 | reverse complement strand
TTTCAAAAGGCTCGTTTGTCAACAGCCTGCTAGCGGGGTTTTGGCAATACCTGCATAAACGGATGGACTTCAACACGCTCGAATATCCCCTGCACCGTATAGGGATCGGTGTGAGCGAACCGCTCTGCCTCTTCCTGGGTTTCAAAATCCAGGACCAGCAGGCTTCCGGCTTTATCGGTCAGAGGTCCGGCCAGAATAACCCGCTCTTGTTCGTCCAGTGGTTTCAGGTTGGCTAAATGAGCGGGGCGGTGAATCTTGCGTTTCGCCTCTCCCTCGGGCCCATCGTAACCGATAATGACGAATAGCATGTGGGTTAGGCAGGGTCTTCCAAGGGGCAACGGTCTTTATACCCGGTTGTGACTTCATGCCACCAGCGGATCTCTTTTTCGCCGAGTTTCCAGCATAAATAGACGACCCGGCCGTCACGGACATGAGGAAAATCACAGAGTCCCAGGTCGATATCTTTCACGACTACCCCCAATTCATGGATCGCGCGGAGGTTCGTGCTGATGTCTTGAAGGCTTTTGACGTAATGGGAGCCGACTGTTGTCCCGCCTCCGTGGTCGGCATTGGCCGAGGCTTTCTGCACTTCCTCGCGAGTTTGAAGCAGGACCCCTTTTCGCTCTAGGACAGTGGTCAAGTGCGACTGAAGCTGAGGGATCAGCTGATTGGCTTCAAAGAGGGAAAAGACCCGGTCTGGAGTGGTTTCGTCGTCGTGCGCCATGCAATATCCGTATGTCTGTGTAACATATTTTGAATTCAGGGAACAAGCAGCATATCGACTAAGGCTGGGATGATTCGGAGGATGTGGGGGTAAAGAGCGGATGCCAGGGGAAGGGGAAATCGTGAGAGAAGAAAAATAATGGATGTCAGTTGACAACCAGCCGGGTGCTCAGTATGATTCACACCAACATTCCAGTGTGAATACAGTTCTCCCCGATAAAGAACTCAATTCAGGAACCTGTCTCGGACCAAGCTCCAGCAAGTGTGGAGATGAGAGAGTTTGTAGACCAACCCAATAGTTTATTTATGCCCTGTGTCCCGGCAATCTCGGAGACCACATCTTTTCTGCATAGGTAGGCAAGCGTCCTCCACAAGCTATTCCATCCAATACGCACTGATCTATAGCCGTCAGGACAAGATAATACATTGAGCGCGTTTCGCATGGCCCATCAGTTTAAGCAAGTCGTCGTGATCCGTAACCAACCCAGGGGATGGAGAGGAGTCCTATGTCGGTAGCAAGGGGGGAAGTGATGCATCTCGCAGAGTTGAAACAAAAGTCGATTGCCGATCTCAATGACGTGGCTCGTGAGCTCAAAATCGAAGGGGCGGCCAATCTGAGAAAGCAGGAATTGATCTTTGCAATCCTGCAAGCTCAGACCGAGAAGAACGGGGTTGTCTTCGGAGAGGGCGTTCTGGAAACTCTCCCGGACGGGTTCGGCTTTCTGCGCGCTCCGGACTCCAATTACCTCCCTGGTCCCGACGACATCTATATTTCCCCGTCGCAGATCAGGCGATTTAATTTGCGCACCGGCGACATCGTCTCAGGACAGATCCGGCCTCCGAAGGAAAGCGAACGCTACTTCGCGCTTCTGAAAGTCGAAAAAGTCAACTACGAAGACCCGGAAGTTTCGCGGGACAAGATCCTGTTCGATAACCTGACCCCGCTGTATCCCGAGGAACGGATCAATTTGGAATTCGATCGGGAAGAATATTGCACGCGCGTGATGGAGCTCGTCACGCCGATCGGGAAGGGACAGCGCGGGCTGATCGTGGCCGCTCCTCGCACCGGAAAGACGATGTTGCTGCAGGCCATCGCACGCGCCATCATTAAGAACCATAAAGAGGTGACACTGATCGTATTGTTGATCGACGAACGGCCGGAGGAAGTGACGGACTGGCAGCGTCAGGTCAAAGCGGAAGTCATCAGCTCGACCTTCGACGAACCGGCACAGCGCCACGCACAAGTCGCGGAAATGGTATTGGAGAAAGCAAAGCGGCTTGTCGAGCATAAGAAAGATGTCGTCATCCTGCTGGATAGTGTTACGCGGTTGGCGCGTGCCTACAACACGATCGCCCCGCCCAGCGGCAAGGTGCTCTCCGGAGGACTCGACTCCAACGCCCTGCAGCGTCCAAAACGGTTCTTCGGCGCAGCTCGGAACATTGAAAACGGCGGGAGTTTGACCATCATGGCCACTGCATTGGTGGATACCGGCAGCCGTATGGATGACGTCATTTTCGAAGAATTCAAAGGGACCGGCAACATGGAAGTCCATCTGGACCGCCGGTTGGCCGACAAGCGTCTTTTCCCGGCGATCGACATCAGCCAGTCCGGCACGCGTAAGGAGGAATTGCTGGTGGACAAGGATCGCCTCAATAAAATGTGGATTTTGCGCAAGGTGCTGAGCCCGCTGGGCACGATGGAGGCGATGGAGTTCCTGATGGACAAGATCAGCGGCTCCAAGACCAATCAGGATTTTCTGCAGTCGATGAACCGATAGACGACGCTTGTTTCTTGCGCCTTGCTTCGGATAGAGTACGTTCCTCTTGCGGAGAGCGGAGTGAATGTTCGGTTTTGGTAAGGAGTGATCACATCATGCAAAAAGGTATTCATCCAGTTTATCGGGAAGCTACGGTCCATTGCGCGTGCGGCAATTCGTTCAAGACACGGAGCACCGTCGGCGACATTAGCGTCGATATCTGCTCCAGTTGCCATCCGTTTTTTACCGGCACACAGAAGATCGTCGATACCGAGGGGCGTGTCGAGCGGTTCAAGAAAAAGTACGCAAAGAAGGACAAGTAGCGGTCCGTACGGTCATAGGAAGAGACCCTGCTTCGTCCCGAAGCAGGGTCTCTTTGTTTTTAAGGCCCGGCACGCAGTCGAAGCGAAGGAATAAACCGAATGGACGCCGCGTTATTCAAGAAATGGGAGTCTGTCGTTTCGCGCTTTCATGAGTTGACGGATCAGCTCATGGACCCCTCCGTCCTGACCCAGCCAACGCAACTTCGCAAGCTCACGAAGGAACGGGCGGAACTTGAACCGGGGGTTAAGTTGTTCGAGGCCTACCGCGATGCGGCCAAGCAATTGGAGGATGCCGCGCAGATTCTTGCCGACCCCTCGGCCGGACAGGAATTGCACAGGATGGCGGCAGACGAATCCGCCGCCTTGGAGCGGGCGCAACGAGACATGGAGGAACAAGCCAAAGAGTTTTTGATCCCCAAAGATCCGAGGGACGAGAAGAGTCTGGTCTTGGAAATTCGTGCGGGGACCGGCGGCGACGAAGCGGCTTTGTTTGCGGGGCAGCTGTTTCGCCTGTACACGAGATACGCGGAAAAAAAAGGTTTGAAGGTCGATACGGTCGAAGCGTCTGAAACCGGCATTGGAGGATACAAGAACATTGTTGCGCTGATCGAAGGAAAGAGCGCCTACGGTTATTTTAAGTATGAGGCCGGCGTCCATCGCGTCCAACGAGTGCCGGTGACGGAAGCTTCGGGCCGAATTCACACCTCCACCGTGACAGTGGCGGTGATGCCGGAAGTCGACGAAGTGGACGTGAAGATCGATCCAGGGGACCTTCGAATCGATACGTTCTGTTCATCCGGGGCCGGAGGCCAGAGTGTCAACACCACAAAGTCTGCCGTTCGGATCACGCACATTCCGACCGGCGTGGTTGTATCGTGTCAGGATGAGCGGTCGCAATTGAAGAACCGCACCAAGGCCATGCGAACCTTACGGGCCCGCATCGTCGAGGCGGAACGTGAGAAGCAGGACGCGGAGATCGCCCAGAACAGAAAATCGCAGGTCGGCACCGGTGAACGGAGCGAAAAGGTTCGGACCTACAATTTTCCGCAGAACCGGGTGACGGACCATCGGGCCGGTGTGACTCTGCACAAGCTCGAATTGGTGATGGAAGGCGATCTCGACGACATTGTCCAGGCGTTGAAGGCTCAACAGCAGCAAGCCGAAACGGCAAACGTCTAACAGAATCGGTGTTCCGCATGGCTGAATCGAAGACGATAGAGGCGTTGACCGTATGGGTTCGGCATGCACTGGAGCAGGCCGGAGTGGAGACTGCGGCGCAGGAATCCCGATGGCTTGTGGCGCACGTATTGGAATTGGAGAGCCATCATCTGGCAAGCAAAGCGCAAGAGCCGGTTTCAGCCGAACAGTGGGCACATGCCGTTTCGCTGGCATCAAGGCGGGCGGCGCGAGAGCCGCTGCAATATATTCTGGGCACACAAGAGTTTTGCGGTCTTGAATTTCAGGTAAGCCCGGCTGTGCTGATCCCACGCCCGGAGACCGAGGTGCTCGTTCAAGAAGCGGTGAGGGCTGTCGATCTCGACAAAGAGTCCGTGCTTGTCGATGTGGGCACAGGGTCTGGTTGTGTGGCCGTGGCGTTGGCGACGATCCTTGGGAACGCGCGTATTGTTGCTGTGGATCGCTCTCCGCAGGCATTGGCGGTTGCAAGGGGGAATGCGGAGCGGCATGCGGTGGCCGAGAAGATCGAGTGGATGGAAAGTGACCTGCTGTCGGCATTGCGCGAACAGGGCATGGCCGGGACGGTGGACATCATTGTCTCGAACCCTCCGTATATCGCCGAAGCAGATTGGGCCGGTTTACAACCGGAGGTGCGTGAGTTTGAGCCGCGCGCGGCGTTGTTCAGCGGGCCGACAGGTACCGAGTTTCATGAGCGATTGCTGCGTGAGTCCAAGGAGTTCCTTGTGCCGGGCGGAACGCTGGTGATGGAAATCGGTCAGGGGCAATGTGCCGCCGTGCGGCAGATGGCGGAGCGCATCGGAGGCTATGCCCCGATACGGGTTGTTAAAGATGAAGCTGGAATCGAGCGGGTCGTGATCGCAAGACGGCCGGACTAGAAAACAGGGACTCGATGGATCGCATCGTCATCACAGGCGGGAATCGACTGCGGGGGGAAGTCCGCATCAGCGGCGCCAAAAATTCCGCGCTGCCTATTTTGGCTTCGACCATACTGGGTGGCGGTGAATGCGTCATTACAAATGTCCCACGTGTGGCCGATGTGCTGACCATGGGGAAACTGTTGGGGATTTTCGGAGCGAAGGTCTCCCATGAGGGCAATCGGGCCGTCATCAAAGCGGACATCATCAATTCTACCGAGGCCCCCTACGATCTTGTCAAAACCATGCGGGCTTCCGTGCTGACGTTGGGGCCCCTGGTCGCCCGCTGGGGAGAGGCCAAGGTGTCGCTGCCCGGCGGGTGTGCGATCGGGTCGCGCCCCGTCAATCTTCATCTGGCAGGGCTGGCAAAATTAGGGGCTGACATTTCTCTCGAGCATGGGTATATCACCGCGAAGGCTAAACGATTGAAAGGCGCGCGGATCTATTGCGATACCCCGACAGTGACGGGAACCGAGAACTTGATGATGGCCGCATCGCTTGCTGAAGGGACGACGGTATTGGAGAACGCGGCCAAGGAGCCGGAGATCGTCGATCTGGCTGATTTTCTGAGCAAGCGCGGCGCTCGTATCGAGGGAGCCGGGACGGATGTCCTTACGATCGAAGGGGTCAGGGAGTTGCAGGGCGGGGAGCATGAAGTGATTCCCGATCGCATCGAGGCCGGCACATTTTTGGCCGCCGGAGCTATGACGAGGGGCGATGTGACCATCACCCATTGTCGGCCTGCCCATCTGGAAGCCATTCTGATGAAATTGAGAGAAGCCGGGGCGGAGGTGTCTGTCGAGAAAGAACGAGTCCGTATCACCGCGCCGAAGAGGCTGAAGGGAACCGATATCAGGACCTTGCCCTATCCTGGTTTTCCTACCGATATGCAGGCGCAAATGGCGGCGTTGATGTGTCTCGCCGAAGGCACGAGTATTGTGACTGAAACGGTGTTTGAGAGCCGCTTTATGCATGTCGAAGAATTGCGACGGATGGGGGCGGACATTCGTGTCGAAGGCAATCGGCTCGTGGTGACGGGGCGGCGAAGCTTGACCGGTGCGCCGGTGATGGCCTCAGACCTTCGGGCGAGCGCCGGGTTGATACTTGCCGGTCTGGCCGCCGATGGAATGACCGAGGTGCAACGGGTTTATCATCTTGACCGGGGTTATGAGCGGATCGAGGAAAAGTTGCGAGCCTTGGGGGCGAAGATCGAACGTCAGAAGCCGAGTGCGGCAACTGTGCGCTAGGAGGTCGGATGCTGACCATCGCATTATCCAAAGGAAAATTGATCGAATCGGCGCTGGATTTGTTTCGGCGAGCCGGGTATGAAACCGCCGGATTATCCGGTGAAAGCCGCCGTCTGGTATTTGTCTGTGAAGAGATCGGCATCACGTTTTTGATTGTCCGGCCCAGCGATGTGCCGACCTACGTGGAATATGGGGGGGCGGACGCCGGAATTGTCGGAAAAGATGTGCTGTTGGAGCAGGACAGCGATGTTTATGAGCCATTGGATTTAGGGTTCGGAGCGTGTAGAATCTCGGTCGCCGCGCTCAAGGGAGAGGGGCTGCGCGATCGATTGTCGTCCAAGATCCGCGTCGCCACCAAGTATCCCAAGATTACCGAGCGGTTTTTCAATCAGCGAGGCCTCCCGGTCGAGATCATCAAGCTCTACGGTTCGATCGAGTTGGCGCCCGTGGTGGGGTTGGCCGATCGGATCGTCGATCTGGTCGAAACCGGCAGCACGCTCAAGGCCCACAATCTGGTTGAAGTGGACGTCATTGCGCAATCGACGGCGCGGTTGATCGTCAATCGGGCGAGCCTTCGTCTGAAGCATGAGCCGCTCATGGAGTTGATCCGCAGACTCCGGGCGGCATTGGCGACCCAAGAGTCGGTGCCCGTTAACGGCCGCCCATCGGCCGCGCGGAAGGGCAAGAAAAAGGCGGCGCGCGTATGAAGATCGTCACGCAAGCAGATCGCAGCTTCCTTCCCAGCCTGAAGAAAGTGGTATCCCGTGGCCAAGCGGCCGGGGCTTCTGTGGAGAAGACCGTCCGGTCCATCCTGCAAGCGGTCGAGCGGGGCGGCGACAAGGCGGTGTTGCGCTATACCAAACAATTCGACAAAGTCTCGCTCAAACCGGATGCAGTGCGGGTGACGCCGGAGGAGATCAATAACGCATATTTCCACATTCGAAAGGATGAGGGCGATGCCTTGCGGCTTGCGGCAAAACGAATTACCGCGTTTCATGAGCGTCAGCGCACGAAGACGTGGATGTATCAGGACAACGATGCCACGTTGGGCCAGGTTGTCACACCGATCGATGCCATCGGGGTCTATGTGCCCGGCGGGAAAGCCGTGTATCCCTCATCGGTACTGATGTGCGCGATCCCGGCCAAGGTGGCAGGGGTACGGCGAGTGGTGATGGTAACGCCGCCGCAGAAGGGGCCCATCAATCCGTATCTGCTGGTGGCGGCCGATATTGCAGGGGTATCGGAAATTTATCGCATCGGTGGAGTACAGGCCGTGGCAGCGCTTGCCTATGGAACGAAGGCGATTCCCAAGGTCGATAAGATCGTCGGCCCCGGCAATATTTATGTGGCGACCGCCAAGCGCCTTCTCTATGGGACCGTCGGGATCGACATGATCGCGGGGCCCAGCGAATTGTTGGTGGTAGCCGATGACGAGGCCAATCCGGTCCATGTGGCCGCTGATCTGCTGTGTGAAGCCGAGCACGATGAAGACGCACAGGTCTTTTTAGTCACGACATCCGAACGGCTGGCGAAAGACGTGTCCAAATTGATCGAGCAGCAGTTGAAGGGACTTCAACGCGAAAAGATCGCCTCCAAGGCGATTGCGCGCCATTCGGTGGCGTTTGTCGTGAAGACCATGGATGAAGCGATCGACGTGGCCAATCAAATTGCCGCCGAACATTTAACGCTCTCGGTGGACAATCCGTTCGACTATCTCGAACAGATCCGTCATGCCGGCGCGTTATTTCTGGGCCGGTATACGCCTCCGGCGGTCGCGGATTATGTGGCAGGCCCGAACCATGTGTTGCCGACCGGCGGGAGTGCGCGGTTTTTCTCGGCGCTTTCCGTGAACGATTACGTCAAGGTCAGCAATATCGTTCACTATACGAAACAGGAACTGGCAAAGGTGAAAGATCCGTTGATCCGATTGGCCCACATCGAAGGGTTCGACGCGCACGCGAAGTCAGCCCAAAGCAGGTTCTCGTGAAGAAGAACGGATCGGCCCCACGGCAGGCCGCGGTTCAACGTGCCACGAAAGAAACCGATATCCAGGTCGAGTGGACCTTGGACGGGGCGGGACAGGGAAAGATCGACACCGGCATCCGGTTTTTCGACCACATGCTGGAGCTGCTCTCCAAGCATGGGTTTTTTGATTTGACCGTCAAGGCTAAAGGCGACATCGACATTGACGAGCACCATACGGTCGAAGATGTCGGCATCGTGATGGGTCAGGCCTTCCACCGGGCGTTGGGCGAAAAAGCCGGGATCAAACGATTCGGGTTTGCTTCGGCGCCGCTGGATGAAACCTTGGCGCAAGTGACCGTGGATCTCAGCGGCCGGCCGTTCCTCGTGTATAACGTGAATCTGCCGGACCGGAAGATCAAAGCGTTCGACTTGGGGCTGTTCGAGGATTTCTTCCAGGCCTTTGTCACTCATGGCGGGCTCAATTTGCACGTCAATCTTATGTACGGCCGCAATCCGCACCACATCATGGAGGCCATCTTCAAGGCGCTGGCCAAAGCCCTCGATCAGGCGACGATGCCGGAGGAGCGCCTGGCCGGCAAAGTCCTCTCGACGAAGGGGATACTGTAGGCCGTTGCGGGTCCTGTCGCTGATCAGCCCAACCGTCCTCGCACCCCGCCCGGTGTAGGGACCCCGCTGCGGGCGGTTGAGCGCCCAGATCAGCGCCACCCGCAACTTCGCTCAGAAAATGATGTTATTGATATACTGAAGGGGCAGGTTTCTGAAAAGGAGCCTGCCCTTTGTATTTGGAAAACCACCAGTGCATGCGGAATTGCTTTATGCGCGAGGCGAGCATAAAATTTCATTGTCATTGAGGCTTTGGATCATTTGGAATAATGCCAACAATTAGCGCGTTCTATGGAATCGTCATCAAGATGTTTTTCAATGACCATGCCCCGCCACATTTTCACGCAGAGTACGCCGAGTTTCAGGCCACGGTGGACATAAAGAATCTGCAAGTATTGGAGGGGCAACTGCCAAGACGAGCGCTCGACCTAGTCCTGGACTGGGCGGAGTTACATCGAGGGGAATTGCTCAGCGATTGGGATCTCTGTCGGGAAAAGCAAGCTCCGAAGCCGATTGCACCGCTCGTGTAAGGGGGTAACGATGTACTGGGATGTCGTCGAAGTGAAACCGCTGGAACCTCTCGGTTTATTTGTGAGATTTATGGATGGGCTGGCGGGCGAGGTTCGTTTCAAACCGGAACATTTGAGCGGAGTATTCGAGCCGCTGAAGGACCCGGCTTACTTCAAGCAAGTGTTTGTGGACCACGGTGCTGTCGCGTGGCCGGGGCAGATCGATCTCGCGCCGGATGCGATGTATCGAGAAATCAAAGCGAATGGAGTTTGGGTGTTGGCGTAGCCGATATTCGTGAAAAAGGTTGTCCGTGAGAGACGGTCAGATATGCTTCCCGAATATGATTTCAGTCATGGCGTCCGCGGGAAGTATGCCAAACAGCATGCGGAAGGGAGCAACGTGGTTGTGCTTTCGCCTGACGTGGCGAAAGTGTTTCGCACCTCAGAGTCTGTGAACGAGGCGCTACGAACGCTGGTGCGAGTCGGACGGGCACGATCGAGCAAGCTGTCTGCCTAATAGAAAATCTTATCCATCCTCAAGGCGCTCGATCAGGCGACGAGGTTGGAAGAGCGGCTGGCAAGGACAGGTGCTATCGATGGAGGGGATGCTACAGATATATAGCCTCCATTTTGTTTTTCATATTATGAATCAAAGCGATGACATCCTGAAAGAAAAGGCGCAAAAAATCCGGCAGGAAATGTCTGCTCTTGGGAAAAAGCTCAAGGCCGGTGACGAATCTCAACTTCTCGTATGGGTCATTTTCGACAGTTTGGCGTGTGCCCACCGACCGCTCCGACATCATCCAGATTTTGGAGGGAGTGGTCGCGACCTTCCCTCGTCTGCTACCCCATTGATTTTCACTTGGATAGACCGTGTTAAGAAATCCGGGATTCGCGGAGTTATCTGTCTCATGCACGAGAAAGAACTGGCTCACTACAGTGGCCTCAATCTTGGCTCAAAAAATCTTGTCGATTGCTATCGAAAAGAGGGATTTGAAGTCCGTCATATCCCTTGGGATGATCCGGCACATCGCCAAGATTCGGGTGGTGATTCTTTTGCTGGTGAACTTAAGGTAGTTCAAGCGAAAGCGTTGGAAGCTTTTCGTGCTTTGCCTAAACCAATCCTCCTTCACTGCAGTGCCGGAATTGATCGGTCGGCTCCTGTCGCAGCTTATATATGGCTTCACGAGGTAAATTGCCATAACATTAGCGCTATATCATGAATGGTCAAAATGGGCGGGGCTATGAGTTTTGCGGATGAAGTCTACCGTAGATCGAGAGACCAAGAAGTTGGTCTCAGGTGCTGTATTTGCGCGAGACTGTTTAGTGACCCACACGGGTACCCTGTCTATTGCCATAGGTGCTTTCAAGATATAATTCATCCTCAGGATAGGGCAAAATACAAAAAAGCAGAGCATGAAGAAGTTCATGAAATTGAAGAGTTGGACCGCATTGGTTATCGGTGCTTTCATTGCCGAACGTCATTTTCCGGGAAGCATGGCGAGCCTGTGCTATGCGCGAGGTGCATAGAGACTTTTGAAAGATTATTCCCAAAACGAAAGTTGAAAACGCTCCATGGGCTCCCAATCAAAAAAACCATCCTGCCTGAATTCCAGATCGAAATGCCTATTTTCGATGAATTCCTTGATGAAGATGAGGAGGATGATACTGAGTAACTGTGTGAATTGTAAGAGAATGACCGTCTAGGAGAATGACTGCTAGGTCTTGCAATCACACATCTTTTCGACTCAGCCGCACGCTTTCACGATTGTCGAAGAAAACGCACGGAAGTCGTCCAACTGCTTAGTGATGATGGCATGGATGATATCCAGATTTAGGCGGGCGTATTGGTGAACAGCCATATCGCGGAAGCCGACCATCCGTTGCATGCGGGTTGTCAGATCTGCGGACAGGATGCCTGCGGTTTGTAAGAGGGTAAATGCGTCGCGGCTATCTTGTGGCACGCCAAGCTTGCGTTGGCTGACCACGTACATGGCAAGATCGATCGCGGTTTCGCAGGCGCGCTGAAGATTTAATACAATCGCATCCTGCTTGGTCTGATTCTCGGCAAGGTTCTGCTTCGTGCCTGCATATTCATCCTGAATTCGCTGCAAGCACCGCTCGATGCTGGCGGCTTTATTGAGAACAACATCGTCAGCCATACACCAGTCCGCGTTTGGTGATCCCCTTCACAATCTCGCGCCGTTCCTCGTTCAGCCTTGCATAGTCTGAATAGGCGTACATTTCAAACTCTCGGCGAGCCGACTCGTCCTGAGAGTCCAGGCAGGCGCCGGTAGAGAGTACTTGCATCTTCATCACAGCGGATGCTGTGCGAAGGTCGACAAGATCCACATCACGGTGCAGTTGCGTGGCCAACTCTTGGGCGAGATCAAATCGGCGCAGATTGGGCACGGGCTCGCGTGAGAGGATGGCAAGGTCAATGTCGCTGGCAGGGCGAGCGGTTCCCTTCGCCTGCGAGCCGAATCGATATAAGGCAATGAGTCCTGGGACAGCCTTGCGAATGTATTCACTTAACGATGCGTCATTCATTTCACACCTGGTAGGTTGACCGGCTCAGGCTACTGGTTCATCCATGTCCTGTCAATCTTTGGGCATTCTCATCCAGATTCGTAGTGGCATGACATCCGCAGATGCGGTATTGTTACACCCTTCCATGGGTGGATAAGGTCCATGATTGCCATTATCGACTACGGTATGGGAAATCTCCGCAGTGTCTCCAAGGCCTTCGAGGCTGTGGGGCATCAGGCCGTCGTAACGCGCGATGCGCGGGTGATCGGCAATGCAAGTCATGTGGTGCTTCCCGGCGTCGGCGCGTTCGGTGATTGCATGGCGAATATCGAGCAGTATGGATTGGTGGAACCGATCCGAACAGCAATCCAAGCGGGCAAGCCGTTTCTTGGGATTTGCTTGGGCCTTCAAGTTTTGTTTACCGAGAGTGAAGAATTCGGCCCCCATAAAGGACTCGATATCATTCAAGGAACGGTCCGGCGATTCGAGGGTGGGCAGGCGTTGAAAGTGCCGCACATGGGCTGGAATCAAGTCCATGCCCAACGAGCGTGTCCACTGTTCGACGGGGTTGCGGACGGATCTGATTGGTATTTTGTACATTCGTATTTTGTGGACCCCAGCGACAAGCAGCTAGCCGCGACGATAACGACCTACGGCATCCCGTTCGTATCGAGTGTGTGGAAGGACAATATCGTGGCTTGCCAGTTTCACCCGGAGAAAAGCCAGACCGTGGGGTTGCGGTTGATCAGGAATTTTGGAGAGTGGAAAGCTTAGCCCACATGATTCATGAACACTTCTGCTGCAATCGCCGATCCGCTGCTGCGACACGCCGCGGCCGGCGGGCTCGCCCATCGAGCCTTCGATTTACTGCACGAGTACGCCTCAGGTTCTCCGGGCTCCGCGCGCCGGTCTCACGACGCGGCTTGGCGATTTCGCGACGAACTGTCACGAATCATGCGGGCTAGAATATCGACTATGAACAGATACGATCTTCGATTTAGCACGATACGCTTGATGCCTCATGTCCTCACGTTAATGGTGTTGGCGTTTGTGGTTGCGGGCTGCAGTGGTTGGAAGGTCCGGACGGAGTCGTCGGATCAACTGCCGCGATATACCGTTCGATCCATGGCGTTGGTGCCGTTTACTGCGATTGTTACGCCGCAGGTGCGGGATCAGGGTAATCTCCATTTCTCGACTCCTCAGGGTATCCGCCAGTCAGAGATGTCCTTGGCGATTCCTTCAGATGTGGAACCGCCTTCCCGGCAAGCTGTTTCCCTCCCAGGTCATGCGGCGGAACGCATCACGCAATTATTCTGGAAGCGACTTCAAGAATGGGACGGACTGCAGATCGTGCCGCTTGGTGATTCGGCCAAGGCTGCAGCTGCAGAGGGCACGCTTTCGGCGGCCAAGCCTGAAGCAGCAGCGGCGTCGTTGGCCAAGAAGCTGAAGGCCGATGCAGCCATGATCGGCTACGTGTCCATGTATCAGGAACGGGTCGGCAGCCGGCTCGGAGCGAATCCCGCCGCTTCTGTCGGTTTTGAGGTGAAGGTGGTGGCGGCGGACGGGCGGGTGCTTTGGATCGGCCACTACTATGAGCGACAGCGGCCGTTGACGGAGGATTTTGTCGGATTCGTCAAACGATACGGGATGTTCGTCACGGCAGAGGAACTCGCCGAATACGGCGTCGAGGAAATTCTCAAGGAATTTCCGTTCGGCGCGGGAAGAGAGAAGTAACGTGCTGGTCATTCCGGCGATCGATTTGAAGGACGGCCGCTGTGTCCGGTTGCGCCAAGGCGATATGGCTGCAGAGACGGTGTATTCGGACGATGTGCAGGCGGTGGCAAAACAATGGCAAGCAGGCGGCGCGGATCTCATCCATGTCGTGGATCTGAACGGCGCAGTGGACGGTGAACCCCGTAATCTGCCCCAGATCGAAGCCGTCATCAAGACGGTGAGTGTGAAGGTGCAGGTGGGCGGAGGGATCAGGACGATTGAAACGGTTCGACGGTATCTTCACGCCGGGGTGTTCCGTGTGGTGCTCGGTACGGCGGCGCTCATGGATCGGGCGTTTCTCGAACAGGCTTGCAAGGAGTTTCCCGGACGGATTCTTCTGGGCCTCGATGCGCGCGGCGGTAAAGTGGCCGTGAAGGGTTGGACGGCGGTGTCGGATGTCCGCGCGGTCGATCTGCTGAAAGAGGTATCGGGCTGCGCGATTGGAGCGGTCATCTACACGGATATTGCGCGTGACGGCATGTTGAACGGGCCGAACATTCCGGCCCTGGAAGAAATTGTGGCCCATGCATCCTGTCCGGTCATTGCATCAGGCGGGATCAGCCGAATCGAAGACCTGTTAGCGGTGCGATCGCTCGGTCCTCGTGTCGAAGGGGCGATTGTGGGCAAGGCCCTCTACGACGGCAAATTGGACTATCGAGCCGCGGTAGCAGCTCTCGGTAAGGGGTGAAGGGTATGAAGACAATTCTCTCGCGCACTCCTTACCCCTCACGCCTCACGGACCAAAGATGTTGACCAAGCGCATCATTCCCTGTCTTGACGTCAAAGATGGCCGTGTGGTCAAAGGTGTCAGCTTCGTGGCGCTTCGGGATGCGGGTGATCCGGTCGAAGTGGCCGCTGCCTATGATCGTGAGGGCGCAGACGAACTGTGCTTTCTGGACATCACCGCGTCGCATGAAAACCGGAAGACGATCATCGATGTGGTCGAACAGACTGCGGCGCGGGTGTTCATGCCGGTCACGGTCGGGGGTGGCGTACGGACGGTCGAGGATGTCCGTACTCTGTTGAATGCCGGAGCGGACAAGGTGAGTATCAACACGGCCGCGGTGGAGCGGCCTGAGTTTGTGAAAGAGGCGGCCCAGCGATTCGGTACGCAATGTATCGTGGTCGCCATCGATGCCAAACGGAGCGTCGCCGGGGGCAGCTGGGAAGTGTTTACGCATGGCGGGAGAAAAGCGACCGGGCTTGATGTGGCCGAATGGGCGAAGAGAATGGAACGCTTTGGCGCGGGCGAAATCCTTTTGACGAGCATGGATCAAGATGGGCGGCAAAGCGGGTACGATCTTGGCCTGACGGCTGCCGTATCCGGAACGGTTTCGATTCCCGTGATTGCCTCTGGTGGCGTTGGGACGCTCGACCATCTGTACGAAGGGTTTGCCAAAGGGAAGGCCGATGCGGTATTGGCCGCCTCGATATTTCATTTTCGGACCTACACGATTCAACAGGCCAAGGCTTATCTGAAGACGCGTGGCATTCCCGTGCGGTCGGATGGAGTTGCGCAGGCGGCGTGAACAGATGAGTGAGATATCGGCGGATCAATTCAAGTTCGATGAGCAGGGTTTGCTTCCGGCAGTCGTTCAGGACTGGCTGGACGGATCGGTCCTCATGCTTGGCTATATGAATCAGGAGGCCATTGCCAGGACCCTTACCACGAAGCGGGTCCATTTTTGGAGCCGGTCTCGCAGGCAGCTTTGGGAGAAAGGCGAAACATCCGGCCACGCGCTGCATGTGAAAGATCTTTTCGTCGATTGCGACCATGACACCATACTGGTGAAGGCCCAGGCGGTGGGACCCACCTGTCACACGGGTGAGCGCGCCTGTTTCTTCGTCAGACTCGACGAGCAGGGCCGGATTGGCGGGGACAAGACGCAGGATGCCGCGGGCGGTATTCTCAATGCGGTCTTGCAGACAATACGAGATCGCCGGGCGCATCCGCGGACAGGCTCTTACACGACGAAGTTGTTCGAGGGAGGCCACGATAAGATTCTCAAGAAAGTCGCGGAAGAAGCCGGTGAAGTGCTGCTGGCATCGAAAGGCGGCAAGCGGGAAGAAATTGTCTACGAAATCGCCGACCTGTTGTTTCACACCCTCATGGTCCTGGGCTATCACGACATTGCACTGCAGGACATCTATATGGAACTCGGCAAACGGTTCGGCAAGGCAGGCTTGAGAGAAGAATCGTGAGGAGTCGGCGATGAGCGATTGTCTGTTCTGTAAGATCGTAGAAAAAAAGATTCCGGCCAAGATCGTGCATGAAGACGATGAGACCCTGGCCTTCGACGATATCAATCCGCAGGCGCCGGTGCACACACTGGTCATTCCTAAGAAGCATGTCGCTGCTGTGCAGGCGTATGGTTCTCAGGATCAATTGTTGATCGGACAATTACTGCTGGCCTGCACGAAAGTTGCGAAAGGCAAGGGCCTGGCTGAGTCAGGCTATCGGCTTGTCGCCAATACTGGTAGGGATGGCGGCCAGACGGTGTTTCATCTGCATTTTCATGTCATGGGCGGGCGACCGATGGGTTGGCCTCCCGGCTGACCAGGATATTCAACAGGTCTCCCGACCTCGCGCTCAGCCGGTCAACCTACTGAACAGAGCGGTAGCCTCACAGGAAGTGTAGTCCCCTCAATTGACACCATTCAATTCCGTTTGTTAATCTGTCCGGTCAATTAATCCGACAACTTATCAACCGACTCGTCAGGTCGTGCATGACGGAGCTGTAGGAGCTGCGACTCTCGTGGGCCAAGGTTTGATTTCCGACGACATCATTGATCAAGTCAAGGGACGGGTCGATATTACCGAGATCGTGAGCCACCACGTCTCCTTGACCAAGGCCGGACAGAATCTGAAGGGCTTGTGTCCATTTCACCAGGAAAAAAGTCCCTCGTTCACGGTGAGTCCCTCAAAACAGATTTTTCATTGTTTCGGCTGCGGGGCCGGTGGGAATGTGTTTACATTTGTCACTCGTATCACCGGCGCGAGTTTTCCCGAGGTTGTCCGCGAGCTTGGACGGAGGGTGGGGGTTGAGGTTGAAGAAGTCGCCGCCCATGCCGGGTCCCAGGGGGGGCAAGCGAAGCGGATTGAGCAACTCAATCACGCTGCTGCGGCCTGGTTCACACAGACATTACATGATGCGCGGGCCGGCGCTGTCGGGCGTCAATATTTGGAGAGTCGAGGCATTCATCCGGACACGATCAACCGTTTTGGGATCGGTGTCGCCCCGGCCGAATGGGATGGCCTGATCAAAGCCCTCGCGAAGCAGGGGTTTGCGGCTGGCGATCTGGCTGCAGCCGGGCTCGTGGTGGCTCGAGACAGCGGGTCCGGGTTCTACGATCGGTTTCGTGCGAGAGTCATGTTCACGATCACCGACTTGCGCAAGCGAGTCGTGGGATTCGGCGGTCGTGTGTTGGGCGACGGCATGCCCAAATATCTGAATTCTCCCGACACGCTTCTGTTTAAGAAGGGACAGACGCTCTTTGCGCTCGATCAGGCTCGTGAGGCGATCGTTCGGACCAAGACGGTCATTGTCGTCGAAGGCTATTTTGATGCGATAGCGCTGCACCAAGCGGGGCTTACGCATACGGTGGCCACCCTGGGCACCGCCTTGACCCCTGAGCATGTTCAGGCTCTGCGGCGGTTCGCCGAGAACGTCGTCCTGCTGTTCGATCCCGATGCGGCGGGCGTGCGGGCTGCGCTGCGCGGGTTGGATCTCTTTGTGAACAGCGGAATGGGCGTCAAGGTCATTACCTTGCCGGCAGGAGAGGACCCCGATACGTTTGTACGGAAAGAGGGTACGGGCGCATTTGCGCGGCTGGAAGCGGCGGCGCCGAGCCTCTTGGATTATGCGTTGGACCACGCGGTCAAGCAGGCCGAAGCCGGGTCGCTGGAGAGCCGAATTCAAAGCGTGGATGGAGTCCTGCGCATTCTTCAGCGAAGCGAGCATCCGATTGAACGTGAACAGCGTATCAAGATTGTAGCGGAACGATTGGGGATCAATGAATCGCAGTTGATCCAACGGTATCCGGCGCTCCTGGCGCAACAGCAGCGGGGGTCGGTAGCCGCTGCTCTTCAACCTGCGTCGTCGTCGCTCTCCACTCTGTTCAAAGGGGTACCGGAAGAGCGGGACCTCCTCTTGCTGCTGTTGCATGGCAAGTTGTTGCCTGCGGATGTCCGGCGCCTGAGGCCTGAGGCCTTTACCGTGGCACCCTGCCGAAGGCTCGTGGCGTTGGCGATGGCTCATCTGGGTCAGGATGGGCGCATCGGCGTTCGGGCGGTGCTGGATGCTGCGATGGACGATCCCGAATGCGGCGCTCTTGCGACGGAACTGTCGATCCGGGACGATCATTTCGACGATGTGCCGATGCACATCAAAGCTTGTCTGGACAGTCTCGACCGAAAACGGGCGGAACAGATTCTTCGTGATCTTATTGCCAGGTTGAAAACGGCGGAGCGCGCAGGGCAGGTGGAAGAGGCGCGGCTGTTGAATGTGCAAATCAACGAATTGCGGATCCGAAAAGCCGGCGCACCACCCGCCGGAGCGGTGTCCTTGGTGAAGGAGTAGTCATGGCGAAACAAGAATTACTCGTCGAGGTGAAAAAGCTGATCGCGATCGGGAAGGAAAAGGGCTTCCTGACCTACGACGAGCTCAACAATACCTTGCCGGCCGAAGTCGTCTCCTCAGGCCAATTCGGCAGCATTATGTCTATGTTCAGCGAGATGGACATCGAGATCATCGATGCCCCGGAAGGGGAGCGGATTCGGAAGCGGCCTGGAAACGGCGAGGCCCGTGATGACGGCGAGGATGCCGAGGCGGAGTCCGAAGAGGAAAACGACAAGCCGATCGATCTGACGCCGGGTGCGCTGAGCCGGACAGACGATCCCGTGCGGCTCTATCTCAAGGAAATGGGCAGCGTGGCGCTGCTCAGCCGTGAGGGAGAAATCGAGATCGCCAAGCGGATCGAAGAAGGCAAGAAGGATATTGCGTCGGTGATCTACGGCATGCCGATGACGATCGAGTTTGTCCTGGTTCTGCGGGATCAGCTCAAAGATGCCACGATTGATGTGCGTGAAATCGTGCCGGTGCAGGAGCAGGAAGAGGAGCTCGAAGAAGATCAGCAGCCGGTCGAGCGGGATTATGAAGAGCTGCGCGTCAAGACGTTGGATGCTTTGAATGCGGTGCGCAAAGTATCGCTGGGACTGAAGGCGCTGGTGGAAAAAGGCAAACACATCGGCGCTGATCCGGTGAAGCTCAAAAAGTTCAAGAAGCAATTCGACGTGGCGCGCCAGCAAGTGGTGGATAAGATCGAATCGGTCAATCTTCATGGGGTGCTCAAGGACCGAATGGTGCAGCGTGTCCGCGATCTGGCCGTTCAGATTCGGGCGGCAGAACGAGAGGTCATGAGCTGCCAGCGGCGGATCGGGTTCGGGGGAGAAGCCGGCGCGGAGCTGCTCAGGAAAATGTGCCGAACCAAGCAAGATTTTCTGGCCGTCAAGCGGAAAGCGGGCGTCTCGGAAGACACGCTCACGGACATTAAACGGATTTATCAGGGCGCCAAGGCCAAGATCCGCCAATTGGAAGATGAGGAGGCGTTGGTTCCGGCCGAGGAGATCAAGGACGCTGTCAAACAGCTCGATGTCGCGGAGGAGAAGGTCAAGCGAGGCAAAGCTGAACTGGTGGAAGCGAATCTGCGTTTGGTGGTCAGCATCGCCAAGAAGTACACCAATCGCGGCTTGCAGTTCCTGGATCTGATTCAGGAAGGCAACATCGGCTTGATGAAGGCGGTCGACAAGTTCGAATACAAGCGGGGCTACAAGTTCAGCACCTATGCGACCTGGTGGATCAGACAGGCGATCACACGGGCCATCGCCGACCAAGCCCGGACCATCCGGATTCCGGTCCACATGATCGAGACGATCAATAAACTCATTCGGACGTCCCGGCATCTTGTGCAGAAGTTGGGCCGTGAGCCGCTGCCGGAGGAAATTGCCGAGCGCATGGATCTGCCGTTGGATAAGGTGCGCAAAATCCTCAAGATCGCGCGCGAGCCGATCTCGCTGGAGACGCCCATCGGCGAGGAGGAGGACAGCCACCTCGGCGATTTCATCGAAGACAAGAAAGCCGTGTCTCCGTTGGAAGCCGCCATTCGCTACGATTTGCAACGGCAGATCAACAGCGCGTTGGAGACCTTGACGCCGCGCGAGGAGAAAGTCTTGCGCAAGCGGTTCGGGATCGGGGAAGCCACCGACCATACGCTGGAGGAAGTGGGGCAGGATTTCGAGGTGACACGCGAGCGCATTCGGCAGATCGAAGCCAAAGCCTTGCGGAAATTGCGGCATCCGAGCCGAAGCAAGAAGCTTCGAAGTTTTGTGGAAAGCCTCTAGGCTCAGGGAATAGGCGTGATTTGACTCCGTTCCGAGGGCGGCCTAGAATTCATGCGGGTCGAGATGAGAATCGTTCCGATCGGGCCCATAGCTCAGGTGGTTAGAGCGGCTGACTCATAATCAGCTGGTCCTAGGTTCAAGTCCTAGTGGGCCCACCAGGCTGCCAGGGAGCCTGACGGGCTCTCCACGTATGTGTCTTTGCGCAGACGGATAGAAAGGACACATTGAATCACAAGCTGTCTCCGCTCGTTGAATTGCAAAAACTCGATCTCCGTATCATGGAGATCAATGACATCCGCCGAAAAATCCCCGAACGTCTGCATATTGCAGAAGCCCCCCTGCGCGATGCGACACAGATTCTGAACGAGACGAAGGCCGCCGCCGATGCCGCGGCCAAAGAGCGGCGCGCGCACGAAAAGGATCTGGAAGCGCACGAGGCGCAGACGGAGAAGATGAAGTCGCACGCGGCGGGTCTGAAGACCAACAAGGAGTATCAGGCGCATCTGTTCGAGATCGAGCTGGCGAACAAGAAGCGCGGAGAGTTCGAAGAGAAGATTTTGCTGGCGATGGACAAGATCGACCAGCTTCAGAAGACCGCCAAGGAATTGCAAGAGAAGCGGAAAGGGCTTGAGGACATTTTTACCCGGGAGAAGCAGGTGTTGGACGCGCAGGACAAGGATCTTGCGGCAGAACTGGCCACAGTTGAAGCCCGGCAGCAAGCGGCATCCGCGCGGATTGAGAAGAGCCTGCTCGCACGGTATACCCAGATCAAGGCGTCGCGGAAAGACCAGCCGCTCGCGGCAGTGCGCGACGGCATGTGCGCCGGCTGCCGTCTGCAGATTCCGCCGCAGCTCATTGCGCAAGTCAAACGGTCGGACGATCTGGTTGTCTGCCCCTATTGCCGCCGGATGTTGTATTGGGAAGGGGAACCGGCCACGGAAACTCCGTCTGCGTCCGAAGGCAAATCATCGGATCTCGAAGTCGGAGAGTCGGTTTAATGCTGGTTTCTGGTTCGTCGGTGTGTGAAGGCCTCAGAATCGAGGAGAGCGCATAGAGATACAAGAGAAGGCCGTTCTAGTGGGGATCGCTCGGATGCAAACGAATCAAGTGGTAGGGCAGAACGTCTTGTCGTTGGTCGAACAAAAGGTTCGAGAATTGGCTCGGACCATCCTGGCGTCCGAATCATACGTCAAAATCTTTGTGTTCGGCTCTCAGGCCACTGGTCGATCCGTAACTCGATCCGACATTGATTTGGGTATCGATGTGGGGCATCCGATCGCCCCCGAAGACCTTGCCGCCATTCGCGAGGCACTCGATGGTCTGCCGATCTTGCAACGAGTGGACGTGGTCGATTTTTCCTCGGTAGACGAAACCTTCAAGGCCGTGGCGCTTCAGAAGATCAAAAACGTGTATGAGCGACAAGCTGCGTAATCTGTTGCGGCTTCTGGGCCTGGCACTCTCACGCCTGGACCTTGCCTTGGCCCAGCCGGCTAACGAATTTGTCCGCGACTCAGCCATCCAACGGTTTGAATTCACCTTCGAGTTATTTTGGAAGAGTCTGAAGGCGTATGCGGAAGAGTCTGGACTGGAAGCCTTCTCGCCGCGCGACAGCCTGCGTGTTGCTTTTCAGCTGGGCGTGATCCAAGAGAATACTGAGTGGTTCCGCATGCTCGAAGACCGCAATCTTACCAGCCACACCTACAACGAAGCCACAGCCGACACGATTTACTCTCATCTGCCGACGTACACACGGCTCATCCGTCAGACGCTCGATGAGCTGACCAGAAGAACGAAGGACTAGCGCCGTTCTTCTTCAAGCCGTTAACCGACCCCGTGAGCGGCTGGTCGATTGAGAATGCCCACCTGGCGAAGGCAAATTGGAAACCTCGAAGTGGGGAACTCAGCCTAGCGTGCAGCACGGTTCACGGTATAGTGCTTGTTCATGGTGTCTCTCTGACTGCGGTACACAGATGGCTTCAACTGCATCGAGCGAATGTGCCTATGGTCTGATATGTTCGAGTCAATAGGATAGGCCAGTAGTCGCAAGGATCCACTCAGCATGCCGATGAATCTTCGGATGAAGCCGTCCTTTGTTGTCGCCGCTGTGCAAACTCCTTGAGCAATGCTTCCCGCTCATTCTTGGGGAGAACAAAGTCAAAAGTTGTGGGTGGTAACAAATACTCTTCTCGAAACTGCTCCTCGGTCACTTTATAGCAGATCTCCGGAATTTGCTTGATCAAAGGTTCAACAGCCATCAGTAGACTTCCCTTTTCATTCAGATCTTCGATTCCGTACGCCTTACGTGAATAGTGGTATCCTGCAATGTAATCCGGCAACAGCAATAATGGTTCTTCCTGTTCAGTCTTGATCAAGGCTTCGAAGAATGGCTTGATCCTAGTCGCTTCAATCGTCTGAGGTAAATTGCCCCGTACCCCTTCCAATACATTGCGGAATACCTGCTGATTTGCCGGTCCCTGTATGTCCGAGTCATGTATTGCTGTGATAGTGATTGGTTGTATTGGTTCGCCCATTCGAGGACGCTTTCTTGGGTGACGTCCTAAAAAGAATCCGAGCAGGTCAGCGCTTACCCGGCTGAATTGGTGCAACTTTAACGTGTTCATCGGCTTTGCGTATGTTGCAGCTTCTTGCGCATTTTTCACCACCTTCTGGTAGAGGTCTTCGCCAGCTTGAAAATAACGGTCCCATTCCGCAGTGCTCTTCCAGATTATCCATACAGTCCAATAGAGCTGGCGCTTGGCTAACAGCCGGAAGATGGCCTTTGCGGTATCAGGGTACATCTTCCCTTCGGACCACTTTGCCAAGTTGCCTTTTGTGACAGTCAACAGACTTGTTCGGAGCTCGCTAACAGCTTTTGTTTGTACGGCAACAGCGGAAAACGCGAGAGGGGTTTCTTTGGAGTGGGAATATCTACCTGCTGTGTCCAACAAGAAAGTTAAGTCGGGAAATCGTGAATTCATGAATTCATGATATCAGGACCAAACCAGGAATATACAAACAAGACGCAGAGCGAAAAGAATAGGAGTCAGGCCAGTCCCGCCAGCACGGCCTGGGTGGTTTTGAAATGCAGTTTGGCCACGTCGCCCAGCCGGTCCTGCCCGTGTTTTTTGATGACCATGCGGGCGGCGAGTTCGACTGTTGGTGAGGCGCCTTTCGGCAATGTGGTACCTACCTCATTGGACAGACGTGTAAGGCGAAGGAGGAATTCAGCCCGCGCGAGAATCGACGCGGCTGCTACGGCCAGGTCCGACTCCGCCTTCGTCCGCTGCTCCAAGACGATCGTCCGTCCTTTATCCTGCAAGGCATTCAGAATCAGCCGCTCATTGCCGAATTGGTCCGAGATGGCGCGCTCGCACGACACGCGCTCGAGCAAATTTTCCAGCGCCTTCGCATGGCCCCAGGCGAGCAGGCGATTGAGGTTTTTGATCTTGGCATAGAGTTCGTTGTACTTCTGTGGACCGATCGCAATGACACTGTGGGGGCAGATGGTCTTAATATCCGGGGCCATTTCAAAAATCCGCCCATCGGAGATCTTCTTGCTGTCACGGACTGCCATCAACTTCAATTCACCTTGCGTGGTCGCATCCACAAACACGGCGGCGATGACGAGCGGGCCGAAATAGTCTCCCTTCCCGGATTCGTCGATGCCGATGCGTTCGACGTGGTTTTTAGTGTGGGGAACGGCCACCGGATGGCTCCTGGAAAAAGAACGACGGGCGCGGTAATCTACTCAATCGGATGCGGCGGGTCAAATCTTCATCATTCGATGAACATCGGTTTTGTGGAGGGGAAGCGATGGGAACTCAACGGCGGCTGACACGCTCGATCGCCCTGCTCAGTGTGGTGATCGGCAGTATGGGGCTAGCTGGATGCGAGACGAATCCTTATACGGGACGCTCGCAACTGCTGATGACGTCGGTCGGTCAGGAAATGCAGATGGGGGCGCAGGCGTATGATCAGATCACGAGAGATCCCAACTCGCGCTTGTCTCAAGACCCCAAGGAGGTCGAGCCGGTGAGGCGGGTGGCGGCCCGGATTATCGAAGCGGCGAAGCGATCGAAATACAGTGAGATGGCCAAGCAGTTTCAGTGGGATGTGACGGTGATCAAGGATGACAAGACGGCGAATGCCTTTGCGCTTCCCGGCGGGAAGATGGCCGTGTACACCGGCATTTTTCCCATTGCAAAAACAGAGGCAGGGTTGGCGGCCGTGATGGGCCATGAAATTGTGCATGCATTGGCCCGCCATGGAGCGGAGCGCATGAGCCAAGGACAGTTGACCAATATTGGGTTACAAGCGGTGGGTGCTGCGATAGGACTCAGCGGAGGCAATCCCATGCTGGGGCAAACAACGATGGCGGCGCTCGGCGCGGGAGCGAAGGTCGGCGTCCTCTTGCCCTTCAGCCGGAAGCACGAATCGGAGGCCGATTATGTGGGGATTCTTTTGGCTGCCGATGCCGGATACGATCCGCGTGAGTCCGTCGGGCTGTGGGAGCGGATGGCGCAGCTGTCGAGTGGCGAGGGACCAGGGGAGTTCTTGTCCACTCATCCGAGCCATGACACCAGAATTGATCAATTGAAGTCCTGGATGCCTGAAGCGATGGCGATCTATCAGAAAAAGACGGCCGTTCCAGCGGCTCTCTTGCCGGCGGTGGGGGGGCGGTAGCTCTTCGATCGTGTGACCCGCCTGCGTACGTTCTTGTCACGGCCTGTCGCTTTTCTTTATACTGTATGTGCGTGGATGTGAAGGCTGGGTGATCGCTCGATGCTTCGGCATCGGGAGGAAAGTCCGGACTCCATGGGCAGGGCGCTGGGTAACTCCCAGGCGGAGCAATCCGACACCAGCACCACAGAAATCAAACCGCCGATGGCCGACGCGACGGGATCCCATCTGGTCGCCGAGGCTCAGGTAAGGGTGAAACGGCGGGGTAAGAGCCCACCGCGGTGGTGGCAACATCACCGGCATGGTAAGCGTCGCCCGGTGCAAGGCCAAATAGGAAGACATCTGTAAGACGCCTCGCGTGTCTTGCACACCGACTGGCCCGGTCGAGGTCTTCGGGTAGGCCGCTTGAGGTTCGAGGCGACTCGAATCCCAGAGAAATGATCATCCAAGCGAGGAGGGCAACTTCTTCGCAGGACAGAATCCGGCTTATAGGCTTTCACATCTGCGCTCTTTTCTGCTCGCCATTGGCGCGCGCAAGTCTACTGCGATCGTCCGTCTCAGTGCGCCGGGACATTACTGGTCCGTTGTTCCGCCCTCCGTCGCTCGTATCTCGTCCTTCGACTCTGCTCAGGACCGTGAGCCTGTCGAACGGTGAAGCGTGAAGCGCAGGACGGAGCTCCTATTTTACGAGATGCGAGATTCGCATCACGAGGCACGCGCCGTCGTCGCTATTGACCCTTCGGAAGCAGGATGGTAGGATCTCCGATCTTTCCCATTGATTTTTCAGAACTTCTGAATGATTGCGGCGCGTGTTCCTGCCGCAGCGATCAGGGTTTCTGATGTTGAAGGGCGGTCGATCATGAGATCTGACGTCCGATCTTGTAGTTGGAGGAAGCCGTTATGAAACTCACCGGCGCTCAAATCTTTATCGAATGCCTGAAGCGGGAAGGGGTCAAGACCGTGTTTGCGCTTCCCGGCGGCGTGGTCCTGAAGATATTCGACACGCTTCACCAACAGAAGGACATCGAGATTATTTTGACACGCCATGAACAAGGGGCGGGCCACATGGCCGAAGGCTATGCGAAGGCCACCGGGAAGGCGGGCGTGTGTCTCGTGACGTCCGGTCCTGGAATGACCAACGTGATTACTGCGTTGGCCGATGCCTATATGGATTCGGTCCCGTTGGTCTGCTTCAGCGGGCAAGTCCCGACCAGCTTGATCGGAAACGATGCGTTTCAGGAGGCGGACAACGTCGGTTTGAGCCGGCCTTGCACGAAGTATAACTTTCTGGTCAAAGATGTGAACGATTTGGCTGCCACCATCAAAGAAGCCTTCTACATTGCCACGACCGGCCGTCCCGGGCCGGTCCTGGTCGATATTCCCAAAGATGTGTCGATGGCAGAGGCGGAGTTCAGCTACCCGAATTCCGTGTCGATCCGCGGATATAACCCGACATACGAGGGTAATAAGTGGCAAATCAAACAGGCGGCTGAAGCGATTACCAAAGCCAGGAAGCCGATCCTCTACGTGGGCGGCGGGGTCGTGTTCTCCGGTGCGTCGCAAGAATTGCTCGAATTGGCCGAAATGACGCAGATCCCCGTCGATATGACGCTGATGGGCCTCGGTGCCTTTCCCGGCGAACATCCGCTCTCTTTGGGGATGATGGGCATGCACGGGACCTACGAAGCGAACATGGCGGTGCATTACTCCGATCTCGTGATTGCGGTCGGATCGCGATTCGACGATCGGGTGACGGGCAAGGTCTCGGAATTTTGCCCCCATGCCAAGATCATTCATATCGACATCGATCCGACATCCATCCGGAAGAACATTCACGTCGATGTTCCGATCGTGGGTGACTGCAAAACCGTGCTCCGGGAGTTGAACCAGATTCTGCGCGCTACGGTAAACGGCGAACAAAAAGAGCTTCGGAAGCCCTGGTGGGATCAGATTCAGGCCTGGCGGCAAGCGCATCCGCTGACCTATCAACAGGAGAAAGATGGTCCGATTAAGCCGCAACAGGTGGTGAAACGGCTGTATGAGCTGACGAAGGATCGCGACCCGATCGTCTCGACGGATGTGGGGCAGCATCAGATGTGGGCGGCCCAGTACTTCAAGCTGGCCAAACCGAATCGTTGGTTGACGTCGGGCGGTCTCGGGACTATGGGGTTCGGGTTTCCCGCGGCCATGGGCGCACAGGCTGCCTTCCGTAATCGACTTGTCCTCTGTATTGCCGGAGACGGCAGTATTCAAATGAATATGCAGGAGATGGCGACGGCGGTTGTGAGCAAACTGCCGGTAAAAATCATCATTCTGAACAACCGATTCCACGGCATGGTGCGGCAGTGGCAGGACCTGTTCTACAACGGACGCTATGCGTCGAGTGATCTCGAAAACACGCCGGATTTCGTCAAGTTGGCGGAAGCGTACGGCGCGGTCGGATTACGAGCTGATAAAGTGGCCGATCTCGACAGTGTGTTGAAAACGGCTATAGAGACTGAGGGACCGGTCATTGTGGATGTCCCGACCTATCGGTTTGAGAATTGTTATCCGATGATCCCGGCCGGCGGCTGTAACCATGAGATGATTCTCGAGGATCCGCCGGAATTAAAGCAGAAGCAAGCCGGTGGAACGAAAGTCACGCCGCAAGACAAAGACACGGTATTGACGGCATAGAAGGGAAGTGCTGAGTGCTCAGTGCTCAGTGCTGAGAGAGATGGAACACATTATTTCGGTGACGGTTGAAAATAAGTTCGGCGTCCTGTCCCGTGTTGCGGGACTATTCAGCGGACGAGGGTTCAACATCGAGAGCCTTTCGGTCGCCCCCACACTCGATCCCTCCATGTCGCAGATGACGATCGTGACGTCGGGCGATGAACGGATCATTGAACAGATCGTCAAGCAACTCAACAAGCTGATCGACGTCATCAAAGTAGTAGACCTGAACGAGACGGAATTTGTCTCTCGGGAAACGGCCATCATCAAGGTGCACACAAAGGATGCGGATCGGGCAGAAGCGCTGAGGATCGTGGATATTTTCCGGGCCAACGTCATCGACTCCACACCGGGCACCTATACGATTGAAGTATCCGGTGATCCCAAAAAGATTGAGGCGATCATCAATCTGCTGCAGCCTCTTGGGATTAAGGAATTGGTCCGCACCGGTCGAGTGGCCGTGGCCCGCGAACCGGTTCGTCCGGTTTCCGTGCAAACCAAAAAGGTCGCCCGCGAGTAGCAAAGGTCGTGGGTCATACAAGTGGTAAAGAATAGGCGCATGTCGTCAAGGAGTTCAGGATGAAGATTTATTACGATAAAGATGCAGACATTCAGCAAATTCGCAATAAGCAGGTGGCCGTTATCGGTTACGGCAGCCAGGGCCATGCCCATGCGTTGAATATGAAGGAGAGCGGCGTCAATGTGGTGATCGGTCTGCGTGAAGGCGCCTCCTGGAAAAAGGCGGAACAAAGCGGTCTGAAAGTCATGCCGGTGGCCGATGCGGTGAAGGCGTCCGATGTGGTCATGATCTTGGCCCCCGACGAAGCGCAAGCCGCTATCTATCGGCAGGACGTGGCGCCTAATCTCAAGGCCGGGGCGTATTTGGCGTTCGGCCATGGCTTCAACATTCACTTCGGCCAGATCGTTCCACCGGCTTCCGTGAACGTATTCATGGTGGCGCCCAAAGGACCGGGCCATCTCGTCCGTTCCGAGTATACGAAGGGCAGCGGGGTGCCCTGTCTGCTCGCGATTCATCAGGATCCCAGCGGTACGACCAGGCAGGTGGGGCTGGCCTATGCGAGCGCCATTGGCGGCGGGCGGGCCGGTGTCATCGAAACGAACTTTCGGGAAGAGACCGAAACCGATTTGTTCGGCGAGCAGGTTGTGTTGTGCGGGGGGCTGACCTCATTGATCCAGGCCGGGTATGAAACGCTGGTCGAAGCAGGGTACTCTCCGGAAATGGCCTACTTCGAGTGCTTGCACGAGGTGAAGCTCATCGTGGATTTGATTTATCAAGGCGGAATTGCCAACATGCGGTACTCGATCAGCACGACTGCCAAGTACGGAGACATTACCCGCGGTCCCAGGGTCGTGACCGAACAGACCAAGCAAGAGATGAAGAAAATTCTCGGTGAGATCCAGAGCGGCCAGTTTGCCAAAGAATGGGTTCTGGAGAATCAGGCCAATCGTCCCGTCTACAATGCGTTATTGGCAAAGGGCGAAGGGCATCCTATCGAAGCCGTGGGGTCCAAGTTGCGGGCGATGATGCCGTGGCTCAAAAAGGACCAGCTGGTTGATCGGACGAAGAACTAGCGGCATAATAGATCTTGAGTGGTTTGTTCGACAGCTCTCGTATACACTGGCGGAAGTGGGTCGCGCCGTGAGCTGCGGTTCTTGCCGGTCTCCCATGTGAATCATCCGACCGGCCTTCTTTTTCGCAGGAGGTATCGTGGTCGATCGTGCCGTTGGCGTCCCGTTCGCCAAAGAAGGAATTCCTTTCATCGCGGTTCCTGCCGGCGTTACACTGTTGACAGGTTGGCTGGGCTGGGTGGTCCCGGCAGTCGGGGCAGCGCTGCTCACGATCTTTGTCGCGTGGTTCTTCCGCAATCCGGCCAGGGTGATTCCCAAGGATCCGCACCTCGTCGTGGCTTCCGGCGATGGGAAAGTCATCGCCATCGAGGAGGAATTCGAGCCCAGGTATCTGAAGGATCGTGCGGTTCGCGTGACGATATTCTTGAACGTGTTCAATGTGCACATCAACCGGATGCCCTGCGATGGGACGGTCGAAGATGTTCAATATCAGCCGGGGGCGTTTTTGGTTGCCAGCAGGCCGGAAGCGACGCTGCGAAACGAGCAGAATGCGCTGATGATTCGTACGACCGAGGGTATCAAGGTGTTGTGCGTGCAAGTGGCTGGGCTGATTGCCCGGCGCATCGTCTGTTGGGCGTCACCCAAGGACCCGGCGGTGAGGGGCGAACGGTTCGGATTGATCCGGTTCGGGTCACGAATGGACACGTTCCTTCCGATCGGCACGAGCCTGCGCGTGGCCATCGGCGATCATGTGAAAGGCGGAGAAACCGTCATAGGAGAGCTGCGATGAAAACCGCTGCGTTCAAAAACTCGTTCGCCAAAGACAGTAAGCAGCGCAAGGCCGCCATGCATCTGATCCCCAATCTTTTCACGACCGGTAATTTGTTGTGCGGAGTCTATGCGATTCTCTCGGTATTCAACGGCGACTACCTGATGGCGGCCATCGCCATTCTTGTCGCGATGGTGTTCGATGTCCTCGACGGCAAGTCGGCCAGATTGACCAACAGCACGAGCCATTTCGGGCTGGAGTATGATTCGCTTTCTGACGTCGTATCGTTCGGGGTCGCTCCGGGACTTCTGCTCTATTCCTGGGCGTTGAGCGGGCAGGGATCATTCGGGGTGGCGGTTATGTTCGCCTATGTGGCAATGGGCGCGGTGCGGCTGGCCCGGTTCAATTCGACCGTGACCCAGTCCGACGGCAAGTACTTTACCGGTCTGGCCATTCCAGCGGCGGCTGGAGTCGTGGCGTCGCTGGTCGTATTCGATCACTACACCGTTCGAATGGGAGCGGACGTCAAGCCGGTTTTCGTTCTGATCATCACCCTGGCGCTGTCGTTCCTGATGGTCAGTACGATCAAGTACCGCAGTTTCAAAGACCTCAAATTCAAGGGACACCAGCAGATTACCTATCTGGTCTGGGGCATCCTCACGTTGATGATGGTGGCGGCCTGGCCCCAGGTTATGCTATTCATGATCTTTGCCGGCTATGCATTGATGGGGCCGGTTGAGCGCTTATTCTGGCTGGTTGCGCAGGCGATGGGGAAGAAAGGCCCGGCGAAAACAGAAGTGCCGTCGCTTGAGCCGAAACCGTAGAATCGTCCGGTATGGGAGTGGGCGCGAGAGAAGTTTTGAGCGGCTGTGACGAGGAGTAGTAGGCAAAGCGCCTGGATATGAGAGAGCTGGTGGACGGTGCGAACCAGCCTAGGTATTGCCGAACTCGCCTCCGAGCCTGAATCCATGAACCCTGAGTCGTGGATTCCGTGTTGCCCACGTGACGGGCTGAATGAAGGGTTCTGAACAACGTCGAGTTGTTTGGAGCTGAAACAGGGTGGTACCACGAAGTGCGTCGAGCCTTCGTCCCTGACTTATGAGGGATGAGGGCTTTTGTGTTTTTGCAAGCTGCTGAAAAAGCCTTCCCGCTGCGTTCTCAGTCGTTCGAACCCCTCAATGGAGGGGAGTTGGTTCCTGGAGGAAAGGTACTTATCCGCTCGCATGTGATCGAAGCGAGCGGTTCAAGCGAAGCTTGGTATGTACCTCCTCGGGGTTCTCACTCCTTGCGGCCTTGCTGGAAGGACTTTTTGAGCAGCTTGTGATTGGAGGTCAGTCATGACGCGGATGATACGGATTTTCGATACGACGTTGCGCGACGGCGAGCAGTCGCCGGGCGCCAGTATGAATGTAGAAGAGAAAGTCATGGTCGCCAAGCAACTGGCGCGTCTCGGCGTCGATATCATCGAAGCGGGGTTTGCGTACAGTTCGCCCGGTGATTTTGAAGCCGTGCGGCGTATCGCTCAGGAGGTGGACGGGCCGACGATTTGCAGCCTGGCGCGGGCTCGTCCGGAAGATATCGATCGGGCCTGGGAAGCATTGAAAGGGGCGCCGAAGGTCCGCATCCATACGTTCCTCTCAACCTCGGACATTCACTTGAAACATCAGTTTCGGATGACCCGCGAGGAGGCCAAGCAGCGCGCGGTCGAGATGGTCCAGCGGGCGCGGGGCTATGTCGACGACGTGGAGTTCTCGCCGATGGATGCCAGCCGTTCCGATCCGGCCTATTTGTACGAGGTTATTGAAGCCGTTATCGCGGCCGGGGCCGGCACCGTGAATATCCCCGATACGGTCGGCTATGCGGTTCCGCAAGAGTTCGGCGCGTTGATCAAGGGGATTTGCGACAAGGTGCCCAATGCCAAGCAGGCGGTCATCTCAGTCCATTGCCACAACGATTTGGGTGTCGCCGTGGCCAACAGCCTGGCGGCCATCGTCAATGGGGCCGGGCAGGTAGAGTGCACGATCAACGGAATCGGAGAGCGCGCGGGCAATACCTCGTTGGAAGAAATCGTCATGGGGCTTCGAACGAGAAAGGACTTCTATGGCGCCGACACCAAGATCCGGACCGAAGAGATTGCCAAAGCCAGCCGTCTGGTCAGCAAGATCACGGGCATGGTCGTGCAGCCGAACAAAGCCATCGTGGGCGCCAACGCGTTTGCGCATACCTCCGGCATTCACCAGGATGGTCTGCTTAAAGACAAAACAACCTACGAAATTATGAGGCCGGAGTCGGTCGGCCTCGTCGAGAGCAAGATGGTGATGGGCAAGTTGTCCGGCCGGCACGCATTTCGGCAGCGGTTGGTCGAATTGGGGTACACGCTGACGGAAGACGAGATCAACCATGCGTTCGAACGGTTCAAGAAGCTTGCCGATCAAAAGAAGGAAATCTTCGAAGAAGACCTCGAAGTCATTGTGTCGGAAGAATTGGCTAAGATGGCGGAGCGGATCATTCTGAGGTCCATGCATATTTCGAGCGGAACGGATCAAGTCCCGACGGCCACGGTCGAACTGGAAATCGACGGGAAGCCCGTGCTCCAGACCGGGACCGGCGACGGGCCGGTGGATGCCGTCTATCGCACCATTGCCGCGATCACGCAGACAAAGAGCACGTTGCTGATGTATGTGGTGAAGGCGATCACCGGCGGAACCGACGCGCAGGGCGAGGTCTCGGTGCGGGTCCAGGAAGACGGCCGGACGGTTTCGGGGCATGGAGCCGATACTGATATCATCACGGCCTCGGCTCGCGCCTATTTGAGCGCATTGAACAAACTGGCGTATCTGGCGACAAAACAAGCTCAAGGTGAGCAGAAGGTGAACTTGATTTGACGCGCACCACCACGGTACAGTTTCCTCTTCCGAGGCGCCTGTTCGACTGAAGGGGGGGGTGGTGCGTGTTCAAGGTGACGCTGGCGGATCGTCCGGAATTTCTGGCCGGTGATCTGACGCGCCTGCGGGAGATCTTCCACCCGACTACACACCAACTGAAGCTGGGGTATAGCCTTGCGCACGGGGTGTTACCTTCCGGCCAACGGTCGAAGCGGCATATTCTGACCTCGTCCGAGGTCTATTACTTCATTGCCGGGCAGGGACGCTTTACGATCGATGATTGTGTGACGACGATTGAAGCCGGAACGACGATCTATGTCCCGCCCGGAGGGCAGCAGTCGCTCGAAAACAGTGGAGCTGTGGATGTTGAGTTTCTGTGTCTGGTCGATCCCGCCTGGCGGATCGAAGATGAAACGGTGTTGGAGTAGCGGGCTGCTCAGAGCCCTTCGTGCTCGCGCACCGCGCACTCGGATTAATTGTGTGATGATATCGAGGACTGTGCTCGGTGCATGCGCGCAGTAAATGGCTTCTGAGCAGCCCGCATCGAAATGAGGAAGAGGGAGGGAAGCGTGGACGCGAAAATTGCGGTATTGGCCGGTGACGGTGTGGGGCGAGAAATTGTTCCCGAAGCGGTGAAGATTTTGAAAGCGATCGGGGAGTTGTATCACCATACGTTTCAGTTCGTGTCTGCCGATATCGGCGGACAGGCGATCGACAAGGCGGGGGTTCCGTTGCCCAATGACACGCTAGCGCTTGCGAAACAAAGCGATGCGGTCTTGCTGGGGGCGGTGGGAGGCCCCAAGTGGGAGGGGCTTGATTACACGCTCAGACCGGAACGCGCGTTGCTCGGAATCCGGGAGGCCTTGGGGCTTTATGCGAACCTTCGTCCGGCCAAGGTGTATCCCAATCTCATCGACGCCTCCACGCTGAAGCCTGAAGTGATTGAGGGGATTGATATCCTCGTGATCAGGGAACTCACAGGCGGAATTTATTTCGGCAAGCCCAAGGGCATTGAGAAATTACCAAACGGCGAAGAGCGGGGCATCAATACGGAGGTCTACACGACGGAAGAGGTCAGGCGGATTGCCAAGGTGGCTTTCGAGGCTGCGCGAAAACGGAGGAAAAAGGTCACGTCGGTGGACAAGGCCAACGTCCTGGAATCGTCCGAGTTATGGCGCAAGGTGGTGATCGAGGTCCATGCCTCGTATTCCGATGTCGAGCTGGGGCATATCTATGTGGACAATGCCGCGATGCAGTTGGTGCGCAATCCGCGCCAGTTCGATGTGCTTCTGTGCAACAACATGTTCGGAGACATTCTCAGCGACGAGGCGGCGATGCTGACGGGCTCAATCGGGATGTTGCCGTCCGCCAGTGTTGGCGCCAAGGTCGGCCTGTTCGAGCCGATCCATGGCAGTGCCCCGGATATTGCGGGGAAGAATATCGCTAATCCCATCGCGACGATTGCTTCGGCGGCCATGATGCTGTCCTATGCGTTTCAGCTGGAGAAGGAAGCGGCGGCCATTGAACAGGCTATCGTGAAAACGCTCGACCTCGGGTATCGGACCAAAGATATTCAAAGCCCCGGTGCCCGGATCGTCGGGACGACCGAGATGGGAGATGCGATCCTTCGCAATCTCAGCTAACAAGTGATGGTGTCGATGATGGCGACGGGTCTTCGCATAGGGATCATTGAAACCCTTGCCGGAAACGGCGAGCCTGAGTATGCAGGCGACGGCGGGTCTGCTGTTCGTGCGGCACTGAATGAACCGAAGGGAACGGCAATCGATGCGCACGGTCACGTGCTCATCGCCGATTCTGAAAATCACGTCATCCGGAGGATCGATCGGGAGACAGGGATTATCTCGACAGTCGCCGGTATGGCTGGAGGCATGCGCGATCCGGCACCTGCTCGCCAGGACACGGCCGCGCTGCCGTTGATCGAGGACGATCCCTTTGCCGATGCTGGCCAGGCGGCCACGCAGAAGTATCGGCAGCAGGCGGATGTGAGCGGGACCGTTCGATATCTCATCAACGGGGAGGCAGCGAAGAAGAGATTCAGCGGCGATGGCGGGCCGGCTATCGAGGCCTGTCTGAATTTTCCAACGGCGGTTGCCGTGGACCGGCAGGGGCATCTCTATATCGCCGATACCATGAACCATCGAGTGCGCCGTGTCGAAGCCGGCACAGGAACCATCGTCACCATTGCCGGTACCGGTCAACCCCGGTATGGCGGCGACGGGGGCCCGGCCGCTGCGGCAGCGTTGAATGAACCAACGGCGCTGGCCGTGAGTAATGCGGGTATCCTGTACGTGGCTGATCAGAGCAACAACCGTGTGCGGGCGATCGATCTGGAAACCGGGTCTATCCGCACGGTCGCCGGAACTGGAGCGTCCGCGTACAACGGAGACGGGATTCCTGCAACAGAGGCGGCGCTGTCCGGGCCGAGCAGTCTGGCGCTTGCGGAAGATGGCACGCTCTTTATCGCTGATACCTTCAATGGGAGGATTCGCGCGATCGATTCTGTCAGCGGACGTATCAGAACCGTCGCGGGGGATGGCGGCGAGTACCGGTATCAGGGCGATGTAGAATCGCCGTCAGCCAGCCTGTCCAGACCGTCCGGCGTGGCGGTGGACCGGCAGGGGAATCTCTACATTACGGATTCCGACAACCACCTGGTTCGCCGGTGGGACTCCACGACCGGCCTGCTCGAACGAGTGGCAGGAATAGGGACGACCGGGTATGGTGGAGACGGGGGGGCAGCGTTGAGCGCCAGTCTCAATTACCCCTTCGGCATCATCGTAGATGGAGCCGGGCATCTTGTCATCGCAGATACATTCAATCACCGGATTCGAGAAATCGCGTTGTAAAGAGGCAGGGATCAATGCTGAAAAAGAAATCGAAATATGTCATGGCGATTCTCGGCGCGACCGGCGCCGTTGGGAAGGAAACGTTGGACATTCTGGAAGAACGGAAATTCCCGCTGGAATCGCTCCGCCTCTTCGCATCGAAGCGTTCAGCCGGAGGGACGTTGTCCTGTCAGGGCAAGGAATGGACGATCGAGGAACTGACCCCCGAGACATCGTTTGCGGGCGTAGATTTCGCGCTGATTTCGGCGACCGATGCGATCAGCCGAGACTATGGCCGGCGGCTTGGCGCGGCTGGTGTCATCGTGATCGACGACAGCGGGGTGTTTCGCATGGAACCGGACGTCCCGCTGGTGGTGCCGGAGGTGAATGCCCAGGCCTTGAAGGCGATGCCAAGAGGCATCGTGTCGATCCCCAATTGTACGACGACGCCGCTGGTCATGGCCTTGAAACCGTTGCTCGATGCGGCCGGGGTAAAGCGCGTGGTCGTAACCACGTTTCAGTCCGTCTCGGGAACCGGCGCGGCGGCGATGGATGAGCTGATGGATCAGACGAAAGATCTGATGGCGTTCCGTGACATCAAGGCGGAGGTCTATCCCTATCAGATCGCGTTCAACCTGCTGCCGCATATCGGCTCGTTCAACGAAGGAGGCGACTGCTCCGAAGAAGTGAAGATTGCGAAGGAAACCAGAAAGATCCTCGGCACACCCGCGTTGCGCGTGACGGCGACGACTGTGCGCGTGCCGGTGTTGCGCTGCCACTCTGAGGCGATCAACGTGGAGCTGGAGCAGCCGCTGAAGCCGAATGAGGCGCGGGCGGCGCTGGCCGCCATGCCGGGTGTGATCGTGTATGATGATCCTGTGAAGAAACTCTATCCGATGCCGCTGGATGCGACGGGAAAAGACGAGGTCTATATCGGCCGCGTGCGCGAAGACGAGTCCATCACGAACGGCCTCAATCTTTGGGTCGTCTCCGACAATCTGCGCAAAGGAGCGGCGCTCAATGCGATTCAGATTGCTGAATGTCTGGTGAACGGCTAGCAAGGTACTGAAACAGCCTAGCCAGGCAGCGGTGTTTCCTGCCTTCGCCAAAGCGCTTCGCGCAGGCAGGTCGCATCGTTCAGAGGCGTAACGTGGGATGAAACCAGATGCCGGAATGGACTGCACTGGGCAAGCTGCTGATTGGAATTGGGGCCGGGATCGTGCTCCTCGGCCTGCTGCTCATTGCGGTGGATCGTATTCCCGGTCTGGGCGGCGCATTCAGTTGGCTGGGAAAGCTGCCGGGTGATCTGTCCTTCAAGCGGGACAACGTCAGTTTTTATTTTCCCATCGGGACTAGCATCCTCCTCAGTGTCGTCCTGACTCTGCTATTCTATCTCGTAGGATGGTTTTTTCGCCGATGATCATACGACAGTATTGTGCCGGCCTGGCTGTTGCGGCCATCGGGGCGGGGTGTCTGGCGGCGACTCCGGTCCAGGCCGCACCCGCTATCCGTGTGCTGCTGGCAATGGACGTCCAACGTCTGGAAGTGCAAGCAGATCAGATCATGTGGGCGACGGATGCGCACGGTCGGGCGCAGGCCCACCGGTCTGTGCTTCGTATTGAACTGCGGGGCGCGACGATTTTGCTGAACGGGTCACCCGCTGCCGGCGACCAGGTAACGTTGCGCGCCGGGGATCAGGATTTGAAACTCTGGCTGCCACGGCAGAACGGCAACGGCAACGGCCCATCGGTTCAGTCGGTCGATGAGAAGTCGGCGGTGCAAATCGGCGGGTCGCTTCAGATGGTCCGACGAGGCAAGGGGCTGCTGGTCGTCAACCAGGTCGACCTGGAAGAATATGTGAAGGGGGTGGTGCCGTCCGAGGTCAATTCGGCATGGCATCCGGAAATGCTCAAGGTACAGGCAGTCGCAGCCAGGACCTATGCGCTCTACCAACACATGCTCAGCGCGTCACGGGATTACGATGTGGCGGCGAGCATCCAGGATCAAGTGTACCGCGGTCGTCACGGCCTCGATGCGCGGGTCGAGCAGGCAGTCGAGTCTACGAGGGGATTGGTCATCACCTATCAGGGCGCGCCGATCTATGCGGCCTTCTCGTCGACGGCTGCGGGAATCACGGAAGATGCGATGGTTGTATGGTCGAAAGACTTGCCCTATTTGAAAGGCGTCGAGTGTCCGTTCGATTTGGAGTCTCCGTATTATCAGTGGAAAGCCTCCTTCAGGGTCGATCTGCTGGAGAACAATCTCAGGCAGTTGGGATTTCCGGTCGGGACGATCGCGACGCTGACGCCGCTCTCGCACAGCCGCGCGGGCCGTGTGGCGACCTTGAGAATCCTGCACTCCAAAGGGGAGCTGATACTGCGGGGCGAAGAGCTTCGCAAGGCCGTCGGCTATACGGTCGTGCCCAGCACGCAGTTTACGATTGAGTCGTTCGGCCAAGACATTGTCCTCACAGGATATGGCGCAGGCCATGCGGTCGGCTTGTGCCAATGGGGCGCTAAAGAGCTGGCCGAATTGGGGTACTCATTTTCCAGTATTCTTCGTTACTACTATCCGGGCACGGAATTGCAACTCGCTTCTCTGACTCAGGCGCCTCCGCCGCCCTCCTCCTGATGCAACTCTCCGACTTTGATTTTCCGTTCGATCCTTCACTCGTGGCCACGCAGCCGGTGATCCCTCGTGACCGTGCGCGATTGTTGTGTCTGGATCGCACGGCACAGACACTCGGCCATCGCCATGTTGCCGATCTCTCGTCCCTGCTCGACCCGGGCGATTTGTTGGTCGTCAACGATACGCGGGTCATGGCTGCAAGGATCGCGGGGAGAAAGCAGCCGTCTGGAACAGTGGTCGAAGTATTGTTCGTGAAGGATCTGGGAGACGGCATCTGGGAGATTATGGTCAAGGGCTCCTTCCATGCCGGCCAGGTCATCGAATTCAATCGGCAGTCTCACGCGATTATTGTAAAACGGGATGCCGGCGGCACGCAGGTGAAAGTCGAGAGCCCGATCCCCGTGGTCCAGTTGCTGCGCGAGAGCGGGCAGATGCCGCTGCCGCCCTATATCAAACGTCCGCCTAGCCGGGACGATCATGGCTGGTACCAAACGCTCTTTGCGAAACACGAGGGTGCGATCGCCGCACCGACTGCCGGACTCCACTTTACCGCGGATCTTCTCTCACGGCTGGCGGAGCGAGCTATTCAGGTCGCTATGATTACGCTGCATGTGGGCCCGGCGACGTTCAAGCCGGTGACAGTGGAGCGGATCGAGGACCATGAGATGGGTGCAGAGTATTTCGAGATCGGTGGAGAGGCGGCCCGCGCCATTGCGCAGACCAGGCAGGCGGGCCGACGCGTGGTGGCAGTGGGCACCACAGTTGTCCGCACGCTCGAAACGGCGGCCCGTGAAACAGGTGTGGTAGCGCCGATGTCGGGCGAAAGCCGGCTCTTCATTACGCCCGGCTTTGAATTCAAAGTCGTCGATGCCCTGATGACGAACTTTCACCTGCCCCGCACCACGCTGGTGATGCTCGTCTCGGCCTTTGCCGGGACGGAGTCGATGCGGAAGGCCTATGCTGAAGCGGTTCGTGAACGCTATCGCTTCTACAGCTACGGCGATGCCATGCTGATTCTGTAAGCTGCGGGCTGTTCTTGTCTCGGCCTTCAGTACATTGAGCCCTGGGAGGGACGGGATCTGCTTGCGCGAAGCGATTCGGCGAAGGCAGGGCGCGCTGCCGGCTGATTTTCCACTATCTCGTTACAGCAATTCGCGGTGGATTTTGGTTGGAATCTTCGCTTTGAGCGCTTCTTGATAAGCAGCCAGGGCGCGCTGTTGTTTTTGGAACAGCATGTCCTGCAGCGCGCGGTCTTTGGTCATTGGGGAATTAGGATCTTGCGGTTTCGGCGTGAGCGCTTGTCCTTCTGCAATCTCCCAGGGGGTCAGGGCCACGCTGTCGCGCACGATCAGCCGCGCCTTGCCTGCTAGAATCTCTTGCTGTTGCATGGCTTCGAATGCAGAGGGGGTCCAGTGGTTGGCGGCGAGCAGGCGGCGGTAGAGGTCGGGATCGAACGCGCCGTTTTTCTGGAAGTCAGGAATTTGAATGATCGTGTCGCGCAGGTCCGTATCGGAGACGGTGAGGCCCATGTCGCGCGCGGCGATGACCCAGAGACGGCTCTCGATCAGTTGATCAATCACGATCTGTTTGAACGCTTCTTCCTTGATTTCTCCGGCGCCTTTTTCTCTATAGCTGCGATACATGAATTCGAAGGCGCGCTTGAACTCGTCGCGTGACACCGAAAGATCGCCGACATCGGCGACGGCGTTGCCCGCTTTTTCGTCAAATCCCCACCATCCCATCGTGACGACGAAGACCAGGGCCAGGATGCCCATGATGGATTTGATGAGCCATGGATAGTTGTGTGATGCGTCGCGGAGTATCTTAATCATGCGATCCCCTCATCTGTGTCAACGAACGGCGATTCTACTTGCGCACTACGCTGAAGGCAAGATGGTATGGAAAATGACCGAACCGAACTGAATTCGACGGGTGGGACGGGATGAGGTATCAGGATGGATCTGTTTGTGACACAATGCTCCTGTCGTTCCGGTGCCGGGCAGGTTGCCGGGACATCAAAAAAGAACGTCATGTACAAAGAACGGTCTTTGTTTGTGCCGGTTAGTTGGTTTTGTTATACTTTGCCAGTAATTAGAAGGAGATTCCTTGACGGGAGATGGGCTGATCTCGCAGCTGCCGGAACGGACGGTGTATCCGAAGGCCCATGTCCTGAATCGGTTCATTGCGAAGTTGATCGATCTGTTTCTTGTCGTTGCCGCAAACCAAATTGCTCCTCCAGTCGGGTTTCTTTCCGGTCTGGCCTACATTTTGATTGCGGATGGATTTGCGGGCGGCAAGAGTATTGGAAAACGGCTGGTCGGCCTTCAGACCATGCGGGTGGACAGCCGGGACGCGGCGGGGTTTCGGGAATCGATCGTTCGGAATCTACCGTTGGGGTGCGCGCAAATCGCTCTTGCGATTCCGTGGGTCGGCTGGCTGGCCTCGGTGGCGATTGTGGCGTTTGAAGGTTTTCTGATTATCGGGAATGAACAGGGCCGGCGGCTGGGTGATGAAGTGGCCAGGACCCACGTGCTCGATGCCGGACAGTTGGCGGTTCCAGACTAACGAGTAGAGCATACAGGCTCGGCGCGAGATCGCCCGGCCATGATGAAGGGAGAGACGTCGTGGGGTTCACGGGAGATGTATTCGGATGGTTCTCCGATGACCTGGCGATCGATTTAGGCACCGCCACAACCTTGGTCTATGTCAGGGGAAGGGGCATCGTCCTGAACGAGCCGTCGGTCGTGGCAGTTGAAAAGAAGACTGAAAAAGTATTGGCCGTCGGCGCCGATGCGAAGAAAATGCTTGGACGTACGCCGGGTAATATTGTGGCGGTTCGGCCCATGAAAGAAGGCGTGATCGCCGACTTCGAGATGGCCGAGCAGATGCTCAAGCATTTCATCCGCAAATCCCACAATCGCAGCGCCTTTGTCCGGCCGCGCATCATCATCGGTGTCCCGTCCCGCATCACGCAGGTCGAGCAGCGGGCGGTGCGTGATTCGGCGGAGCTGGCCGGTGCGCGCGAGGTCTATCTGATCGAAGAGCCGGTTGCGGCGGCGATCGGGTCCGGTTTGCCGATCACCGAACCGTCCGGCAACATGGTCGTCGATGTCGGAGGCGGCACGACGGATATCGCCGTCATTTCACTCGGCGGCATCGTGTACAGCGAGTCCGTGAAGGTTGCCGGCGACCGGATGGACGAAGCGATCATGAATTACATCAAGAAGAAATATAACTTGCTCATCGGCGAACATATGGCGGAACGGATCAAGTTTGAGATCGGCTCCGCCTATCCGTTCGAGGAGCGGAAGACGATGATGATCAAGGGCCGCGACTTGATTTCGGGCATCCCGCGCACGCTGGTCATCGACGACGCCGAAATCCGCGAAGCTTTGCAGGAACCGATCGGGACCATCGTGAACGCGATCAAGATCGCATTGGAAAATACTCCGCCCGAATTGGCGGGGGATATCATCGACCGTGGAATCGTGTTGACCGGCGGTGGGTCGCTCCTGAAAGGGATGGATACGCGGTTCCGGGAAGAAACGAACTTGCCGATCATTACGGTGGACGATCCGCTCACTTCCGTTGTATTGGGAGTGGGAAAGATTTTGGATGAACTGGATCTTCTCCGGAAAGTATCGGTCATGTCCCAAGCCAACAACCTCCGGTAAAGGTTCCATCCCTCATGCGGATGGTCAATTTTCGCCTACCCTATAATACGGGGCGTATCGCCCTCGTGCTGGCCGCCGTCTTCCTGCTCGGCTTCTTGCTGTTACCTAGCCAGCTTCAAGGCCTGTTCCAACATATCGGAAGTCCGGTCGGATGGGTGTTGAGCTGGCCTCTTCGGGCTGTGGCGGGTGTTCAAGAGGGCACAGCCGAGCTCTGGGACGGATTCATCATGTTGCGCGGGGTGGCGGAAGAAAACCAGAAACTGCGGAGGGAATTGGAGCATCTGAAGGGGCAGAACGATCAGCTGCGCGAGGCGGCGGCGGCGACGGAACGGCTGACGGCGTTATTGGAGTTCAAGAAGCAAGCGAATATCTCGATGGTGGCCGCGCAAGTGATCGGCCGAGACACCGGAAATTGGTACCGAACGATTCTTCTGAATAAGGGCCAGTCGGATGGATTCAAACCGGACATGGGCGTGGTCACGCAGGCGGGGGTTGTCGGCCGTATCGTCAAGACCACGGCTGCGACGTCGGTGGTGCTGTTGGTGACGGATCCGAATAACGCGATCGCCGGATTGATTCAGCGAACGAGAGACGAGGGAATCGTCGAAGGAACTACGCAGGGGCTGGCCCGGCTGAAATACATCCCCCTGTTGTCGAATGCGCGGCCGGGCGATCAGGTGGTGACCTCCGGACTCGTGGGCGGGTTTCCCCGCGGTCTGGCCATCGGGACGATCACAAAAATTGATAAAGATGAAGGAGCCTTGTTCCAGTCTGCTGAGCTGACTCCCGATGTTGATGTCGGCCGGGTTGAAGAGGTCTTGGTCATCCAGTCTCCGAATGTTCAGTCGGAAGGGGAGCGCCTCGACGCACCGAAGGTGAAGTCAAAATCATGAAAGCAGCGGCATGGATGACTTTGATCGTGGGGTTGGTTGCAGTCCAGGCCGTGCTCTTACCCTATGCCACCGTGTGGGGGGTGATGCCGGATATCGGATTGATTGTGGTATGCCTGGTTGGTCTGTTCGAGGGTGAACTTGCAGGGTTGTTGCTGGGGTTTACCCTGGGATGGATCATGAGCCTGTTTTCCGCCGCCGATCTTGCGACCTGTATGATCACGAAGGGAGCTGTCGGGTATGTCGCCGGCCTTGCCGGCCGCCATGTGGTGTATCTTGCCCCGGTGGTCCTTCTGTTGGGGATACTCGTGGCATCGTGCGTATCCGGCCTCCTCACGGCGGCGTTGCTTAATCTCAGCAACCAGCAAGATTGGTGGTGGGCGGTCAGGACCGTCGTCGTGCCTCAGGCCGTGATCGATGCCATGGTGGGTGGCGCGCTGTATTGGCTGGTGTGGAGTCGATTGAATATCCAGCGATGGGTCTCGGAGTACCGGACATAGGCGTATTGGTATGGCGTTGGGGCATGCTGCAGAAACCGAATTCGGCGATTTCTATCGCCGCCTCCTGATTCTTCGGGTTGGTCTTTTTCTGGTGGTCGCGCTGCTCGGCCTTCGGCTGTGGCATTTGCAAATCCGGGAAGGGCCCTACTACCGGGACTTGTCTGAAAACAATCGTACCAGGCAGGTGCTGCTTGAGCCGGCTCGCGGCTTGATCTATGACCGGCATGGGGTGCTCCTGGCGAACAATGTGCCGAGCTTCAGCCTCTATGTCACGTTGGAAGATGTGAAGGATCGTGAGGTATTGGTTGAACAGCTGGCTGACCTGCTTGGCCTGGACCCGGCGCTTATCCGAAAAAAGCTGGGAGTAAAAGGCGCCAAACTCTTGCCGCGTAAGATCAAGGATCGGATGACGCTCCGAGACGCCATGCTGGTGGAATCTCACCGCTTAGATCTTCCGGGTGTCATGGTGGAGGTTGAGTCGCAACGCAACTATCCGGGCGGCGTGACGGCAGCCCATCTCCTGGGATATGTCGGAGAAATTTCACCCGAACAACTGGAGAAGCCTGAATTTTCAGGCCTGCATCAGGGCAGCATCGTGGGCCAATATGGAGTCGAAAAATCATTCGATCGTCATGTGCGCGGCCAGGCCGGCCAGAAGAACGTTGAAGTCGATGCGCTCGGACACGAAAAGAGGGCCGCTGTCGTAGAGAAACCGCAGGCGGGGAACGATCTCTATCTGACGATCGATGTCCGGCTGCAGAAAGTGGCGGAGGACTTACTGGGGCAGGAATATGGCGCCATTGTGGCGTTGGATCCGACCAACGGGGATATTCTTGCCATGGCCAGCCGTCCGGGGTTCGATCCGAACGTGCTCTCGCGCGAATTGACGCCTAAGCAGTGGGTTGAGATCGTTCAAGATGAAGGACGTCCGCTGAACAATCGAGCTTCCCAAGGGCAGTATCCTCCGGGGTCGACGTTCAAGGTTCCGATGGCGGTGGCCGCGTTGGAGACGAAAACGATGGCGCCGTCCAGCACGGTGTTCTGCAACGGGGGCTATCAGTTCGGGAAACGGATTTATCATGACTGGAAAGCGAGCGGGCATGGGGCCGTCGATCTTCACACTGCGCTTGTGCATTCGTGCGACGTGTATTTTTACACGGTGGGTCAGCGCATGGGCATCGACGTCATGGCTGAGTTCGGCAGGGAATTCGGTTTGGGGCAGGGAACGGGCGTGGAGTTGCCGTCCGAGCGGGCCGGGATTATGCCCTCAACGGCATGGAAACAGAAGGCGAAAAACGAACCCTGGTTGCCGGGAGAAACGGTTTCGGCGGCGATCGGTCAAGGGTATGTGACGGTGACCCCGCTGCAAATGGCGAGTTTGATCGGCACGGTTGCGAATGATGGGGTCAATTACCGGCCCCGCCTGGTGCAGGCGGTGATGGATCGAGTCACCGGCAATCTGCAGGAATTGCCGGCGGTTCCGCGTGGGAAAATCAAAGCGAAGCCGGAGACGTTTCGCATCATTAAGGAAGCCCTGGCCGATGTCGTGACGAAGGGAACGGCGACGAGAGCGAAGTCCTCTCTGGTCACCATCGGCGGGAAAACGGGGACGGCGCAGGTCGCGGCCCTTCGAACGGGGCCGGAGGAAAACATTCCCAAGAAATTCCGTGACCATGCCTGGTTTGTCGCCTTTGCCCCGGTCGAGTCTCCGAAGATCGCAGTGGCTGTGCTGGCCGAGCACATGGGCCATGGAGGGTCCGCTGCGGCTCCTCTGGCGAAAGAAGTGATCGAGACGTATATGAAGCTGGCCCCGCAGGTGCCGATGGTGAGTTCGAATGCATCCAAAGCGGAACCGGTGCGGAGTTCGTTGGAACAGTCATGATTGATCGATTGACGGACTCACGCGGATTCGACGGTTTTGACCTCCGCTACATGGGCCTGATCCTCGTCATTCTCGGGATCGGGGTGCTCTCCATTCATAGCGTCACCCACGATCAACAGGGCGGCATCGCGCCCTATTATGTCAAGCAGTTGGTATGGATCGGTCTGGGCGCGGTGGCCTTCATCGTGATGTGGGCCTGGGACTATCACAGTATTGCGCGCCTGGCCTATCCGGCGTACGGGCTGGTGCTGCTGCTGCTGCTGTTCGTGCTGTTCGAGGGACGGGCGAGCAAGGGCGCGCAGCGGTGGATTGCGCTGGGACCGTTCAGCCTCCAGCCGTCGGAGTTTGCCAAGCTTGTGCTCATCCTGGTGCTGGCGCATTACTATTCCAAGGCGCCCCGCGCAGGGTGGTTGCAGCGCGTCATTGTGCCGGGGCTGTTGATGCTGCCGGGACTCGTGCTGATTCTGAAACAGCCGGATTTGGGAAGCGGGTTGAGCTTTGTCGCGGTCTATGCGGCGATGCTGTTGATGGTCGGAGTTCGGTCCCAGGCGCTGGGTGTCATCTTATTGTTCTCGATCATGCTCTTTCCCTTCGTCTGGGAGGGGGTGTGGGGGTCCTTGCATGATTACCAGCGACAGCGCATTATGGCGTTCGTCGATCCGGACTATGATCCGGGCGGGAAGGGGTATCATGCGTTACAATCGAAAATTGCGATCGGATCGGGGGAACTGACAGGCAAGGGACTCTTCGGCGGCACACAAAGCCAACTGAAGTTTTTGCCTGAAGGGCATACCGATTTCGTCTTTGCGGTGTATTCGGAGGAATGGGGGTTTCTCGGCGTGCTTCTGTTGCTGGGGCTGTTCGTCGCGCTCATCTGGTTGGCGCTCGATATTGCCGCCAAGGCGAAGGATCAGCTGGGGGCGCTACTGGCCGTCGGGATCGTCGCGATGCTGTGTTTTTGCATCGTGGTCAATATCGGCATGACGGCGGGGATGTTTCCGATCGTCGGGATTCCTCTGCCGCTGGTGAGCTACGGCGGGAGCGCGACGATCATGATGATGGCGTCGCTTGGATTGTTGTTGAACGTGAAACGAAGACGGTTGAGTTTGTTCTATTGATGCCGTGAGCATGGGCCCCGGCGCTATCCTGCGGCGGGACCCTGAGCGGGGATATTATCGGGAGCTGATTCGGCGGCAGCGGTGATTGCGTGCCAGGGACCTGGGCAGAGGCCTGCGTCCGGCGCGTTCCGCGCACCGGGGCTCTCAGACGGAAGGAGTGATGTATGGGAATCGAGATTGCGATCACCGTGGCGCGGGAAGAAACCCGCGTGGCGGTTCTTGACGGCGGGGTGGTGACCGATTTGTTCGGAGACCGCGCCAAACACAAAGACTTTGTCGGCAATATTTATAAAGGCAGAGTGGCCAAGGTTCTGCCCGGCATGCAGGCGGCGTTCGTGGATATCGGCCTGGAGAAGGCCGCCTTTATGCACGTGTCTGACCTTTCGGAGGACGCCGAGCCGGGCGACATGCTGGTCGAGGCGGAAGAGGACGAGAAGGATTCGGACATGCTCCGGCCGAAGCGGCAGAGCGCGAAGCCGATCGAACAGCTTCTGAGCGAGGGGCAGGAGTTGATGGTGCAGATCTCAAAGGGGCCGATCGGCACCAAGGGGTCGCGAGTGACGACCTACGTGTCCCTGCCGGGACGCTATCTGGTCTTCATGCCGAACGTCGAACACATCGGCGTTTCGCGGCGGATTCCGCGCGATGAGGAACGGTCCAGGCTGAAGGACATCATGCGCCGCGTCCGCCGGCCCGGTTGCGGCTACATCGTCCGGACGGTGAGCGAAGGCGTCAAGGAAGACGAGTTGAAATCCGACGTCGACTTTTTGCACGTGCTCTGGCAGGACATTTTGACGAATCGGGATCGGCCGGGCGCTCCGGCGCTATTGCACACCGACTTGAGCCTCAGCTTCCGCGTCGTGCGGGATCTGTTCGGGAAGAAAGTGGACCGGCTCTGGATCGATTCGCGGGAGGAGTACGAAGCCATCCGCGACTTCGTGCAGCGGTTCTCTCCCGAGCAGACCTCGCGGATTCATTTTTATGACAAGGAAGAGACGCTGTTTGATCATCTGGGCGTGGAACAGGAAATTGCGCGGGCGATGAGCCGAAAGGTGTGGCTGAAGTCGGGCGGCTATCTGGTGATCGACCACACGGAAGCGATGACGGTGATCGATGTCAACACGGGGCGTTTCGTCGGGAAACGGGACCAGGAGGAAACCATTCTCCGGAATAACCTGGAAGCGGCCAAGGAAGTCGCGTATCAGCTGAAGCTGCGCGGGATCGGCGGCATCATCATCGTGGACTTCATCGACATGGAGCGCGAAAAGAATCGTGATAAAGTGTACCATGCGCTTGTAGACGCCATGGCGTCTGACAAGGCGCGGACGAGGATTTCCAGGGTTTCCGATCTCGGGTTGATCGAAATTTCCCGCGAGCGTGTCCGCGAGGATCTGTTGCGTTCATTGTCGGAGCCCTGCCGCTACTGTGAAGGCCGCGGGTATACGAAATCTCCGACGACAGTGGCCTATGAGATCTTTCGCGAGATCCGGCGGATCGAACCGTCCGGGGAGCATCAACGGATCGTGGTCGGGACTCATCCTACGGTGGCCGAGCTGCTGCAGGATGAAGAGCGCCACGGAGTGGAAACCCTGGAGCGGGATTGCTCGGCGAAAATCGTCGTGATGTCGGACAGCCAGCTGCACCTCGAACAATACGACCTTGTCGTCATGTAATTCTGCCCGGCGTCAGCAGACGCCTGGTGTGGTCACGCTCGGCCCGGCGAGTCATGCCGGCCATGAGGTTGAGCGGACCTCTTGTGATCGGTGCCTGTGATGGATGCGGCGGCGCTGACCTCCTGGCTGATACTGCAAGCGGTCGATGGGGTGGGCGATCGCACGCTGCTCAAGCTGGTCCACATCTTCGGCTCGCCGAAGGCGGTGCTGGCGGCTGATGTGGACGCGTTAGTCCAAGCCGGGTGCAGCGCCGAGCTGGCGGCATCCGTGCGGCGCGACCCGGAGCCCGGCATCCGCCGGGAGATCGATCGGCAGATCAAAGCCGCCGAGCGGCTCAAGATCCAGGTCCTCACCCTCTTCGATCCGTCCTATCCCGCACGGCTCAAGACCATTCCCGATCCTCCTCCGGTGCTATATGTGAGCGGAGTCTTGTCGGCACAGGACGATGTCGCGGTGGCGATCGTGGGCGGGCGGCGCGCCACGCCGTCAGGCCGTGCCGTGACAGAGGAGATCGCCAAGGAGTTGGCCGGCGGCGGCGTGACGATCGTGAGCGGCCTGGCGCGCGGGATCGATGCGGCGGCGCACCGGGGCGCGTTGGCCGGCAAAGGGCGCACGGTCGCCGTATTGGGCTGCGGGATCGATCGGACCTATCCGCCGGAACATCAGCAGTTGAGGCGCACGATTGAAGAACATGGCGCCGTCATTTCAGAATTGCCGATCGGCGCGTCTCCGCTGAGCCACCACTTTCCACGGAGAAACCGGATCATCAGCGGGTTGACGATCGGCGTGCTCGTGAGCGAAGCCGCGAAGGACAGCGGGTCGCTGATTACGGCGAAACTCGCGTTGGAGCAGGGCCGTGACGTGTTTGCCGTGCCGGGTCCGGTGAAAGAAGAAGCCTGCCGGGGTTCGAACGGCTTGATCAAGGAGGGCGCGAAGCTGATCGAGCGGGCGCAGGATATCCTTGACGAAATTCTGCCGCAACTCGATGCGCGATTACGTGCTGCGTTGCCGTCCGGCGCGGAACCGTCTGTGCCGCGCGGGGTGTTGAGAAAAGAAGACGCGCTTGTGTACGAGACGCTGTCGTACGATGCGAGATCTATCGATGCGATCATCGAAACGACGGGACTGAGCCCGGCGCAAGTATCGGCGAGTCTGCTGTCGCTCGAATTGTCCGGCCATGTGCGGCAGTTGCCCGGCCAGCAATACATGAAGATGTAGTCGTCCGTCGGGCGTATCTCGTGAAGAAGACACGGATACGCTCTTTCTGCCGTGCGATTCACGCGTCACGAGATGCGAGATACGAGGTACATTTGCTCCGCCGGCCGTCGGCTTCCGTCGATCTAGTTGCATGAATCCCGGATATTTGATACGGATGTGACAGTTGTGCATCGGGAAATGGAGTTGTCATGGCGAAGTCGTTGATTATTGTTGAGTCGCCGACCAAGGCGAGAACCATCACCAAATATCTAGGGCGCGGCTATACGGTCATGGCGTCGGTCGGACACGTCAAGGATCTGCCGACCAGCAAACTGGGCGTCGATCTCGAACACGATTTTGAGCCCCAGTACGTCACCATCAAAGGCAAGTCGAAAGTGTTGGCCGATATCAAGAAGAAGGCCGAGGAAGCCGACAAGGTGTTCCTGGCGCCGGACCCCGATCGTGAAGGCGAAGCCATTGCCTGGCATATCGAGCAGGAGTTGCTGGGAAAGTCGAAGAAGAAAAAGAAAGACGGCAAGATTTTTCGAGTGCGGTTCAACGAGATCACCGAGTCGGCGATCAAGCGTGCGCTTCAGTCGCCCACCGAGATTGATATGAAACTGGTCAACGCGCAGCAGGCGCGCCGCGTGCTGGACCGTATCGTCGGCTATCAGGGCAGCCAGCTGTTATGGAGCAAGGTTCGGCGCGGGCTCAGCATGGGGCGGGTGCAATCGGTCGCCATGCGGCTGATTTGCGAGCGCGAGGCGGAGCGGGAAGCGTTCAGAACGGAAGAGTACTGGTCGTTGACTGCGCTGCTGGCGGGCGCCAATCCGCCGTCGTTCGAGGCCAAGCTCCATAGCATCAACGGGGAAGAGGCGTCGATCGAGAACAGCGAACAGGCCCGCCATGTGGTCGATGCGATTCAAGGGAAGGCGTTCGTCGTGCAGTCGGTTGAGCGACGGGAAAAGAAACGGAACCCTGTTGCGCCGTTCATCACCAGCCGCCTGCAGCAGGAAGCGTCGCGCAAGCTGCACTTCTCGCCCAAGAAAACCATGACGCTCGCGCAGCAGCTCTACGAGGGCATCGAAATCGGCGCCGAGGGCGCGACCGGTCTTATTACCTATATGAGAACCGACTCGCCCCGCATCTCGAACGAGGCGATGGCCGAGGCGCGCGAGCTGATCCAGTCCCGGTTCGGTGTGGAGTATCTCCCGGCGACCCCGAACGTCTACAAGACACAGAAGGCGGCGCAAGAGGCGCATGAGGCCGTGAGACCGACGTCGGCTGCGCGCGATCCTGAATCGATCCGTCAGTATTTGGACCATGACCAGTACAATCTCTACAAATTGATCTGGAACCGGTTCATCGCATCCCAGATGGTGCCGGCGATCCTGGACGTGACGAGGATCGACTCGACGCCGGTTGGCACGAAGGACAAGTACGTCTTCCGCTCTACCGGTACGATCGTGAAGTTCCCGGGCCATACGGCCGTCTACATGGAGGGCGTCGACAAGGAACTGCCGTCCCAGAAGCCGAAAGCCGATCAGGAAGCGGAGGACGACAATGAACGCCTGCTGCCGCCGCTGTCCGAAGGGGAACAGCTGCGGTTGGTCGAGCAAGAGGGGCAGGCGGTGATGGGCCTGACCTCGAAGCAGCATTTCACGCAGCCGCCGCCCCGGTACAACGAAGCGCTGTTGATCAAGGAGTTGGAAGAAAAGGGGATCGGGCGTCCGTCGACCTACGCCGCGATCATCTCCACGATCCAGGACCGCAAGTATGTGGAGAAAACCGAGGGGCGACTGGTTCCGACCGAGACGGGCAAAACCGTTCATGACTATTTGATGAAGGGATTCCCCGAGCTCATCAACGTCGATTTCACCTCACATCTCGAAGAGCAACTCGACGAAGTGGAAGAGGGGAACAAGCCCTGGGTCACGGCGGTGCGCGATTTCTACACGCCGTTTACCAAGGAGCTGGAACGAGCCAAGACCATTCCAGGACCAAAAGATACGGTGGAGCCGCCCACGGACATTCCCTGTGAGAAATGCGGGAAGATGCTGGAGATCAAGTGGGGGCGCAACGGAAAATTCCTGGCCTGCCCCGGATACAAAGACGATCCGCCCTGCAAAAATACCCAGAATTTTGAAAAGCTGGAGGACGGCACCATCAAGATCGTGCCGAAGCTGGAGATCACGACCGATCAGAAGTGCGACAAGTGCGCAAGCCCGATGGTGGTCAAGACCGGGCGATTCGGCAAGTTCATCGCCTGTTCCGCGTACCCGCAATGCAAGACGACCAAACCGCTCGCGCTGGGCGTCAAGTGTCCGCAGCCGGACTGCGGCGGCGATCTTGTGCAGAAACGGACCAAGAAGGGGCGTTCATTCTTCGCCTGCAGCAATTACCCCAAATGTGAATATGCGCTCTGGGACCGTCCCGTGCCGAAAACCTGTCCGACCTGCCAGGCGCCGTTCCTGATCGAGAAGGTCAGCAAGCAGGCCGGCCGGAGCGTCCAATGCCGCAACGACGACTGCGGCTACCGCGAAGCGGGGTGACGATTCGCGGACTGTCCCGGTGATTTCCTCACAGCCTATCGAAGCTCCCGGCCCAGGTTTGATTGCTCCCGGCCCTCATAAAGCCCATGTTGTCCTGCCCACATGCCTGGAAATGTTCCATCTCTTGCCGCCTCGTTGGATTACCACATATGTCACGGCTCAGGTCTCGTTCGATATTTGACGTGGTCTGAGTTCGGCTAAGACACTCTCATTTTTGAAGAAAGAGGGAGTTCATTGGTCACCTTTTCATTAGAAGGAGGATGCTATGTCTAAGAAGATGATTCTCGGGTTGGCATTGGGTGTCGCATTGATAGGCATGTCATTATCGGGTGAGGCTGGCGAGATTAAGGCGAAGGTGGAAGCCGCAAAAGGTGAGATGAAGGCGACGGCTGAGGAAATGAAAGGCGAAGCCAAGGCCAAGATCGAAGAAGCCAAGGGAAATAAGGCGAGCGCGGCGATGGAACGCGCCAAAGGGAACGTGAAGGGGGCGTATGAGCGTGTTAAAGGGAAGGTGAATGAAGTAGGGGCGAAGGCAGAATAATGGAAGATTACCTCGGTGCATTGTTGTTGAGTTTGCGAAATGCTTCTCTCGCAGTATTCACGATCAACGGCGGCGCTTTGTCCGGGCTGCCGGCATCAAATGGCGGATGTGGATCGTACTCGATCAGCAGTTGAGTGAGTTGCGCCGCATCGCTGCCAAATTCCTCTGCGACCAGAGTCAGGGCCATATCGATTCCGGATGACACACCGGCAGCGGTCATGACCTTTCCGTCCCGGACGACCCGCTCTTTGGTCGGGATGGCACCGAATTGCGTCAAGGCCTCATGGGCAAGCCAATGGGTGCTCGCTCTCAGCCCCTTCAGCACACCGGCTGCGCCAAGGCCCAATGCACCGGTGCAGACAGAGGTCGTCCACTTCGATGTCTGGTGTACCTGCGCGATCCATTCCAGAACCACGGGGTCGCCCATCACCGCTTGAGGGAAGGCGGTGCCTGGTACGAGCAGAATGTCGGGTCTGGGAACTTCATCAAGGGTGTAATCAGCCTGCAGGCCCAATCGTCCGAAATCTGTCCGTTTCATGCCTTTTTCACGCGCCACGAAGCGGACATCGATACCCAGTCCCGGTGCCTGCAGGACTTCGTAGGGACCGATCGCATCCAACGCCGTCACTCCGTCATATAACAAAATTGCCAGTTGCATGCTCACTCCTTAATGGTTCACGCCCGGTCGAGATTGTATGGCGGCATTTTTCCACGACTCTGTTTATGGCGCAATGACAAAGATGCTGCAATAACTGCCATGTGCGGCCTGCGTCGTCAATTTCCAGCCCCGACCCTTGTGTTGGCCGGTTCTCACCGATCCACATCGCGTTAGTCAATCAGCAGGACCGCGAGCCGGGGGAGCCAGGGCAGCAGGGCGACGCCAAGGCAGATCGAGAGTGCCACGATTGAGGCGACGAGATCTTCATCGAGTTTGGCTTCGGTCGCAAAGATCACCGCCATCACCGCCGAGGGCATCCCGGCGATCAACAGCACCGATGCCCGCTCCAAGCCCGTGAGCCCCAACAGCCAGGTCGCGATCCAGCCGAGCAACAATCCACCGGCCATGCGCAGTCCCACCCCCAGGCTTGTTAGCTTCCAGGTCGTCCGCACGGCATGGACGCTGATCGAGAGGCCGAGCACGAGACTCGCCAGCGGGATCGTCAGCACGTGCACCGGTGTCAGGATCGTCCGCAGCCCATCCGGCAGATGAAGCCCCGCGGCCTTCACTGCAAGGATCGCGACCAGGGCCCACAGCGGCGGAGATGTCATCAGCCGTCTGAGCGCTGCATGGGACGAAGAATGGCTTGCGCCATACCAGAGGGCCATCGGATAGAGCACCGTGAACGTGAGCGTGGTCTGGCCGAGGTCAAAGAGGATTGCTTGCGCGAGGCCCTCCTCGCCGAACGTGGCCAGTGTGACGGGATAGGCGAAGTAGATCGAATTGATGGAACCGACCGCGAGGAGAAAGCCTCCCTGCGTCGGGCGGTCGAGCGTCAGCCTGCGGGTGAGCGCCCAGGCGATGAGCATGAGTGGAATCGTGATGAGGCAGGCTGCAAGTGGGATCTTCCAGGCCGTCGGTGAAAACACAACACGATCGAGCGACACCAGAATGGTGGCCGGCAGCGTGACCGAAAAGACGAATGTCCCCAGCCGCTCTGCATGCGACTTCCCGAAGACGCCGAACAGGCGTAGCGCCGCGCCGACGACGAAGAGGATGAGAAAGAGGTGGAGCGCCGAGGGCATGGGGGAGCAGAGTAGCAGAAAGAGGGTGGGGGGGCCTATGGCAGACACTCACCTGAACGGCTTCAAAAAGATGTCCGTCTTTGGTAGGCTTACCGACAGCAGGCGCAAGGTACTGTCTTGAGAAAGGAAACGCAGGCTCGCCAACCTGGAGGTAACGATGACAATATCCGCAAGATTCTTTGAGATGCTTCGCATGATCGGCCGTCTGTGGTCCGACCTTCCCCTGTTGGTTCGCCTGCTCAAGGCCTGGAAGAACGGCAGCTATCGGGGCCTCTCCGTACGCACCCTCGCGTCGATGGCGGCGGCTCTCCTCTATGTGCTGAGTCCGGTGGATCTGGTGCCGGACTTCATCCCCGGTATTGGCATGATCGACGATGTGGTGGTGCTGGCGCTGTTGCTCCAGAGCTTGGCCCAGGATCTGGCGGCCTTTCGGGCGTGGGAACAGACTCGCCGTTGAGCCAGGCAGTCTTCAGGCGGGACCGCCCTGCGGCTGATTGAGTGCGCCCAAGATCGCCGGAGAAGCCGGAAGGGCGATCAGCGGTGTGTGGGAGGGCAAATTCCGGCGCTCACATCACGGCCGTGTCATCCCTGAACCGGATCGTCACGATACAAGATCTGACACCACGTATGTAGAACTGCCGGATTGACAGGAGCGCGTAGGAAGGTGCAACATGCGTCTCCTGTTGACCTAGACAAACGCGTATCACGCAGCGTGATGGCTCGCGTCAGTGTGGCTTGTGGGTTATTAAGGGTGTGTAGCGGGCAATACGATCAAGACGACGTGCGGCGCCGCATTAAATCTTAGAGAAGAAGGAGACCAGAATCATGGCATTGCTGATTACCGCTGAATGTATCAACTGTGGCGCCTGCCTGCCGGAATGTCCGAACGAGGCCATCTTCGAAACGCGCGGCGGCGCGGAAGAGAAGGGACTCCATGTCGGCGACGGCCAGGGCATGGGGAACGATATTTACGTGATCGCGCATGACCGGTGTACCGAGTGTGTCGGCCATTTCGACGAACCGCAATGCGCGGCCGTCTGCCCGGTCGATAATTGCTGCATTTCCGATCCGTTGTATCCGGAAAGCACTGATGTCTTGCTGGAACGGGCCAAGACCCTCAATCCTGACAAGACGATCGATCCGGCAAAAGTGTGGAGCGGCGTGCGGAACTGATCCATCTGCTTCGAGGCCCATACCATTCTCAGTTGCTGAGAATGGTATGGGTACTGTTATGTGTGCCTTGGCCTAATTGGAACGATGAGTCATGGCTGATAAAGAGCCACGATTTCTGACCAATGCTACGGTCATCAAGGTGCTCGCCAAAGTCTTTGCGTTCCAAGCCATCGAGATCGACCTCTTGCGCGCCCATGCGGGAATATCCGATGCTGAGTGGAAAGCCCTCAAGACAAAAGCCTTTAAGAAAACCTACGCGAAGCAACGGGCGTTTTATGAAGATCGCCTGACAGGCGCATTCGCGCTGGAACACGTTTCCCAGTCTGAACGCGAGACACGACTGCTTGAACTCTGGCTCAAACAGAGCGAGGAGTCTTCTCAAGACGAGCCCTAAGCCATTTCGGTTTCAGGCGGTATCCAGAAACTCTGGCCAGATCATCTCGCCACTTGTTTTGACCTATTTTTCCTTCTCATGCGCGCCGATTACCATGGTGGCCTATCGAGCGGTCGCCGGCATCGTGAGAATGATTGGGTTGACTCCCGCACAGGTCCCAAGTAGACTAACATTAGTCTACTTGGGAGGGGGCTATGAAATCCACGACGAAGACCGTGAATATCCATGAAGCCAAGACCCATTTTTCCAAACTCCTAGCTGCCGTCGCGAAGGGCCAGCGCATCACGATTTGCAAAGACGGGACGCCCGTGGCCCAGCTCGGGCCGCTTGAGACTCCCATTCCTATCCGCCGCCCAGGGCTGTTGAAAGGGCGTGTCGTCGTCGCGGACGACTTTGATGCGCCGTTACCGCCTGAGGTGTTGGCTTCGTTCGAGGGTGGGTCATGAATCTCCTGTTGGATACCCATGTCTTTTTGTGGTTTGTGATTCAGTCTCCACGACTCTCGAAAAGCCTGTATCAACAAATCGAGACCACACCAGTGGTCTATGTCAGTGCCGCTTCGCTCTGGGAGATGGTCATCAAGATTCAATTGAAGAAACTTTCTGCAGACCCTGGCGAACTTGCCGCCAAGATCACAGCGAGTGGGTTTCAAGAATTGCCGGTGTCAGTGGCACACACTCTGGCCCTTGAACAGTTGCCGCTTCATCATCGTGACCCCTTCGACCGCATCTTGTTGGCGCAAGCCCACGTCGAACACCTGCGGCTGCTCACGTGCGATGCGGGTTTCAAGCCGTATGGTCCGGTATGTCAGGTGATCGCAGAGGCCAACTGACGGCTCACCTCTCACGCGAGGGGAGTTCAATGGTTTGAAGTTCCTCTTTGGAACATCAAGTCGCCAACTCATGGAGCCGCCGCCCGTCAAATCCCGATGGATCGGATTTAAGGCCTGAATGCCCCAAAAGATTCCAAACCCCTTTTCAGCTTCCCCTGGACTTTATGGATAGAGATTTTCAAAAGGCGTATCGGGAGAGTATAGGGTCGATCCTGGAGCGTCTAGAGAAGGCGCTCCAATGGCTTGGTCTAGAGCATGGGAGGGTCGCTAGTTATAAAAAACTGTTAACAGAGTATTACGAAGGCCAGAGGTCGAATGAGCATTTCCTTGCGTTCTATCAAGCTATGGATGCCTTGAGTATCTATGAATTATGGAAAGATACAGTGGTAAACTTTCCAGGACTTCAAGCCAAGATCGCCGTTGTTTTTAAGAAAGGCCCCCTATTGCCGGAAAATGAGAATGCTGCTGCCAACTCAAACCGTCCAAGGAATGATGGTTTTGTGTTTATCATTGGAGGAAAATTTCTACGCAAGAGTGATGAAATAATTGTTTCGATTGATGGCATCAAAAATAACAGAGCACAGAATTTTGTGACATGGCCAGACTCTTCTGCGGATGTCTTATTATGGTTTCAGGATAGCTTAATCAGGGTTGAATGTAAGCGGCCAATGAATAGTAATTCGCTCACTGCCAATGTCGAAATGGCATTGAGCCAAATCGCAAGTTGCCCCAAGGATAAGACTTGGGGGGTAATTGCGGTTGATGTGTCGAAGCTGATTGAGCAGCCAGGGCACTACCTTGAGGCGACCTCATTAGATGCTGGTTCTGACTATTTGACAGACAGAGTTGCGGAAATCTTGTTGCCGTTTGCTAAGCAATACAGGCAAGAATGGCTACTTGGTTTTATTGGGTTTGCAAGTATCCCGATGGTTGCAACCGTTCGAAGCCAAATCCTTCAACAAAGCGGAAAACCATATGAGATTAGCGATCTCCGGACTGCCTCATTTTCCTGGGTCAGCATCAGAAATCCCCAAAGCTCCAAAGCCGACGTGCTAACGCAGCTCCAATCATTGCTGGTGCAGAACACGCATGGTCTTCCTCAAAATTCGCTCCCAATGCATTGATGTTGAACTTCCCGCGTTTGTTACATTACGGCTAACGAAGCGTTCATAGATTTGAGGGTGCGTTTTGCAATTCAACACTGAGAACTCTCGATTATACGTGATTGCGTTCAGCATCAGCACAACGATTCGAAACGATCCATCTGCGCCAGCCGGTTATTCTTTCTCAGAACCCCAGTAGTCACACACCTTCGGTGATTTCCCAACCGTTACGCAATGGTACTGGGTTTCACTGAAAACAAGTCGGCCTTCTTGTGCGGCAAGGAGGGTCTCCGCTCGCGGCAGTTTCTTGCTGTCTCCTGCGACTGAGATAGAAGCGACCGGCTTCCATGCTGAGACACTGACTCGATTCAAGAGCGCAACGGTATAATTGTGGCAGCCATTTGCAATGTGCCCACAACCGTTGAGGAATGCATATTCAAGTTCCGGGTCATCGTCCCATTGCCCGGCAACGATGTCACATGGATGGGTTGTTGTGCAGCCATCAAGAAGATATCTATTCGACTCGTTCTGGATGCTGGAGAAAAGGTCAATGGGTAAGGTGTGGTCAGGAGGAGAGACCGTGAGTTTAGTCAACATCTCTTCAGGCGTGACAATGCGCACGGGGTTAGCCCATTCCCATTTGTGTTTGGTTTGACTTAGCTTTGCCAACTGCGCTTCGATTTGCTGGTGCGCTGGGTGAGCTGCTAGCTGAGCCAGTCGATCGAGTACGGCCTGACCGTAGTGCCCGAGCTCAAACCGCATGGTGCCGAAGTCAAAATGGTCCACATCGACTCTGCCACTAAGGAATCGGTGTTCTTGATCCTCGGCGCTTCGTTTGAGCGGGTCCATGAGAGGGCTGTGTGTGGCAAATGCGAGTCCAAGTACCACAAAAGAGAGGGCCACATTGAAGCGACGAATGCTTCCCAGCCAGTGCGAACTCATTCGCACCGCGCTCCACGCATATCCTAGGCCATAGCCACCAAGGACAATCGCAAAGACAATTGCGTAATAACGTTCCGGCGTGAAACCATATTGTTCAATGCGGAGGTTCATTGAGTATATGGTAAGCCCAACCAGAATTGGCATGGCCACCAACATGGTTTCAACGCCATGTCGGACAAGAGTTCCGTATGGGCGGCTGCTTTCCCCATCTTGAAACACAGCATTTACAAACAAGAGGACGAGGAGCAATAACGCTAAGAGAATGGAGGAAGCCCATTTCGTTGCCCAAAGTGGTGCAAGGCCGGTGAAAGGGAGAATGGCAAGAAAGCTCAGTACGATGATGACAAGGAGCGGTGTGAGTGAGCGAAATAGTGTTGCAGCAATGGATCTCAAGGTTGTGATGATGTGAGCGTGTTCTTTGGCAAGCGCAACGCCCACACCACCCATGATGCCTGTCGTAATGGCGATGAAGCTCGGTTCGGAAACGAGTTGTTGAACGGCATCGATGCCTAATGCCTTAATGAGTCCAGCACATATCCACACGAGTGCCCAATAGATTCCGGCATAGAACCAGCCAAGTCCGGCCAGGAAGAAGTTGTTCCAGCTGTGGTGATACAACTCCTGATAGGGGAACCTCACCGTACCACTGCGCTGATAGATCTGCAGGTAGGGCAAGAGGATGTAGAGTGCGAGCGTGGCGGCGACACACCACGTAGTAACGCGTTGTCCATCACCTTCGTAGGAAGATCCGCTCGGAGGAAGTTGGATAACAACGTGATAGGTGAACAGGGCGAAGGGGATTCCAAGGCCCAAGACTACTCCACTGAGCCGGCGATGTCCTGTTCCCGACGATGCAAATTGGAGGAGTAAGCCGCTCGAGAGCACCCATGCGAGGAGGCCGAAACACAAGGCCCTTAAGATTGGCTCGTGTGAATCGATTCGGAGGACACCCCAGGTTGCCAAACCCTGAAGCAACCCCACTGTAGCGAGAAGAATGCGTTCACGGTTAGCGGGTGTACTGAGCAGGATCTTGATGTCTCGCACGTTGTGATCTCTCTAGGTATCGCCAGCGTAATAGAGGTACCCTAAAGAAGCCAGCAGTTTGAAGTTTCTAGTTCTGCTGGATGAAGGGAAAGACGGGTCGGGAGTTTTTGTTTGATCTGCTCGTCAGCGCCAGGTTTTGGGGTCGAGCGCCGTTTTGGGGTCGGGTCTTGCAACCCAACATTGGGAAGGCTCAGTCCTGCTCAGGAGGGCTGAAAGAGGGGATAGGTTGTGATGAGAACGGGCGTTGCGCTTGCATTACTGTTGGCGAACTGGCCCTGCTCGGTTTCCGCGGATGAATGGCCAGCTCCGGTTCCACAGCATGCGTTAAGCGAGAATGGCCAATACCTCGTTCGGGTTGTTCCGGGTGAAAGCCTAGGCGATACATACGGTTTTGCCGAGTCGAAGAAGGGCGTCTACGCACGTGGGGAGTTTTATCAGAAGCAGCCGGATCGATCCTATCGGTTGATGGCAGATGTGCCGTTGCTGAATCCTGTGGCCCCGGCGAATATCTTGGTCAGCAATCTCGGGTACATGGTGACGTTCGACAATTGGCACAATGCGGGCTATGGAAAAATCGTCGCGATCTACAAGTCAAACGGCCAACTGGTTCGTGCGTATGAGATCGAAGGGCTGTATTCATCCGAGCAAATTGAGTCGATTCCGCGGACCACATCGTCTCGACACTGGTTATCCTCCAACTACGGGTTTAATCCGGGGAATCAGGGGCAGGTATACGCCTACGACTTTTTCGGCGGATTGTTGCTGATCGATCTGCCTACAGGTTTCCGAGAGTATTGTGAGCGTAGCAAGGTCATGTCCTGCCTGCTTCAGCAGACCAAATAGGTGTGAGGGGAAAACGGGGAGGGGAAAGCGGGGACATTCTGAATCTTTCGGCACGTGGCCGCCCGACGCTTTATCACCACCCCCTCCCATAGACCAACGCGGCCTGAAAAAGTAGAAGGTCCCTGTTTCTTTGTCTTCCCCTGAATGTCCTGACACCGTCCTCTGAGCGTCGATTTCCCGTTGATGCTCTTGCTATGATGTTGCCTATGCGATTTCACCAAGCCGCCGCGTTCCTATTCGCCGTTATCGTGATGTGTTCCGGTTGTGCTTCCTGGTTTATCAAAGGCGAGCCTCCAGAGGTGCTCCTTACCAACGTCACGCCGCTGGACGCGACGCTGTTCGAACAACGGCTCCGTGTCGACCTCCGGTTCCGCAATCCGAACGACTTCGACTATCACCTGACCGGCATTGATTTCACGTTGAATCTGAACGGGAAACGTCTGGCCCGTGGCCTGGGGAGCAAGGAGGTGACGATTCCCCGGTTAGGTGATGCGGTGATGACGATCGACACCACGACCTCGACGCTGGACATCGTGCGCCAACTGCTGGAGTTCTCTCAGAAACAGGAATTGGCGTACGACATCAAAGGCGTGCTGCATAGTACGGATGGGCGTTTGCCGTTCACCAGTGCGGGTACGCTCGTCGAGCCGGGCATGTTCTCCGGCGCACCGGCCGGCTCTCACTCAACTCCGCAATAAGGCTCAAGCCAAGCCCCCACCCACAGACCAACGCGGCCTGAAAAAGTAGAGTGTCCCTATTTCTTTGTCTCAATCGATGCCGTGAACGCAATGCTGTTCAGCCCCAGCGGGCTGTGGAGTTTAGCGCGTGAAGTGTTGGTCAGTAACATCCACATTGTTGACCGTGACATTCCTGCTGGGTGGGGTGCTTGGGATAGACAGCCCCGAAAAGTTGTCTATGAGGGTAAGGCTATACGTTCCATTCGGGACGAGGAGACTGTAGTCGCCATTTTCGGATGTGGACGCGGTAGCGATGGAGCCTGATCCCGACAAACGGACAGCCACACCGGTAGCGGGACTGCCACTGCTTGCCCACGTTACCCTTCCGGAGATCGGGAACGCGTGCGCCACGAAGTGTTGTCCGGTAATATCCGCGCCGGCGACACTCATGGTCAGGCCTGTGGGAGAAAACGTATAGTTGATGGTCGAGGAAGGAGTCAGTGTATAGATACCATCGGGCACGCAGGCAAATCTGTAGGATCCATCTGACTGTACGCCTGCCGTTTCCGAAACACCGCTTCCGTCCTTGGTGATAAACGTTGAAGATGTACGGCCCGGCGGTATACCAAGATGACTTAAGAATGTCCCGGAGATCGTGTACGTCATGAAGGGCTTGTTGATCGTAATCGTGTCTGTACTTGTTGCGCCGGTCGTGAGGTCTGTCGCCATCACTGTGATCGGGTTGTCTCCAACCACCATCGAAACAAGTGTCTGCCAGGTGTGTGAACACCCGACAAGCGGCCCACAGAGAAGATTTTGCACAGCTTCTCCAGACTGACCATTGGCGTCGTTTCTCCACGTAACATTGACGTTCGTGCTTTCCTCAACAGAGTTGGCGGGGAGCCTCAATCTTCCGACCACCCCTGCGAATCCCGCAAGAGTCACATCATTGCAGGTCTCAGTGAACGTCGTTGGTGCTGTAATTGAAATGCCTGGACCTAGAGGAGCAGAGGGAGGAGGAGGTGTGCCTTCATTCCCACTGCACGCGGCAAGCAACAGGGTCAGCACAACGATGGCAGTTCTGGCAAAGTTCATCTTGTTGCCTTCTCTCGAATCAACGTGCCAGCTGGATGTCTCCTGGTAACATGACCTTCGCTTCGGACTGCCCTGCCACCAAAGATAGACCATATGATTTTCCGATTCAAATGGCGTGAACAGGAATCATGGGGCTGAGATACAGCAACCAACGTACCCCACGTTGTCAGCACCATGTGGGGGCGGTCTCGAGGTGTTCGAGGGAAACAAAGGGGTCGGGAGTCTTTGTTTGATCCTCTCGTCAGCACCTGCCCTCGTGCGGTCAACTCGCTTCGCCTGCCAAAAATAAATCTGTGCGGTCTGGCAAATACGCGTTGCGGTTCGTCGGTCTCTTCCGGTTGTTGACTCCGGTTCCCTCGCCCAGTAGCCTGAGGGATGGAGAGCATGCACCAACTCGAGATCGTCATCCTCCTGCTCGCCGCGGTGTTGGCCCTCACGACAGTCGCCCATAAAATCCTGATCCCGTATCCCATCCTCCTCGTCATCGGCGGATTAATCCTGGGGGTGTTGCCGGGGCTTCCGACCGTCACGCTGAGTCCCGATCTGGTCTTTCTGGTCTTCCTCCCGCCCATCCTCTGGGCCGCCGCCTATTTTACGTCGCTCCGGGAGTTTCGCCAGAATCTGCGGCCCATCTCGCTGTTGGCGGTTGGACTGGTCCTCGTGACGACGGCGGCGGTGGCGGCGGTGGCGTATGCGGTGCTGCCCGGCATCGGATGGGCGGAGGCGATTGCGTTGGGGGCCATTATCTCGCCGCCGGATGCGGTGTCCGCTACGGCGATCGGCAAGCGGCTGCGCATTCCGCGCCGCGTCGTCACGATCCTCGAGGGAGAAAGTTTGGTCAATGATGCGACGGCGCTCGTGTTGTATCGTGTGGCGGTGGGGGCGGCGGTCACCGGCACGTTTACGGTGGGCGGCGCGATTCTCGAGTTCGTGCTGGCCGCTGTCGTTGGGGTGGCTATTGGAATCGGCGTGGGGATGCTCACGCGATGGGCGCTCTGTGCCACGAGCGACGGGTTGATCCAGATCGGCATCACGCTGTTGGCTCCGTACATTGCCTGGGTGCTGGGCGAGTCTGTCCATGCCTCAGCGGTGTTGGCCTGTGTGGCGGGAGGGCTGCATATTCGACAGTATTTCAGCAGTGCGGTTGCCCCGGCCACGCGCATTCAGGCGCGCGCGGTGTGGGATCTGCTCATCTTCATCCTGAACGGCGTCATCTTCATCCTGATCGGTCTTCAACTCGGGGCGCTCCGCGCGGCGATGCCGTCCGGGAGCTTTGGGCCGGTGCTGCTTGCCGGCGCGGTCCTGAGTCTGGTCGCCATTGTCGTCAGATTGCTGTGGGTCCCGTTGGTGGCCACCCTGCCACGGTGGTTGAGCGCGGCCCTGCGGGCGCGCGATCCCATGCCTCCCTGGTCCCATATCTTTCTGACCTCATGGACCGGCATGCGGGGCATCGTCACGCTCGCCGCGGCCCTGGCCCTGCCGCTGACGACAGCAACCGGGGCGCCGTTCCCGTTTCGGGCCGAAATCATTGTGATCAGCTTCGTGGTCATCCTGGCCACGCTGGTGGTCCAGGGGCTGTCGCTGCCTCCGTTGATTCGCTTCTTGCGCGTTGAAGAAGGCCGGGGGTTTGAGGATGAAGAGCGGTTGGCGCGCGAGCATGCGGCAACGGCGGCGCTGACACGCTTGGATCAACTGGTGGGGGAGGATTGGCTGAAGGTGGAACATGTTGAACGGCTACGCGTTCAGTATGGCCGTCAGGTGGAACGCTTTGCCGGTTCGGCGGTCGTAAACGGGGATGTCTCGCGTGAGTCCGCCGAGGCCTTTCAACGATTGCGCCACGAGACTTTAACTGCGGAGCGAATGGCCTTGATCGGCCTGCGCAACGACGGCACGATCAGTGACGATGTCCTGCATCATCTGGAGCATGAACTCGATGTCGAAGCGTTGCGTCACGGGATTGGCGAGCGCCGTGTCATGAGATGATGGCAATGGAGAGAGGTCCGCGTTCGCTTTCTGACCCTGTGTGATAGTCTCTTCACACGATGGCAATACGCGCTCACCAGACCGGCCTCGTTGCGTTTGCCGCGTTCAAGGTCGTGAAAGGTCTGCTGCTGTTGCTCGTGGGGTTGTCGGTCGGATTAAGGCGTTGCGTCTTGCAATCCAACATTGCGAAAGCTCTGTCATGCTCGGGAGGATTGCAGTGCTGGACCCGCTTACTTAGGCTTGCTGTGGCGTGACTGTGTTCTCGAGGACGTTACTTCGCGATCGTGATGCTGGGGACGCCCACGCGTGGAACTTCGCTCACCGTCATCTGGAATAAGAGGTACAGCAACTGGAACCCCTCGCGGTTCCAACGGGGCTAGTCTGTGGGGTCTGACATGCCTAATGATGAGTTCCTGCTTAAGCCAGGCTCGTTTTCTCGAAGCCATTGATTCGAGGCACTACAGCCCCAGCCAAAGCCGCAAGGCTCTGTTGAGCCCTTCCTGATCCGCAGTCGTGAGGCGACCAAAGCGCCGGTTGATGCGAGCGCTGTCCAGCGTAAACAGTCCGCGCTTAATGGCGCTTGGAAACAGCAGTCCGGCGGCTTTCCAATCAGCCAAAGCGAATTCGCCAAGTTGTAGATGCTCAAGTTTGGACGTCGGCGGTAGGAGCAAGAGATCAACCGACGGATGAGGGGCGCTCACCACAACAGCCGGTCGTTGTTTTATTCCTGTCAGGCCCGAAAACGGCAAGGTGGCCAGGACGACATCGCCCCGGTCATAGCTTGTCATATTCGGCATCGCGAGGATTGTCCCAGATTCGCGTGAGGCTGGGTAATGAGGCAAGGGATACGTCGGTCTTGAGATCTGCCAGTTCTTCTTGGGTATCCGGGATCACGACCTCAACCGGCGTATTGACGGAAAGCGACACCGGCTCATCCAGAACCACCTTCTCTCCATCATAGTGCGCCGGAATATGTCTCATGGCCTCTTCTCTAGCGTGGGCGGCGTTCGTTGAATCGATTCTATTGCCGCTGGCGAAACCTGTCAACTCACGATTATCGAGCGAAGGGCCGGTAGCCAAGGCCGAATAACGGGCTAGTTGATCGGCTTGCCGTGGGTGAGCAGATAGCCAAAGAAATTGGTGGGCCGGGCTTCCGCGAATTGGCTGGCACCGTACAAGTGCAGCTCGACGGATGCGTTCACTTGCCGTTCCACATCCACGACCAGTGCGATCCTTGTGGCGGTGTCCATCGTATCTGCGGCCGGGCTAAAGGCTGCAATGTCGATGTCGCTGCTTCCATCTGGAACGCCCTCTACCTGAGATCCGAACAGATAGGCCTGGGTGACCGGGATTCGTTCCCGCAAAAGCGACAGGGTTCGGCTCGCGACTGTTTCTATCTCGGCAAGGTTTGGAGCCATTGGAGGAGATCCTTTGTTTGCATCAGTAAACCTGTCGAAAGTTCTCTTGTCGCTTCGTCAGCCAGTACGCGCACTTCTTCCGGATACCGCGTGCCGACATAGTATTTCGTCAAGGTCCTGAGGAACAGATCCTGCCCACCATCCAGCACAATTTTGGCCTCGTGAGCCAGCCTGGCAAGATCGTGTGTGCGGGGCGGAAATATGCCGCAGCGTTCGACGATCAGCCCCTTCAGATGTTTCTCCACCGCCTGTTGGCAGCAGAACAGCACATACAGATACCGACCTGCGGCCAGCATTGCCTCGGCTGTCCCGAGATCATACGTGGCGAGCTCCCGCCACCGTTCGGCATCAGGATTCATGACGGCAGTATAGGCAGGATCTCCTTTCAATTCAACGAAAGGCTCATCTTGGCCAAGCCGATGTTGCGAAGCCAGAACGTGGCCGCATCTTGTCATCCAACATTGAAGAGACTCAGCCATTCATGAGATCCTGCGAGCACATCCTTCTGAAGTAACCATGCGGATATTCCATCAGACGAGTTCTCACATGAACATCTGGCTCGCGCTTGCGCTACTCAGTGGGCTGCTTGGCGGCTGTGCGGGGATGGATTCGAGAGGGGAGTTGCCCACGGTAGCTTCGGTCGATCTGGCCCGCTATGCCGGGACCTGGCATGAGATTGCGCGGTTACCGATGTGGTTTCAGCGGCACTGCGTGGATTCAAAGGCGGTCTACACAGTGCGATCGGATGGACGCGTCGGGGTGCATAACGAATGTGTGACTGACGACGGCGGACTGGCTAAGGCAGACGTCGTGGCGACGGTGGTGGATACAAAGACGAACGCACGGCTGATGGTGGTTTTCGACAACTGGTTTGCGCGCTTGTTCGGATCGTCCCGCGAGGGGAATTACTGGATTCTGGATCTGGATCCTGAGTACCGCACGGTGTTGGTAGGCACGCCGGATCGCCGGTATCTGTGGATGCTGGCCCGCGCGCCGCAGATCGATGACGCGACCTACCAGAGACTCGTCCACCTGGCGTGGGGGTTCGGCTATCCCGTTGAGCAGCTCATCCGCGACCGGCGTCCCGGGCCATCCTCGTAAGACGACGGTGTGCCCAGCAACCATCTGACGGTCAATCTCTGCCAGCGCTCCGGATCCGACGGCTATTTCTTGCCAATCTTTTGGTTATGTTGATGGGTAAGGGCAGCCCGCAGCTTCTCTTCGTGCTCTTTATTGAGCGAGGTCTTTAAGATTGTGCCCTCGTATTTGGAGATTCCCGCCAACAGCTTGTCTTCATCGAAATTCCGAACCAGCAGGAAGATCGCCGAGGTGCCAGGCAGGATGGTGCTGCCGAGGGCTCTGATGAAATTGTCGGGGATCCCATAATCGTTCAGAACTCCGGACTCACTCGCCGCGACGGTCATGGCTCCACCCCCTGCGCCTCCCGCCAGTGATCCCAACAGCCCTGCCAGGGGATTCATGAAGAGCAGGCCGATCAGCCCGCCCCATAACATGCCCAGCGCCACGCCATGGGGTGTCGCTCCACCGAAGATGTCGACACACTGTTTCAGGTGGACTTTCCCATCCCGATCACGGACGACGACCACGGCATCCTCCAGGTCCAGGACATAGTCACTTTCCATGGCCCGCATTTCGTTGAGCACCTGATCGGCCGTGCCGGAATCCTTAAACGCGATGCAGATAAGTTCGTTCATGATTCATCTCCTTCAAATGGTCCGTGCGTCGACAGTATTCGCGTGAAGAGACCTGGCTATAGAGGTTGTCTACCTGTGGTGGTCACGCAAGCGACGCTCCCATTAGTTACCAGTAGAACCGTCCTCAGAGCAAGCTGCGTTTTACCCACTGGGCTTGACCCTGGTCAACTCCATCGCCGCGTCTCGCCTCTTGTTTTCCACGACTGATTCCCTTTACTCTCACCTGTTTTCATCAGAATCACTGCGGCGTTGCCGCCGGTTGCGGGGGAGTGTCGTTCGCTATGTTGCAAGCAGTGGCATTGAGTTGCATGCGCGGGGAGCGCCGGTTGTTCTCCGATGTGAATGTCACAGTAGCGCCGGGGACGTTGCTCACCGTGGTGGGGGAGAACGGGAGCGGGAAGACCAGTTTCCTCCGCATCCTGACCAGCCTCTTGTCGCCTGAAGCGGGAGCGGTCCTCTGGCAGGGGCAGGATATTCGTCAGCTGAAGGAACAGTATTACGCGCAACTTACCTATATCGGGCATCTGAACGGTGTGAAGGATGATCTGACGCCGGTTGAAAATCTCATGGCCTCGGCCGGCTTGACCGGTGATCGCCATTCAGCCCCATTGGTGCAGGACGCGTTGGAGTCTGTCGGTCTTAAGCGAATGGTGCACCGGCTGCCGACCAAGGTGTTGTCGCAGGGGCAGCGGCGCCGTGTGGCGCTGGCCCGTCTGTGGCTCTCCACTCATCCTTTGTGGTTGTTGGATGAGCCGTTCACTTCGTTGGATACGGCATCCACCGCTCTGGTGACCGAGCGGTTGCAGTCCCATTTGCGGGGCGGGGGGCTGGCGGTGGTCGTGACTCACCAGGAGGTGGCGTTGCCGTCTGATGTGATTCAGCGTCTGAGGCTGAACGGATGACTCGGCTCGGCATGTGGGATGCGCTGTGCGGGGTGGTGCGGCGGGATCTGCTCCTGGCCATGCGACGCCGGTCGGATGCGGCGATGCCCGTCTTTTTTCTGGTCATCGTCGCCAGCCTGTTTCCGCTGGGTGTCGGCCCGGAGCCTGCGGTGCTGCGGACGATCGGTCCCGGGGTGCTGTGGGTTGCGGCCCTGCTGGCCTGTCTCTTGTCGCTGGGGCGCGTGTTTACCGCCGATTATCTCGATGGTGTGCTGGAGCAGATGGTGCTGATTGCCCAGCCGCTGCCCGTGTTGGTCGTCGGGAAGGTCTTTGCGCATTGGGTGATTGCCGGGGTGCCGGTCGTCCTGCTCTCGCCGCTGCTGGGTCTGCAATTCGGCCTGGATGGCGAGGCGGTGACAGTGTTGGTCTTATCGCTCTTGCTTGGGACGCCGACGTTGAGTATGATTGGAGCGATCGGTGCCGCGCTGGTACTTGGCGTGCGCGGGAGCGGGCTTTTGGTCGCCCTCTTAGTGCTTCCCCTCTATGTTCCGGTGCTGATCTTTGGAGCCGGCGCCGTCGCGAGTAGTTTGGCGGGGGTTGGCGCCGAGGCTAATCTGTCGTTATTGGGAGCCTGTTTCGTGTTGTCGCTGTTTTTTGCGCCCTGGGCCACGGCCGCGGCGCTGCGGATTGCGTTGGAGTAGCAGATTCTCGTGAGCGTCATGGGTATCAACTGGCTGAAATATTCGGCGCCGCAAGCATTCTATCCGCTGGCCGGAAAATTGATTCCGTGGTTTTCCATTCTGGCCGCGCTGGCCATCGCGGTCGGCCTCTATATCGGACTGCTCGTCGCGCCGACTGATTTCCAGCAGGGAGAATCGTACCGTATTATTTTCGTGCATGTGCCCGCCGCATGGATGTCCATGTTCCTCTACGTGGTCATGGCGGTGTGGGCCGGGTTCGGCATGGGGTTGAATGCGCGTCTGTCGTTCATGATGGCCCAGGCCATCGCCCCCACCGGCGCGATGTTTACGTTCCTGGCGCTGCTGACCGGCGCGATGTGGGGCAAACCCACGTGGGGAGCCTGGTGGGTGTGGGATGCCCGGTTGACCTCGGAGTTGATCCTCTTGTTTCAATATGCCGGCGTCATGCTGCTCCGCACCTCGATCGACGATCTGCGCCGCGCCGATCGGGCCAGCGGGGTGTTTGCATTGGTCGGCGTCGTCAACGTTCCCATCATCTATTTTTCAGTAAAGTGGTGGAACACGTTGCACCAGGGTGCGTCTGTTAGTATGTCGGGGGGGTCGAAAATGGCGGCTACGATGTTGACGGCGATGTTGGTGATGACGTTCGGGTTTTGGATGTACAGCATTGCGGTGATTCTGTCCCGCTCGCGCTGCGTGATTCTCGAACGTGAGCAGCTCCTTTCCTGGAATAAGTCGGCGTCGGTACCGGAACCTGTGGAGGCGCGATGATGTATTGGGGGAGTGTGAGCGAGTTTTTGGCGATGGGGGGATACGGCCTGTATGTCTGGACGTCCTACATCGTCACGGCGTTGTGTTTGCTGTGGGAAGTCCTCGCCCTTTGGCGCCGCCGCGCCGCTGCGGCCGCAGAAAACCGCGGCGTGCTATAGGAGTAACAGATGACATCTCGACAGAAACGGTTTGGATTCATCGGTTTGGGATTGGTTGTGCTGGGCGTGGCGACAGCGCTGATCTTGAATGCGTTTCAGAGCAATCTCGTCTTCTTTTTCACGCCCACCATGGTGGCGAACGGCGAGGTGCCTAAAGGCAAAAGCTTCCGGATCGGGGGGATGGTCGAAGACCGTAGTCTCACCCGTGAGGGCGACGGCCTCACCGTTCATTTCATAGTGACGGATACGGCCAAACGAGTACCGGTCACCTACAAAGGGATTCTCCCGGATCTGTTCAAGGAAGGCAAAGGCGTCGTCGCGCAGGGACAGCTGGTGGCCGACGGCACGTTTGTCGCCAGCGAGGTGCTGGCGAAGCACGATGAAAACTATATGCCGCCGGAAGCGGCTGAGGCGATGGCCAAGGCCAAAGCAGCGGGGGCACAGGCACAGAGCAGCAGCACGCTGGTCGTTCAACCATAGTAGGACACCACCATAATGATTCCAGAAATCGGTCATTTTGCTTTGATTCTTGCGCTCTGCGTGGCGCTTGTGCAGGGGACTTTTCCTATCTATGGCGCTGCCGTCGGTAGCGCCGGGCTGATGTCCCTGGCGAAACCAGCCGCCCGCCTTCAATTTCTGCTGGTGCTGACGGCGTTCGGCTGCCTCGCCTACGCCTTCGCGGACAAAGATTTTTCCGTGTTGTACGTCGCATCGACCTCGAACTCCCAGTTGCCGCTCCATTACCGCCTGGCCGCCATCTGGGGAGCGCATGAAGGATCCCTGCTCTTGTGGACCCTTATCCTGACCCTGTGGATGTTTGCGGTGACACTCTTTTCCGCTCATCTCCCGGAAGCCACCAGGTCCCGGATTCTCGGCGTCATGGGTCTGGTGAGCGTGGGATTCCTCTTGTTCATGTTGTCGGTGTCCAATCCGTTCGAACGGTTGATTCCTGCGGCTCCCGACGGGCGTGATCTCAATCCCCTCCTGCAGGATCCCGGTATGGTGATCCATCCGCCGATGCTCTATATGGGCTATGTCGGTTTCTCGGTCGCCTTCGCGTTTGCCATTGCCGCCTTGTTGGGGGGGAACCTTGATGCGGCCTGGGCCCGTTGGTCCCGGCCATGGACCACGGTCGCCTGGTGTTTTCTCACGGTCGGTATCGCGATGGGAAGCGGCTGGGCCTACTATGAACTCGGATGGGGTGGCTGGTGGTTTTGGGACCCGGTTGAGAACGCTTCATTCATGCCGTGGTTAGCCGGCACAGCGTTGGTGCATTCATTGGCCGTGACCGACAAGCGGGGCGGGTTCAAGGTGTGGACAGTCCTGCTGGCCATCATGGCCTTTTCATTGAGCCTCCTTGGGACGTTTCTCGTCCGTTCCGGTGTCTTGACCTCCGTGCATGCGTTTGCTACGGATCCAAAACGAGGTATGTTCATCCTGTGCTTCCTGGCGGTTGTGATCGGGGGGTCGCTCTTGCTGTATGCCTGGCGTGCTCCGCGTGTGGGATTAGGCGGGGGCTTCTCAGCCCTCTCCCGCGAGGGGCTGCTGCTGGCCAACAACGTGTTGCTGGTCGCGGCGATGGGGTCAGTCCTGCTAGGCACCTTGTATCCCTTGTTTCTGGACGCGCTGGATCTGGGGAAGATTTCCGTCGGCCCGCCGTATTTCGATTCAGTATTCGTTCCGCTGATGACACCGGCGCTCTTTTTGATCGGTGTCGGTCCCCTTGCACAATGGAAGCAGGCGACCTTGCCTGATTTGGCCAAGCGGTTGCGCTGGGCATTGGGCGTCAGCATCCTTACCGCCGTGGCGCTCCCATTTGCTTTGGGATCCTGGACACCGATGCTCAGCCTGGGACTGTTGTTGGCGATTTGGATTGTCGCGACGTCTCTGGTCGGGTTGCGCGAGCGTATCGGACATGTGGCCGGTGATGGGTATGTGACGCGACTCGCGGGAGTGCCGCGGTCCTACTGGGGGATGCTCCTGGCCCATTGCGGTATCGCGGTATTCATCATCGGCGTCACGATGGTCAAAGGATTTGAAACGGAACAAGACGTTCGGATGAACGTCGGCGAGACCTCAACCATCGGTGGCTACACCTTCCGGTTCGATGGTGTGCAGGATGTCATGGGGCCCAACTATTCGGCGGCGCGCGGGACATTCCACATTATCAAGGATGGTCGCGAGACGGGGGTCATGTATCCGGAAAAGCGGCGCTATACGGCTCAAAATCAAATGATGACGGAGGCGGCGATCGATACCGGGTTCTTGCGGGACCTCTATGTGTCCCTGGGCGAACCGCTCGATGACGGCGCCTGGAGCGTGCGGTTGTATCACAAGCCCTTCATCGATTGGATTTGGGGCGGCTGTTTGCTCATGGCCTTGGGCGGCGTTGTCGCCGTCAGCGATCGACGGTACCGCCCGGCCTGGCGACGTGAACCACAGACGGTGCCCGCCGGAGCACGGCTTGCCGGTCGGCAAATCGCATGAGTCGATTTTTTCTTCCCCTGGCCATTTTCGGGATTATGGTGGGCTTCCTTGCGGTCGGGCTGACGCTCAACCCGCGGGAGATTCCTTCTCCGCTGGTTGGCAAGGAAGCGCCGGCGTTTTCTCTTCCGCAGCTCCACGAACAGGATAAGGTGTTGGCACGCAAGGATCTGGCGGGGCAGGTTTGGCTGCTGAACTTCTGGGCATCCTGGTGCAGCGGCTGCAAAACCGAACATCCTGTGCTCATGGAGTTGGCAAAATCCGGAGCGGTGCCGATCTATGGGATGGATTACAAGGATCAGCGGGACGAAGCGCTGGCCTGGCTGAATCGGTGGGGGAATCCCTACCAGATGGTTGGCGTTGATCTGCAGGGGCGCGTCGGCATTGATTATGGCGTCTATGGTGTGCCGGAAACCTACGTCATCGACAAGCAAGGGGTCATTCGCTATAAACAGATCGGGCCCGTGACCGAAGAGGCCTTAGCGAAAACCATTCTGCCCTTGGTAAAGGAGCTGCAGGCGAAATGATCTGGTTGGCGCTCATCGCGCTGCTGATGCCGGGACCATCCTGGGCCGGCGAGGCGCGGCCATTAGGGGATGATCCCGCGGTCGAGGAGCGGCTGAAACATTTGGCCGTCGAGTTGCGGTGCCTGGTCTGTCAGAACCAAACCTTGGCCGATTCGAATGCCCCGCTGGCGGAGGATCTGCGCCGGGAAGTCCGCGAGATGATCGTCAAAAATATGAGTGATAAAGAAATCATCGACTTTCTCGTGTCCCGGTACGGCGATTTCGTCTTGTACCGTCCGCCCATGAAGGCGACGACCACGCTACTGTGGGTTGGGCCGTTTGTGCTGTTGGTTGGGGGCGGGATCGCCCTCGTGGTGGCGTTGAAGCGTCGAGGGAAGAAGGTGACCGAAGCAGCCATTTCGGAAGAAGAACATCGGCGGGTGGAACAGCTGCTCTCAGAAGGAGTCAAACGATCATGACCATCACATTCTGGTTGATCGCCGCGGCCATGACCATTGTCGTTCTCGGTTTTCTGTTGTACCCGCTGCTGAAGAAGACTGCCGGTGCGGGTGTCGAGCGGGAAAAGACGTTGCCGGTCTATCGGCAGCAATTTTCGGAATTGGAACAAGACCGGTCCAGCGGTCTGCTGTCGGATGAACAATATCGTCAGGCGCGCCAGGAGCTGGAGCGCCGCCTGTTGGAGGAAACGAGTAGTACGACGGAGCCGGCCTCGGCGATTTCCGGACAACTGGTCAATGTGAAGTTTGTCGCCCTGACGTTGGTATTGCTCATCCCATCCGCCAGCGGCGTGCTCTACTGGACATTGGGCAATCCAGCCGCGATGACGCACCCGGCGGCGTCGCCGATGGCGGCTCAGGGCGGTGCCGGCGACGAGCGCCAGATGATGGAGGGGCTCAATACGCTGATGGAACGGCTCAAAAAGAAGCTGGAGCAGAACCCGAATGATGCGACAGGCTGGGCTATGCTGGCGCGCTCCTACATGGCCATGGAACGGTATGCCGATGCCGTCCCAGCTTTCGATAAGGCGTTCAAACTGAATCCTAACGATGCGGACATGCTGGCCGATTATGCCGATGCGCTTGGAATTCACCAGGGACGCAAGCTCGAAGGCAAGCCGGAGACCATGATTCAAAAGGCGTTGAAAGTAGATCCCAATCATGTGAAGGCCCTGATGCTGGCGGGCACGATAGCGTACAATCGTAAAGACTTTTCTCTTGCCGTCAAAGATTGGGAACGGGCTCGCGCAAGCCTGCCTCCTGATTCCGACCCGGAATATTCGGAGCAGATCACTGCCGCAATCGGCGATGCGAAACAGCGGATGGGTGGCGCGCCAATGATGGCGGCGACGAATGCCCCTCGCGCGTCATCGGCCATGCCGGCGGATCATCCTCCGGTCAAGAAAGCCGGTGCGTCGCACGCGATCACGGGTAAAGTGGTGTTGGGGCCGGGCATGGCAGGCAAAACACTTCCTGATACACTGTTTGTCTTTGCGAAGGATGTCGCGGGTCCACCGATGCCGGTGTCAATTGTGCGGGCGTCGAAGAAAGACTTGCCCTTCACCTTCCGGCTGGATGACTCGACCAGTCCTATGCCCTCTCGAAAGCTGTCGGACATCCAGACAGTGGTCATCGTGGCGCGATTGTCAAAATCTGGGCAAGCGATGCCTGGCAGTGGTGACCTGGAAGGTATGAGTCAGCCGATTACGCCGGGGACGGAAAACATTACCGTCGTGATTGACCGGGAGCGACCGTAGAGGTCGTGTAGTCTGTTAATTTTCTCGGTGAGTTGCACTGTGCTCGTTGGGATTTTTCGTTCGAAAAAATCTTGACATGGTGGTGGGCCTCAGCTATATTCCGTCCGCATTCTCTTAGAAATCTAACTAATCGTATAAAAGAAAATCGCAACCATATTGTCATGACATCTGTTATCGAAAAGCATTTTGGTAAGGACAGTGCTCACTGTCCATCAAACGGAAGGAGAATTACTGTGACCGTAAAGCATATTGCGAGGTATGCCATGGTTGTCTGCGGCTTATTGCTGGCCGCGCCCGTGCATGCGCAGTATCCGAGTGTCCCGAAGGAAACCTTTGAGGCGCTGAAGATTGAACGGTCAGCCAGCCCCAAGGAGTTTCATGATGCCTTGACCACGCGCTTTAAGGATCCAGGCAAAGGAGCGGGGAAAGGGCAATACGGCCAGTATTGGGAGCCGATTGCCATAACCAAGTATTTCGATCCTGCGACCTTCTACAAGCCGCCGCAATCGGTCAAGGAAGTGGCAACGCGCGAGCAGTGTGTGAAGTGCCACACCGATGAGTCGCCGGGCTGGGTCGCGATGTGGAAGAGAAGCACCCATGCCAATCTGGATCAGATCCGCAAGCTGACCCCCAAAGACGATACGTTCTACAAGAAGGCCAAGTTGGAGGAAATCGAGAACAACCTGCGCTCCCATGGGAAGCTCGGGCCGAAAGAGAATTTGAAGGAAGTGAGCTGCATCGATTGCCACGTGGACATCAATACCAAGAAATCGGCGGATCATCGGAAAGATATCAACATGCCGACGGCCGATGTGTGCGGTACCTGCCACTTGCAGGAATACGCCGAGCGGGAATCGGAGCGGGACACGATCTTGTGGCCCAAGAACCAGTGGCCGCGGGGTCGTCCGTCGCACGTGCTGGATTGGCGCGCCAACGTCGAGACCGATATCTGGGCGGGCATGTCGCAGCGCGAGATTGCCGAAGGCTGCTCCATGTG
>FRDC01000197.1_pt2 | contig 75793 bp, 66 predicted proteins | sample 1106171 | NCBI WGS metagenome assembly FRDC01 (sample SAMEA3930566, study PRJEB13176) | freshwater metagenome | biome: Drinking water system; feature: drinking water; material: water | place: Singapore | collected 2014-12-20 | reverse complement strand
GCGCTTTCTCACCCTGATTGTCGCGCGACAGCGCAGAGCCGGAAAGGTGTGCTTGGTTGGCTGGAGCGCCATCTGCGGAAAGGTCGCTGGGCCTTCTGGGGGCCTAAGTACAGCGCCGAGCCGTTGCGCCATGCCTTGCAAAGTGTGCTTGGAGACCGGCTTCTAGGTGAAGCGCAGACCCGGCTGCTGATCCCGGCATGGCACCCCCAGACCCAGGGCGTCTATGTCTTCAAGACCGCGCATCACCCTCGCTTGCGGACCGATTACCGCGAACTGGCAATCGATGCCGCCATGGCGACGGCGGCAGCACCGACCTATTTTGCCCAGCACGTGACCGCCAACGACGTCGGACTGGTCGATGGTGGTCTTTGGGCCAACAACCCTGCCGGGCTTGCTGTCGTTGAGGCCATTGGCACGCTCGGCTGGCCCGCCGATCAGCTGAACGTCCTGAGCGTTGGCTGCCTCGATGACATCAAAAGGCTGCGGACAGCCTACGGCGCGGCCCGGCTCGCACCGCAGCTGTCCGGCATTTTCATGGCCGGCCAGTCACACGGTTCGCTCGGCATCGCCAAGATCCTGACGGGCGATGAACATGAGCGTCGCGCCGTCTTCCGGGTCAGCCAGCCGGTTCCCGATGGCTTCTATTCACTCGATGACACCCGCCGCATTCGCAGCCTCAAGGACCGCGCCTTCGCCGAAGCCCGCGTCCAGAAGCCGATCCTGCATCCCCATTTCTTCGGCACGCCCGCCGAGGAGTTCACCCCCTGCCATAAGGTGCCCTGATGACTGTTCACGACAAGCGGCTGGCCAGGTCGCACGATGATATTCTTGAAGCCATCGCAGCTGCGCTGGATATCCCGCCCGGCAAGTTCGAAGAAGCCAGGCAGCGCTATGAAGCGTTGGGCGGCTGGCTCGACCGCCCGGAATCCACCCTGGCCGATCTCGATCCTGCCATTTCGCCGCACGGCTCGTTTCTTTTGGGGACCGTCACGCGCCCGCTGACCGATGCCGATGAGTATGACGTCGATCTTGTCTGCCGGGTCAACGGATCGAAAGCCGCGCTCACGCAGAAGCAGCTTAAGGACGCTGTGGGGCATGAGGTTGCCTTGTATGCGCGTGCTCGGAACATGGCGCACCCGGAAGAGCGTCGTCGTTGCTGGACCCTGAATTATGCCGAGGGCGCGCAGTTCCACATGGATGTCTTGCCAGCCTTGCCCGATGCGCAGCGCTATCAGGCGCAGTTGCGGGCCAAGGGCTTTGGCACCCTCGCCGATGACGGCGACCTCAGTGGCCACGCGATCGCGATTACCGACAACCAGCGCCGCGATTATGCCGTGATTTCGGACGATTGGTTGCAGAGCAACCCGTACGGCTATGCCGCCTGGTTCCGCGGGCGCATGCGGGTCCGGCTAACCGAGGCCAAGCGCTCGTTCGCCGCACGCGAGCGGATCACGGCCAGCGTCGATGAAATCCCGGATTACAAGGTGCGCACGCCGCTTCAGCAGGCCATCCAGCTTCTCAAGCGTCACCGCGACTGCATGTTTGCCGAAGACGGCGAACACAAGCCCATCTCGATCATCATCACGACGCTCGCGGCCCATGCCTATAACGAGGAAGCCTCGCTGTCGGCAGCGCTGCAGTCCATCTTGATGAACATGGATCGTTACATCGAGGAGCGTGACGGCATTGCCTGGGTCTCCAACCCCGTTAATCCGGCCGAGAACTTCGCCGACAAATGGCCGGAAGAGCCGTGCAAGCGCGACAACTTCTTCCGCTGGCTCGCACAGGCCCGGCAGGATTTCGCGCAGTATCTGCGCGCCAGCCCCTACGATACCATTCCGGACGAACTGGAGCGGCGGCTGGGTCCTTCCTTGGTGAAGCGCGCGCTCAACAGCGTTATGCCGGGCGATGGTGTCATCGGGGCTCCTGCACTGCTTTTGGGGCGCGGCCATGATGCCGAACTCGAGCGTGCCCGCCACGCAGTTGACGCCATTCAGAGCAGTGGATCCCAGTCCCGCCCCTGGGTGCGCTGAGGCGGCCACTTTGCTCACTTTGCTCGAGGTTCAAGCCGCGATCGCGTTTGAACAGCCCGGTCTCCGGGCAACGGAGATAGACGGCAAGATCGTCGTTGAAGGGACGTTCGTCGTCACAGCCGGCAGTGCCGTATGTGATCCGGCAGGTCCACTGGCGCGCTACGCTGTAAGAATCGAGCTGACCCATGCCTATCCGCGCATCGAACCGCGCGTGTTCGAGACCGGCGGGCGCATCAAGCGCGACCCCGATCACCACATCAACGGTGATGGCGATTGCTGCGTGACGGTCTGGGAAAACTGGTTGGCGACAGCAGCCGACACCGGCATTGCGGCCTATCTCGGCGGACCTCTGCGTGAGTATTTTCTGGGTCAGTTCTGGTTTGAGAAGACCGGCAGCTGGCCATTCGGTGAACGAGCGCATGGGATGGAGGGTATGGAGGAGGCCTATGCCGATGCGCTTGGCATTGCGAACCGGCGCAAGGACATTCTCTATTACCTGCGGATATTGAGACTGCCGCGGCCGAGGGGGCATTGGCCCTGTCCCTGCGGCAGCACCAGGCGCCTGCGCGACTGCCACGATACCGACCTGTGGTCGATGCATCACCGCATTCCGCCGCATCTTGCGCGCGCCATGCTGGTACGATTGCAGCCACGCAAAGGCGAGTTGTTCAAGGCAGGCTTCTAGCTAGCGTTGGGGAAGGCCTTCCCCTGCCGCCATGCCCGTTCCGGTCTTGACGGACCCCTTCGAGCGGGGCGGCTGCCCCGCAACGCCCCGCCAGAGTGAGAGTGCCTCCATCAGTCCGTGACGGATGAAGAGCGGCGAGAGAGGCTTGTCGCGGTCCGTCGCGGAGCTTCATGCGATGGCATCTCGAACCAAACCGCGCTCGCCCAACGGACGCGCCAACCTCTACCAACAGATCACCGACCGGATCATTGCCGACCTCGAAGCTGGTCGAGTGCCTTGGGTCCAGCCGTGGACCAGTGCCCAGACGGGCGTCGGCATGCCGCACAATGCCGTCAGCCAGCGGGCCTACAGCGGTATCAATACCCTGACCTTGTGGGATGCGATAGTCTCCAACGGATATTCGGGCCACGCCTTTCTCACTTTCCGGCAAGCATCGATGCTCGGCGGTACGGTACGGCGCGGCGAGCACGGCGTGCCGATCATCTACACGCGCCGGTTCGTGCCCGGCGAAGAGCAACGCCGAGCCGCCACCGAGGAACGCGAGCCGGTCGGGGGTATCCCGTTCCTGCGTACCTTCACGGTGTTTTCGGTCGATCAGTGCGAAGGACTGCCCGAACATGTCTGCGTACCGCCACCGCCCGTACCTGCCGGTCTGATCTTGCCGCAGGCGGATGCTCTTATCCGCGCAACGGGTGCAGATTTCCGGATCGGTGGCGCATCGGCCTATTACAGCCCGGCACACGATTTCGTGGCCGTGCCCCGGCCGGACGATTTTCACGACCCCGTCAATTGGCATCGCACAGCCTTTCACGAGCTGGGGCACTGGACCGGGCATCGCAGCCGCCTTGATCGTGACCAGACAGGTGCATTCGGATCGAAGGACTATGGGCGCGAGGAGTTGGTCGCGGAGATGACCGGTGCCTTTGTCTGCGCCGCGCTGGGGATCACCCCGACCGTCCGTCACGCTGACTATATCGGGTCGTGGCTCGAGATTATCCGTGAGGACAATCGCGCCATTCTCCGTGCCGCCAGCGCCGCATCAAAGGCGGCCAACTACTTGCTCGAGCATGGCCCGTCGGCTGCGAGCGGAAAAGCCGCCAACGATCCCGGGGAGCCAGACGAGCCTGATGCGGGAGGTGCTCCCACCTCGAGGGCGGTGGCGTGACCCCGCGGCTGCGCACGGCCCCGCTCGCGGCGGGCCAGAGGAAGAGGAGGGCCGGGAAATTCGTGATGGGCCCGGGAGCCGGGAGAGAGTCTCGCGGCGGCCTGTCATGGAGAAACCACATGGGCAAACAGCCTGCGAAAATCACCCTCAGCCCGTCGCGCGACATCCCGTTCGACAAGCTGGTCCTGTCCCAGTCCAACGTCCGCCGGATCAAGGCGGGGGTATCCATTCCCGAGCTTGCCGAAGACATCGCCCGGCGCACTCTTCTGCAAAGCCTCAGTGTCCGGCCCGTTCTGGACGAGAAGGGTGCCGAAACCGGCATGTTCGAGGTTCCGGCCGGTGGCCGGCGTTACCGTGCGCTCGAACTGCTGGTGAAGCAAAGGCGGTTGGCAGGCACCGCTCTCGTACCCTGCATCGTCAAGGCGGCCACTACCGACATATCTGCCGAGGAGGACAGCTATGCGGAAAATGCGGTGCGCGAGCAGCTCCATCCCCTCGACCAGTTTCGCGCCATGCAGGCCATGGTCGACAAAGGTAGCGCGGTCGAGGACATCGCCGCCCACTTCGGCGTGACGCCCGCCGTGGTGCGCCAGCGCCTCAAACTGGCATCGGTCTCGCCGCGTCTGTGCGAAATCTATGCCGATGACGGCATGACCCTCGAACAGTTGATGGCGTTCACCGTGTCGGACGACCATGCCCGCCAGGAGCAGGTGTGGGAGATGCTGGCCCATAGCTACAACAAGTCGGCGGCCTATATTCGGCAGCGCCTCACCGAAAACAGCGTGCGGGTTGCCGACAAGCGTGTCCGCTTCGTCACTATCGACGCCTATGTCGCTGCCGGTGGCGGGGTCATGCGCGACCTGTTCGAGGACGACGATGGAGGGTGGCTGACCGACCCCGGATTGCTCGACACGCTCGTTGCGGACAAGCTGCGCCGGGCGGGGGGAGACATCGCCGCCGAAGGCTGGAAGTGGGTGGCGACGGCCGTCGACATGCCTTGGGCGGTCACCAACGGCCATCGCGAAATCAGCGGGACCGAAGTCGCCATGACCGAGGCTGAGCAAGCGCGCTTTGTCGCGCTGCAAGGGGAATCGGACGAGATCGAAGCGCAATGGGCGGACGAGCATGATGTGCCGCAGGACGTCTATGACCGGCTCGACGCCATCAACGCTGAGATCGGCAAACTCGCGGATCGACCGCTGGTTTTCGAACCCGCCGATGTGGCAATCGCTGGCGTCTTTGTTTCGATCGAGCGCGACGGCTCCCTATGTGTCGAACGCGGCTATGTCCGTCCCGAAGACGAGCCGGCAGCAGATCCGGTACCGGATGGCACTGAGCACGAGCTGGTATCGGTTGACGGCGACACGGGCAGCGCCAGACCTGTCGGCACGGATGACGATGGCCGCACTGGGGGCGAGGATGACGAGGAAGCCGACGAGGGGCTCAAGCCGCTGCCGGATCGTCTCGTTGCCGATCTGACCGCCTGGCGCACACTCGCCTTGCAGGATGCGCTGGCGCAGAATCCGGCAACCGCGTTCGCGGCGGTGCTGCATGCACTGGTTCTGCAGACCTGCTATTTCGCGAGCCGGGAAAGCTGCCTCCAGCTTACTGTACAGGACGTGAGCTTCGCCAATCCGCCCTCCGGCCTGCGTGACAGCGCGCCTGCCCGCAGCCTCGCCGAGCGCGCCCGTTACTGGGAGGAGCGGCTTCCCGAGTCAGACGCTGATCTGTGGGATGCGTTGCTCGCCCTCAACGGCGACGAGCAGGCGGCCTTGTTCGCTCATTGTGCTTCGCGCAGCGTGAATGCCCAGTGCGAGATTGTGCCCAAGTACGACAATGGCCGTGTATCGAAGCACAGCATCGAGCGCCGTCTTGCCCATAGCCACGTCCTCGCGCGGGCCGTTGGTCTTGATCCTGTAGCCGCAGGCTGGCGACCGACCGTCGACGGCTACTTCCGGAGCGTCACCAAGCCGCGGATTCTCGCCGACGTCACCGAAGCGCGCGGCGAGCAGTTCGCAGGCATGATCGATCACCTCAAAAAGGCAGACATGGCGCGCGAGGCCGAACGTCTGCTCGAGGACGCCCAATGGCTGCCCGAGCCGCTCCGCACGCCGCCAGCGTGCGAAGCAGAGCCCGGCGACATGGACAGCGATGCTCTGCCTGCCTTCCTCGAAAACGAGGACGGCGCTTACGCGATCGCTGCCGAATGAAACCGGCAGGGCGGCAAGAGCCGCCTTGCTCTTTCCCTTTTCCCGCAAGGCCCGGCCACTGCGTCGGGCTTTCGCATTTCTTGAGGAATATCCCGTGTCAGCCCAGCATATCTACACCAGCGCTCCGCTCGGCAGCCTGATCCGCTACTCCAATGGCAAACCCCGTCCTCCGGCCCGTTTCAGGCGCAAGCTGAGGGCATGGGAGCATGAAAACGGCGTGGGTCGCTTGGTCGAGCGCTATCCGGGTTACGTCAGCGCAAGCTTCAACTCGCCGCCACACTTCATGCTCCACCTTGGCGATTATGGCAGTCAGGGCACGATCGTCCTGACTGTGCGGCGCGCCTATGGCCTCGACAGCGCTTTGCAGTTCGAGATTGTCGAGACGCCGCGCGTGGGTTCTGTGCGCATCCTGACAAGCGTCGACGGCCGCGACGAGCTGCGTCATCTCGCCAGCAATATGGCCGCCGCTGAGACCTGGATGCAGGTCAATCGCTACTCGAACATGCGGACTGAGATCGTGGCCGATCCAGACCCTGTCATCCTTCCTTCGTCGACGGGGAGGGCGGCATGAGCACGATCATGGTCGAATTTGGCACCACGCGCGATGGCGACATGGCCGCGCGCGTGGGCGATCTCGCCTATATCGCCATCCCGCTAGAATCCGGCTTTTCCGTCGCGTCCGCTTGGCGTCTGAGCCGCCCAATACTGGAGTGGCACCGCGGAGATGTTTGCGGTGCTGAATGCTCGGTCAGCGATGAAAAATCATTCCGGGCCTATGTCGGGGACATCGCGCTTCACCTGCGTCAGCGACAGGCGCTCGGGCGGATAGAGACGGTCCACCCCATTTCGACGCCCTGGGGCAAGTCGCAGACCGCCACGGTCTATGCCCCCGGGATCGTTTTCCACTCCACCGCAGGGCATGGCGGCTTCAAGCTCGATCGTAGGCGCAACCAGGCCATGCCGGAAGCGCTGCGCATCGCTGGCGGATGGTATGAGGAGGATGGGGACTGGGCGCGGGTCGCTGCTGGCTATCCTGATCTCTTCACCTATCGCGAGCAGGCATCAGCAGATCGGATCTTACGCGACTGGTGTCCCGATGCCTGGGAAGCGGTGCACGGACGCGCGCTGGCGCCAGGCGAATCCTTTTGCCGCGAGCGGGACGAATTTGCCCGCAGGCACGCCCATGACTGGATCGTCGTTTCCGCAAGGACATCGTCAGCCCATCCCGAATACGTCGAGGTGATCGCTTCTCCGGGCGGTCGCCGTGACGCTTCTCCGACGCGGGCGTTTCTCGTTCCCGCTGAAGACTATGCGCGCCGTGGCCGCCACGGCTTCGTCATCGCGCCGGACAGTCACCGCGAAATCGAACTTTCACCGCGCTGACCTGCCAATTGCCGCGCCACGCGATTGAATGAGCCTCTGGTGCGGATTCCACCATCTCAGCTCTCCAGGAGTAATTACCATGTCCGATATCCTATCCGATGCGGCGGTCCGCGCCGCGTCGCCCGCTGCTGCGCGCCTAACCGGAGGACGCGTCGATGCGTTGTTTGCCGCTGCAAATGCGCTGCTTCCTATGCTGGAAACCGGTTCGCCCCTCAGCACCACCCAATTGCGCGATGCCATGACCAATGCCTTTGCCGCGAGCGACGCCGAGGGCGCCTGGGACTGGAAGCTGGCCTATGACGCCTGCGAGGCCGCGCAGATACTGCTGCTTCGGCGCTATGGCGCGGCACTGGCCCGCCGCAATCCTGAGCCCCAGCGCATGCTCACGGCTCTGGAGCGGATCGCGGCCCGCGTGCCAACGCACACACGTCGTTCGGAAGTCGGACAGGCGCTTCAGCAATTCTCGACCCCGCTTGGGCTCGCCTTTGTTGCTGCGACCGCTGCGATGATCGAACCCGCCGATGTGGTGCTGGAGCCATCAGCCGGCACCGGGATGCTGGCGGTGCACGCCGAGCGCATGCGCGCCAGTTTCGTCCTCAACGAGCTTGGCGAGACCCGCGCCGAACTGCTGAGCAGGGTGATGGATGCGCCCGTGAGCCGGCACGATGCAGCCTCGATCGACGACAGGCTTCCCGATTGCCATCGGCCGACGGTCGTTCTCATGAACCCGCCATTTTCCGCTATTGCGCACGTCGATCGCGCAATGAAGGACGCCGCGCTCCGGCACATCGCATCAGCGCTGGCGCGGCTCGAACCGGGCGGGCGACTGGTCGCAATTACCTCGGCCAGTTGCGGCCCGGAGAATAGGAGCTGGCGACCTGCGTTCGAGGCCTTGCAGCAGAGCAGCCGCATCGTTTTCACCGCCGCCATCGACGGTCGCATTTATCGCAAGCATGGAACGACAATCGAGACCCGGCTCACCGTGATCGACAAGGTGCCGGCGGAAGATCCTGCCCAATTTGTGCCCAGTGCTGGCATCGCGGCTGATGCTGCGACCCTGCTGCAATGGGTGGAATGCCTTGTGCCACCGCGGCCACCGGTTGCACCGATGCCGCCGGCAGAGCTTGCGGTTTTACCATCGAGGCCGACCGATCGGCCCCGACAAGTGGTTGCACCATCGGAGACCGTCATTGCGGTCGAGGCAGACGAGCTCGCCTACCAGACCGTGGATTGGGCGCCCGCTTCAGAGCGGCTCGGCGACACGATCTACGAAGCCTATGGGTTGCAATCGCTGGTTATTCCCGGCGCACAATCTCATCCGACGCCGCTCGTCCAGTCAGCGTCGATGGCATCGGTCGCACCGCCCAAGCCCAGCTATCGGCCCCATATCCCGGCGACGCTGGTGGCGAACGGCACCCTTTCGGACGCGCAGCTTGAAGCCATCATCTACGCTGGCGAAGCCCATGCTGGGCACTTGTCAGGCGCATGGGCGGTAGATGCGACCTGGGACGTCGTGTCTGCAGCCGCCGATGATGCTGAAGGCGCAGTTCGTTTTCGCAGGGGTTGGTTTCTGGGTGACGGGACCGGTGCGGGCAAAGGGCGTCAGGTCGCAGGCATCATCCTCGACAATTGGTGCAAGGGACGCCGCCGCGCGGTGTGGATTTCGGTCTCGGACCGGTTGCTCGAAGACGCACAGCGCGACTGGTCCGCTCTCGGGCAAGAACGTTTACTTGTGACGCCCTTGTCCCGCTACCGGCAGGGGACGCCAATCCTGCTCGCCGAGGGCATATTGTTCACGACCTACGCAACCCTGCGCTCGCAGGCGCGGTCGGGCAAGGCCAGCAGGGTCAGCCAGATCGTTGAGTGGCTCGGGCAGGACTTCGACGGCGTCATCGTGTTCGATGAGGCCCATGCGATGGCCAATGCGGCGGGCGGCAAAGGTGAGCGCGGCGATGTCGCTGCCTCTCAGCAGGGACGAGCAGGCCTGCGCCTCCAGCATGCGCTGCCGAATGCACGCATTCTCTATGTGTCTGCAACCGGTGCCACGACCGTGCAAAATCTCGCCTATGCGCAGCGGCTGGGCCTGTGGGGCGGCGAAGACTTTCCGTTCGCATCGCGCGCCGATTTTGTATCGGCCATAGAAGAGGGGGGCGTTGCAGCCATGGAAGTGCTGGCCCGTGACTTGAAGGCCCTGGGCCTTTACGCCGCCCGCTCGCTCTCATTTGACGGCGTCGAATACGACTTGCTTGAGCATCGCCTGAGCGCCGAACAGGTCCGCATCTACGATTCCTACGCCGCGGCGTTCCAGATCATTCATACCCATCTCGATGCCGCACTTGAGGCGTCAGGCGTCACCAGCTCGGCGCATGGTACACTCAATGCCCAAGCCAAATCCGCAGCGCGATCGGCGTTTGAAAGCGTGAAACAACGCTTCTTCAACCACCTCATCACCGCCATGCAGACCCCGAGCACCATTGCGTCGATCGAAAGCGATCTTGAAGCAGGCCACGCCGCAGTCGTGCAAATTGTCTCGACCGGTGAGGCGCTGCAGGAACGGCGCCTTGCCGAAATTCCCACCGACCAGTGGGACGATGTCCGCCTGGACATTACGCCGCGCGAATATGTTCTGTCGTACCTGGAACACAGCTTTCCGGTTCAGCTTTACGAGCCCTATACTGATGGCGAAGGAAATCTCGCATCACGGCCTGTCTTCGATGGCGACGGCAATCCGGTGCTCAATCGCGAGGCCTGCCGCCGCCGCGACCAAATGATCGAAGGTCTTGCCGCGCTGCCGCCTGTGCCGGGCGCACTCGATCAGATCGTTCAGTACTTCGGGAGCGATGCTGTGGCCGAAGTTACCGGCCGGTCGCGCCGGATCGTGCCGCGCACAGGCAATGACGGTTCCGTCCGCTTCGCTGTCGAGAACCGGCCCGCATCAGCGAACATCGCAGAGACCCACGCCTTTATGGACGACGCCAAACGCATTCTGGTGTTTTCCGAAGCAGGCGGCACCGGCCGGTCCTATCATGCCGACCTTGGCGCGAAGAACCAGCGACGCCGGATTCACTATCTGCTGGAGGCCGGGTGGAAGGCAGATGCCGCCATACAGGGCTTTGGCCGGACCAATCGCACCAATCAGAAGCAGCCACCGCTGTTTCGGCCGGTTTCGACCGATGTGAAGGCGCAGAAGCGGTTCATCTCAACAATTGCGCGGCGTCTCGACAGCCTCGGTGCCATCACCCGTGGCCAACGCCAGACCGGCGGGCAGAATATGTTCCGGCCCGAGGATAATCTCGAATCCTTCTACGCCCGCGATGCCTTGCGCCAGCTTTACATGCTGCTGGTGCGCGGGCGGATCGAAGGATGCTCTCTCACCGCCTTCGAGACAGCGACGGGGCTTTCACTGCTCGACAGCGATGGCGGCATCAAGGACGAATTGCCCGGCATCACGACGTTCCTCAACCGGATGCTGGCGCTGACAATCGACCTTCAGAATATCCTGTTTGAGGCATTCGAGGGCCTTCTTACCGCCCGGATCGAAGGCGCGATCGCGAGCGGCACATTCGAGACTGGCCTTGAAACTCTCCAGGCCGAGAGTTTCACGATCTCGGAGCGGCGCACGATCTACACGCATCCGGGGACCGGTGCGCTGACCCACTTGCTCACCATCTCGCGCAAAGAAAAGCTCACACCCGTATCGCTTGAGCGCGCTTTGGAACTGGCGGGCGAGGCGCATGCCGATCTGATGATCAACGCCCGATCCGGCCGGGCCGCCGTCAAATTGCGTGCCCGCAGCATTGTCGATGATGACGGTGCCATACTCTCACGGATCCGCCTCGTGCGGCCCATGGAAGCTTCCACCCTCTTCGCGGACCTGTTTGCCTCGAGCCACTGGGAAACGGCGGATCGTGCCAGCTTTTGTGCCGCATGGACCGGCGAACTTGCCGAACTGCCCGAATTCGAAATCTCGACCTTGCACATGGTGACAGGGTTGCTTCTGCCGATCTGGAGACGTCTCCCGAACGAATCGACACGGGTCTATCGCCTTCAGACCGATGCAGGTGAACGTGTCATCGGACGCCGCGTTTCACCGGCCTGGGCAACAAGCATTGTCCCGGACGCTGCCCCGCAAATCACGCCGGACACGGCCTGGTCGATGCTGATCGCCGACGAGGCATCGATCGAGATCGCAGAGGGTCAGACCTTGCGCCGCGTTCGCGCGATGCACGAATGGCGCATCGAACTGACCGGCTTCAACGATCTGGGGGTCGAACGGCTCAAGTCTATGGGCTTGATCTCCGAGATCGTCTCATGGAAACTCCGCCTCTACGTGCCGACAGGGGCTGTCGGCGGTGATGTGTTGGAAAAGCTGCTCGACCGGTTCCCGGTTGTGCGCGTCAATCCACGCAAGGCCGCTTGAAGGAGCCCGGTGCATGGACAGTCCCGCCCGTGACATTGCCCGCCGTCTTGGCGAATGTGCAGAGGCCGTATGCCGACGCTACCTCGCCGCTGGACGCAAGGAAGGACGCTACTGGCTGGTCGGTGATGCGCGAAACGCACCCGGTCAGAGTCTTTATGTTCGTCTCAGCACATCGGCGGACGGTCGAGGGGCTGCGGGAAAGTGGACCGATGCCCATACCGGAGAGCATGGCGACCTGCTTGACATCATCGCCGCCGCATCCGGCCACCATTCGATGCGCGAGACGCTGGAGGAAGCGCGCCGCTTCTTGAGTCTGCCGCAAGTAGATGCCCATCTGCAGAATGCACGATCGGCAAAGGCACGGCCTGGAACCGCCGAGGCGGCGCGGCGACTCTGGGCCGCCTCAAAGCCGATCGAGCGAACTGTCGTCTCGAAGTATCTGGAAGGCCGGGTGCTCACGTCATCCGGGCATGGCCAGGCTCTGCGCTTCCATCCTTCATGCTACTACCGTCCGTCGCGCCAGGACTCTCCCGACACGCCGCGTGCATGGCCTGCGATGATCGCAGCTGTCACCGATCTCCACGGGGCGATCACCGGCGTTCACCGCACCTGGCTCGACCCCGCGACATGTAGCAAGGCGCAGATCACTACGCCACGCCGCGCCATGGGTGGTCTTCTGGGCAATGGCGTCCGTTTCGGGCTGGCCGGTCCCGTCATGGTCGCAGCCGAAGGGATCGAAACCACATTGTCGCTCCGCCACGTCCTGCCGGAATTGCCGATGATCGCCTGCCTGTCGGCTGCACATCTGGCTGCTGTGCACTTCCCTCCTGCGCTGCGTCGCCTGTACGTAGGGTGCGATAACGACACGGCTGGCGAAAACGCGGTGGCAACGGTTCAACACCGTGTTGCCGGGACCGGGATCGAGGTCATCGCGCTGAAACCCAGCGGCGATGACTTCAACACTGACCTACAGGCCGACGGTGCCGAGCAGCTGGCGATGGCACTGCGGGCACAACTTTTCGGCGACGATGCGGCTGCATTTTTGCGACCATAGAGGGAAGCGGTGATGCCCATCGCTCGCCCGTCTCTTTGGCAGGAGCGCATTGAAAATTTTCCGCAATCGGTCGGTTGCCGCGCAACGGCTTCCTGAAGGGGCGACTGCGGCATGGGCGCCAGGCGCTGCAATGGGCGAGCGGCGCCTATTTTCCGCCGGAGCGGTGCTCCTTTGCATCGCGAAGCAAAATAGGCGTCTTCTTCCATCCTCCGCTGTCGCTCCGGCCCGCGAGAGCGCGGGTGCATCCCTGCCTCCCCTGCCGCCCGGCGTCGCCACGAAGCCGCGAGTGGCGCGGCGTGAGATGCGGAGACAATCATGCAAAACGCTTCCGACCATTTCGATGACGAGGGCCAGAGCGAACCCGGTCCTACCGCCTATCTCCTCCAGGAAATGCAGCTCTATGGCTATCGCCCCTTCGACGACGAGCCCGACGCACGGCCGTTGCCCGAAGCCAGGCTCGCAGGCGGCGCGGTTGCCGACATGTTCGACGGCATGGTCGCAGCGCTGATCGACACCCGGATCGAACCCGATCTTGAGGATCTGCTCTGGCAGCTGGTCAACGTCTTCCATCGCTCGGCCGAGCGGATCGAACGCGACCTCGACGACAACGAACAGGCGCAAAAGCGACTGCAGCGCGAGCAGGACGGCAGCGAAGTGCGTTCGGTCGAACTGGAACGGTCAATCTGTGAAGGTGTATCGATGATCGAGCGTCGGGATACGATGGAGTTCTTTCGCGATGCCGCAGCGGATCAGTTCCGCATCCATATGCGCAAGGCCTGGACACCGCGCTCGGGTTCGCGGGTCAACCACAAGGCGCTTACCTCCGCTGTCATTGATAGCCGGGATTTTCTCGACAAGCGCGTCCGCGAAAAAGCGAGGGTCATGCTGCCTGAAGGCACGCGGATCGGCTTTACAGGTGGCGCTGATTGCAATGACCATGCAGCGATCTGGGCAGCACTTGACCGGGTTCATGCCCGCTACACCGACATGGTGCTCCTGCACGGCGCAACGCCCACCGGCGCAGAACGCGCAGCCGCCTGCTGGGCCGATGCTCGGCGCGTCCCGCAAGTGGCCTTCCGCCCGGACTGGAACAGGCACAAGAAGGCCGCGCCCTTCAAGAGAAACGACCTTCTGCTCGAAGCCTTGCCGGTAGGCCTTGTGATCTTCCCCGGCACAGGCATCCAGGACAATCTCGCAGACAAGGCTCGCAGACTCGGCATTCCGCTCTGGGATTTTCGCGAACGGAAACCGATGTGAAGGGAGTGCGCTTCTCCAAAATAAGGCGCAAGGCCATCGTGCGTTTAGCGCAAGAGAAAATTAAGAATGGTCAATCTGTGATTACAAAGATCCGAACACTCGTCGTGTACTCGCGAGATGCGCTGATCTTCGCAGTGGTGTTCTTACGGTGGAAACGATGGCACCAATCCTTTGGGTTGCAGACTGATCGATTCTGTCCCGGTAGCTTGTGACCTCACAAAATCGCATTGGGTGGATCATGAAGCAGTTGGCGAACCACCCGCGGAGGGGAGCAATCCGCTACGTCCATCGGCCAAATCCCCCGTGAAAGTCTGCACCGAAAGTCGGTCTACGAGATCGCTAGGCGGATCGCTGTTCTCAAGGATGATAAACTGAGCGCGCCCACTGAGGCTCGCCAGATGAAGGTAGAAATGCTCGTATAGCGTGGTCGCAGCGAGCTCCTTCTCGTCTGCAGCCAGCGCGCCGTGGCGTGGTACCCGGATCGGCTCTCGGTAAGTGAGAAGTGGCGTGTCGAGTGCCAGCACGCCAGGATGAGGCAGGCCTTTGTCCTGACAATAGAGCAAAACCGCGACCTTGAACGCTGAGTGGAGGATCGCGCGGACGCCTTTTCCGTTTGCACCGCGCTCTTTGCCGTCCAGACGTATATCCTGGGTGTGACTGTCGAACGACACGGTCGCATTCCCTGGAAATTTCCAAGCCTGGAGCACCTCAGACACCTTGCTAGCAAATTCATGGCCAGTCGGCCCGTCGATGCCGACGGTGAGTTTCGGCTTGGCCGCAGGTGAGGCCGTCGTGACCTGAGACAATTGCACGGCTAGGCGATCCCGCTCTTCAAACAACTTTAGGCGTTCGCGAACGGTGTCCCGCGCTTCGATCCTTTGTTCGTATTCGTCGCGTAATCCCGATTCCTCCGGACGAAGGACGCCGAGAATCCGCTCCGCCGCTGCCATTCGCCGTCGCAGCCGTTCCGACGTTGCGAGATTGATGGCAAAATCTGCCTCTAGCCCGTTCATTGTGGCGACCAGATCCCGGCGTTCCCGATCGATCCGCGCAATCTCGACGCGGGCCGCTACCCGTGAACGCTCGACATCCTGCCGCCCATGATGGTGCTGATGATCAACCTCGGCACCACATAAGGGGCAAGGGCGGTCAAGACGCGCAAGAAGGAGATGGCCACCCTGCTCCAGGGCCTCAAGGCGCTCGACATCGGATTCATAGACCTCCATCAGCCGCGCGAACCGCGCCAGGGTCAGCTCGATCTCGCGGGCCTGGGCGGTCACACGATCTGCTTCGTCGACCATGCGCCGCCGCTCGCGTGTGACCTCGTCGATCCGGCGCTGACGCTTGGCGAGATCACCTTGGATGGTAATCAGCGAGGCGTCGATCCGCTTGCTTTGATCGTCGAGCTGCTCACGAGGGACGCCGATCGCGTCGATCTGCGCGTCCAGCGCTGCGATCCATTCCTCCAGCAGTTCCTTCTGGCCTTCCTGGCGGGCCTTTCGGATCTTGGGTGGGATCACTGCCACGATCGCGGAATCGTCTCGCCCGGTCAAAAGCAGGCGGAACAGATTCTTTTCGGCCGTCGCACTCGTGTATTGGCCGGACAGGATCGGGCTGCGCGCATCGATGATCGAGCCCTCGTCCACGAAGATAAAGGGGTCGAGGGACCGGAGCGTGACGCTGTTCTTCTCACCATTCTCGTTCTTGACGACGAACTTCCCGCCCAGTCCCAGCGCGCCAAGGAGGACGCTCGTGATGTTCTCCGTGCGGGCGTCATACTCCGCATCCAGCACCCGGAAGGGACCGGCCGGCGGCGGTTCGTGATGCAGTCCTTCGTAAAGCCGGAACCCGGCGCCCTGAATGCCGCGATAGAGGGTGATCGGCCCAAGCGATGGGACGTCGAGGCCCAACAGGACCGCTTCATACCCGTCGAGCTGTTCGATCACTGGAAGCGGCGTCGACTTCCCCAGCATGAACTGCAGGGCGGCGAGCGTGAACGACTTGCCGGTGTTTGAGGCACCATAGATTACGTTGGGGCCATCGGCAAACCAGAGCGTGCTCACCGGCTTCGCGGTGCCGATGAACGACAGATGCCGGAATATGAGGCGCGCGATCATGCCGACGGCTCGTAGAGTGTGCCTTCGCCCTGGAACTCAAGTGTCCACCGCCCGAGCCGCTGGTGCACGATGGTTCGTAACTCCTCTTCCGGGAGTGCGCCGAACCGATCTGCGAGCCATTCTGCACACGATTTCAAGCGTGCGCTATAGGACACTTCCATGAGCTCGATGAACGACGGAGCCTCCTCACCGGCGACGTATCGTACCCCCTCCGCTCCATCGACGAGGGCAATGAGACCGGCGTTCAGCAGCAAATGAACGCCCTCGTCGATCAGCCGCCGACGCACGAGCAGTTCCCCCCCACGTGACGGCAGGTCGGGGTGCAGGCTGTCGGGACCGTCCACGTCGGCCGTGTGCACGACGAGGTGGTCCAACCACGTCAGCTCGCTGATGGTGCAGGGCCGAGGATAAAAGGCATCGAGCACGACCAAGGCACGCAGGCCCGTCTCCAACGGACTGTTGAACAGAGGCACATCGCCCAGCGCTGCCGTCATCACTTTACCCAAGGGAGCACACCGTCGTTGGCGAAGTGGTGGCAGACGCCCTGCTTCACGGGAACCCGCGCGTATTTGCCAAGGACACCCGAGACCGACACGCCCTTGGCTTCATTCATGACGGCCGCGATCTTGGCCATGATGTCGGCGTGCGCGAGCCCATGAGTATCGAACACGCCGTGAAAGATGTCCTTCTCGAATGTGGCGAGCACGGCTGGTTCGGTGCTGTCCCTGTAATAGCGCTTGAAGGAAGCAGCGTCGAAGAACCGCTCCCGTTGAACGCGGAAATGCGGGCCGAACTTGGCATCGCCAAGAGCTTCGTCACCCGTGGTGTATGACGGTGCGCCCTGTTCCTGATAGGCGGCGAGAAGCTGCGCGACGTAGGCAGCCTCTTCCGGCTGCATCGTGTCGGGGACGCTCCCGACCGGAGCTTCACCGGGATCCGCGTCAAACCAATTGACCAGCACGGGCTTCATCTCGTCTGTTCGGACGAGCTTGCCGGCCTCAAGCAGCGACACGTTCTGGAAATCAAAGGCGTCGATGAGCGCGCGTACCTCGTCTGATAGCGGATGATGCTCACCCTCCACCAGATCGCCGGCACACCAGGTGTCCCATTGCTCGATCAGGCGCGGCCCGATCTTGCTGGGATGACCTATGAGGTTGCGAACGGCCCGGACCGCTCCCCTCGGAGCGACGTAATAGAAGTGCGCGGGGACGCCGAAGTGCCCGGCAGCACTATGGAAAAATATCTTTCCCAGCTCACGGATGAATTCCGGTTCGCCTAGTGCTTTCCTGAGCTGCTTGCACTGATAATTGTCCCACGGACCGTCGAAACGAGCGGCCGTGCGATAGCCGACGACATCGCGCCCCATGTCTCCTGCCCCGGAGAACCGGTCGCTGTCGGGATAGCGCGACCGCATTGACGCGACCCAGTCGTCAGTAAGCCGCTCCAAATCCGCGTCATTCAGCGCATATATTCGCGCTGCATAATCCGTTGCACCTGCCCCCAAGGATCACACTCCCTCTGAGGGAAAGATTGCCTGCTATCGCACAGATTTTCAATCTTTACTGTGCGCTTCTTCTCCATGGTACTGCCCTCGACTGGAGGCTTCTTGTTATCGCAATTCGTGAGCTGCCGATCCGGATCGTGCGCAAGAGCGTTCGCTTAGGCCCCATCGAAACATCAACCGTCCAACATACGCTTTTCATAGACGGTGCTGACGGTGCTGCCGTCCCAGACATAGGTGAGATGGCGTTCCTGACGGCAATTGGACAGGAGCCGGGGTCGGAATAAGGCTGCACATTCGCCGCCTGCATCACGGACACTCTCATAGACGATACCGTTTGCGCCTTCGTCCCGAAGGCGGCGTGCCGTCTCCTGAGACACAGCATAACTATCGGGATGGTAGAGCGCGGGCAGGGCCTCACGGGCGCCGCGAATATCATGCAATGGCGCATCAAGGTCGACGGCATAGACGCGCATGTCGAGTTCCTGCGCGGGTTCATCTGTCGCTGCGAGGAATTTGGCCCTGTGATGCCGTGTTTCCGCAATCGCGGTGGCGAGCGTGAGCCCCGCATAGAACACGCCGTAGCTCCCGTCGGTGAACCTGTCGCCTTCGGGGTTCAGATGGGTAAAGGCCGCCATGATCGGGGACGTGCCCGGCCCGGATATGCGGTCTTCAGGCGGCACCAGTGCGAGGTCGCCCGCTTCCTCGCGAAGCCGGTCGTTGGTCATCGCTTCGATCTGGAAAACAGCCTCCAGATCGGCCGGATCGGCAACCGCTTCAAACAACGCGATCGGTGGAAAACGGCTAGGGATGATCCGGTAGCACGGCTGCCACCGCACCTGAGTTACAGGGATGTCCACGGATCAGCCGCGCTGTCCATCGACATATTGCCGCACGACATAGAGGTCTGCGACATTGCCCGACATCATGCGATCAAGCGCCGAAGCGCCGCCGAATACCCGCGCCTTGTTGGGCTTGCGGACCCATTCGTCGGCAGTTTTGGGCAAAAGGATGTGAAGCCCTTTGTAGATCCCCATGACATAGGAAATCCGCTCGAGCGCATCCTTCGGGAGAGCGGCAATCGCGCCCCGCTTCCAGGATTGATAGGTCGAACGACTGTCCAGCCCGAGCAGACGCATCTGTTCCTGCTCCTTGAGGCCCCAGGCTTCAGCAATGCGGAAAAAGGTCCTGAGTGCCGGACCAGTCAGATCCTTGCGGTCGGTCGCCTTGGCTTCGCTGATGTTCATGGCTCGTCCTTTCACAAGGATAATATGATTATAAATCTCCTGAAAGTCAATGATACGTCAGAATCTGAACATAACGTCGCTCTTGGAAGGTTTCGTCTGGCGTGCATCTCGGTCGATCCGATGGCTGCCCGCGATGAGCAGGCTCGCGCCTTGGAGCGAAGGGAATGAGCCTGGTCCATCGGGCCACTGAAGCGCGTGCCGAAGTCGCTGGCCTCCGCTGGGAGCTTGGTGCCGACTCTGCTCCTGATCGTGCGTGAACCACCCCTTCCTTGTCGCCTGTCTGCGGGTCTCGTCAGCCTCATGCCGTCAACCCCGTGCGGGGTTCGCCCTCGCGCGCTGCGCTCGGTGACGCCAGCAGCCGGACCCTTTGGTGGGCGCCATCGGGGATGGTCCCCGACAATCGAAGGAGAATTTTCATGGCTACCATCGCTAACCTGACCGTGAAGGCCGACGACAGCTTCGAAGGCACGCTGGCGACGCTGACGGTCTCCGCGCCGATCGCGATCATCCCCAACAACCGCAAGGCGAAGGAATCCGAGCCCGACTATCGCATCGTCAGCCGCAAAAACGGCTTCGAGCTGGGCGCAGGCTGGAAGCGCTTCTCACAGAACACCGGCGCCGAATATGTTTCGGTGTCGCTTTCCGCACCCGAGTTCGGCACGATCTACGGCAATATTGCCAACGCGCCGGGCGATGACCCTTCGAAGAAGGTGATCATCTGGAACCCGCCGGCCTGACCCGCCGCACCGGCTCCGCCTAACCGGGCGGGGCCGGTTCTCCCATCTCGTGACGGGCGCGCACGGCAGGACGCGCCCGTCACATTTTCAATAGGCGGTCGGACCCTATGACGGCCGACCTGGTGGGCTTCCTGCGGGTTCGCCGCCATTCCCACCGCCATGCTTGATCCGCCCCTCAGTGCGGCGTCTCCCATGGTCCCCGCGCTTATCGGGTCCGGGTCCCCATCACATCATTCGGCGCTGGGCGTGGCCAGGCCGCCAAGACTCTCGATCTCTGCAATGCGCTGGAACTCGGTCAAATATTCCGACCGGTGCAGCGATAGCCAGCGCACAATGCGCGCATTGGCGAGGAGCTTGCCAAGATAGCCTCGCGCGAAGGTCAGGTGCAGATTATCGATACCATAGCTTTCCTCGACTGATTTGACCTGCGTCTGCAGAGCGGCAAGTTCTCGCTCCATGCGCGTGATCTGCTGGCTGGTTGGCCCCGCCGCATCGGGCTTGCCCGCTTTCTTGCTCACGGGAACAAGCTGTTCTTCAGGGGTCGCCGCCAGTAGCGCCCGCGCGAACATGACGGAGAAGTTGTTCTGACCGATCATCAGATCAGCGGCCTCGATCTGGCGGAACGCGGTCATGCGCCGCAGAAGATCAAACACCTTCATTGAGCAATTGGTGTCCTTCAGCGCGTCAGCGGCCTCAGCGCAGATGCCATCGAGGAGACGGAAGCGCGCGCGTATCGACTGGACTTCGAGGCCGAGCGCATCAGCGATGACCGCTTCGGTGACGCCGCGCTCAATCGCGCGCACGATCATTCGGTGCTCCTGCACTGGAGGCAGGCGATTGACGCGCTTGTTGTAAGTGTAGGTTTCGTCGTCATTTGCGACGAGGCACTCGACTGTCGGAATCGCGAGCTGGCGCAGTGCTTCAATCCGTAGATGGCCGTCGAGCAGGAAATACTTCCCCGGATGCTTTGGATCGGGAGCAACAGCAGGAGCCTCGACGATCCCAATCGCCTTGATCGAACTGACGATCTGAGTGAATTTCTTGCTTTCCCGCACGCCTTGCTGAAGTATCTTGAGCGGGACGAGCTGCTCGAGTGCGACAGTGACGGTTTCGCGTTCAAAGCCGAGCCGGACGCGGTGTTCCGAGCCCGGCTCCTGACCTGATGTCTCAGTCTCGGTCCAGTCAGTCATCGGTTTGGCCCGCGATTCTCATGGCAAGGGCTCGTGGCATGGTCTCCAGCCCCTCGGCACGGAGCAAGGTCAGAAACCCCTCGTCACCGAGCAGATCCTTGATGGCCTCGACAATGAACAGCAGCCGGGTTTGCGTGAAATCGGACTTCTTCACGAGCAGACGCTGCTTCTCGGCCTCTCGCTGATAAACCTGCATGAGGTCGCTCGCGGTCAGTTTCCGATTGGCGGATCGTCTGCCCAGCTTGCCTGACGGCATCGACTTGTTCTGCCCGCGCATTCGCAGCTCGAGCAGCCTTCTCACAGAAGCCAGCTTTTTGCCGCGCAGCTTGCCCGTCTCATAGGCGTCAAGCAGCAGGTTCTGCGCTTCCTCGGACTCGGCCCGCGAGATTTCCATGGCGAGGCTGATCGGGATGAGGCCCGTTTCCACTGCGGCAACGAGCCGCTCCTCGCCGCGCTCCAGTAGTGAGACGATCATGCTGACCCACGAACTGCTGACCCCGATTTTCTGGCCGATTTCCGTCTCATTGTAGCCGCGCTCACGCAGCGCACCGATCTCGCGCATCACATCGATCGGGCGCGGGGTGCGGCGAGCGATGTTCTCGACCAGACTCATCACTAGGCAATCGCTCTCGCTCGCCTCGATGACGACCGCGGGGATTTCGGTCTGCCCTAGCATCAGGAATGCTTCGAGCCGGCCTTCCCCGCAGACGAGATCATAGCGAGGGCCACCCGGACCATGATGTCGACTGACCGTGATCGGTCGCTTCAATCCGATCGACTCAATGTTGTTCACGATCTCGCGGTGCTGACGCTTGTTTCGCGAGCGCGGGTTGAGAACCGTGATCTTGGCAACCGGGATCATCTCGATTTGCTGTGGGCGCACGACAGGCATTACGCAGCCTCCGGAATGGCGACGGGCGCCGAAATGTCGTAAAAGAAATCGAGCGTATCGAAGCGATAGGCATCGAGGTGCAGATCGTTGTCCTCGGCGAGACGCAGCCGTTCGCTAGTGACGTCGATCCTCGGGAACAGGTAGTAATCGAATGGCGCACGGTTGTGCATGTCCATCCGCACGACCACGGTGATGTCGGCAAGCTGGCTCGTGTCGAAACGTATCTTCCAGCGCAGCAAGCCGGTCGGCGTTGGCGTGCAGCGCACCAGAACGATTGCAAGGCTGAACTCGCCGTTCACCCGGATGCTGTCACTGGCAAGATCCTGAAACGCATCGCTCCCCTGCGCGTGGAGGCCAGCCAAGATTTCACGAACGATATCCGGATGGAGGCGGCGCAGGGCCTTGTTGATCGCGATATAGCGATAGTCCCGTTCAGGCGAGAAGCCGACCAGACTGTATGCGCGCAGCAGGCTGCCAAACCGGGAGCTATAGGCGCTGCTTGACGGCAATCCCTCGCATTCGTCGATAATAATGCCCGACAGCAGACCCTTGCTGGCGTAGAGGCCTCGCAGCGCTTGGAGCATTTCTTCGTCCGTCAGGCGGAACGAGCGTGCCGTGATGATCGAATGAGCTGCCTCGAACAGGTCGCGTTCAACGATTCCCTCGAATGCTCCCTCCGACCGGATCCACATGTCGGGAGCGTTGCGGACCCGCTTCTTCTTCAGTTTGAACGACCGCCGATTCCAGACATTGTCGCCGACGTATTTCTCGTTGATCAGCAGCTGATGGACGGTGCCGCGTGTCCAGGGGCGTTCGAGGTCGGATAGAACACCTCGAGCATTAAGGTCCTCGGCGATCTCGCGTTCGGAGCGTCCTTCATGAACGAAGCTCCGATAGACCTCGCGAACCACGTCAATCTCTTCGGGCGGGCCCGGTGTCAGGATGACCCGATCGGTCTGGAGGCTCTTTTGTTCGCCGCGGCAGAGGACCGCTTTGACGTTGCCGTGCTCATCGATCAGTGTCCGACGCAGGCCGAAGCCAGCGGGACCGCCTTGTCGATAACCCTTTTCGATGAGCCGCCCCTGGCCGGCGAAGACCTTTACCGAAAGCTCCCGGCTGTATTCGCCAGCCATGGCGCGCTTGAAGCCCTTGAACATGGTGCTCATGGGCGACCCGTCATTCTCGAACTGTTCGGCGCAATAGGCGATCTGAATTCCGGAGCGGCGGCAGATGTACTCGTAGTAGGCGCTCTCATCGGCGTCCTGGAAACGGCCCCAGCGGCTGACATCATAAACGAGGATCATCTGGAAATCGGCGACGCCGGATTCGACGTCGGCAATCAGGCGCTGCAGAGAAGCGCGACCGTCGATCGATAGACCGCTTTTGCCGTCGTCAGCATAGGTCCTGACAATCTCTATGCCGCGAGACGCGGCGTAGTGTCGGATCGCATCGGCCTGATTCTCGGTCGAGTATTTCTGGTGGTCCGTGGACATCCGAACATATTCCGCCGCGCGCACGGTTGGCCTCTGTTCTGCATCGCCCGGTGCCTCGTCTTTATCCCATCCCGGCAATGCTCGCCCCTTTCGAAACCCGAACTGCAGTGGCCAGGGCGGCCAACCGCTGCAGCGCGAACTACGGACCGCTCCGGCATTCCCGCACTCTCAACAGTATATGTGGGAAAGGACCGGAAGATGTTGCCGAAAAAGGGCAGGAAGTTGCCAGCTTGGGAGGGTGCGCTCGCCAGTCGCCAAGCCTTTGCCGAGACCATCGCCAATTTGCTGCGCAAGGAACATGGGGACACGCATCGTGCCGTGAAGCAATTGATGCGCCTGACCCATGCCAGTGAGCGGTCCGCAAAACATTGGATGGCCGGGCAACATGGCCCCGACACGCTATTCTTTCTGCGCTTGGTTGCGACGTCTCCCGTTATTCGAGCGTTCGTTCTCGGCATCATCGAAAGCCAGCAATCCAGACTCGCCGAGTCATCCGAATGGTTGCGCGGGGGAACATCGTGGGCACATGAACACGGCAATGAGCGGCCGTTGGGCAAGCATCGACCGAATTCTGACCCTATAAATGACCTTGGAAATGTCCCTGGAAATGACCCAATAAGTTTGGGCCTCAATGAGCGCCAACGCTGGGTGCTCGACCGAGTCGGCAAGGGTCATCCGGTCAAAGCCCGCGAGATCGCGGCACACTGGCAGGTGAGCATCAAGTCCGCGCGACGCGATCTTGCGGGTCTGTGCGGCTGCGGTCTTTTGCGCTTTGTCGGTGCCCGCAAGAATGGCCGCTATCAGCTCGCTCACAGCTGACCGCGCACAGTGCGGGCGATTATGGCGATCAGTCATTGCCGGTCGAACAGTTCGCTGTCCTTCCGCTGTGTTTGCAGTATGGTCCGGGCCATGAAGCGCAACATGGACCTCATCCGGGATCTGCTCTTGCAGATCGAAGACGGACAACGCTCGTTTGATCTTTTGACCCCGGAGATCGCTGAGGTTTTGGGCGAGAGCAGCGAAGGCAAGCTGCCGCGCGAGCAGGCAGAACTATTGGAGTATCACCTGGACCTGCTCGACAATGCTGGTCTCATTACCATAAAAGCGAAGCTATCAGGCGCGGCTTGGCAGATTGGCCAGATTACATGGGCCGGGCATGACTTCCTCGACACCATCCGTGATCCCTCCATCTGGCGTGAGACAAAGGCCGGCGCAAAGAAGGCTGGCGGCTTCAGTCTCGATCTCCTGAAGGCGCTCGCCAAGGGCTTGGTGAAGAAGAAGATCGAGCAGCACACAGGGGTTGAGCTCGATTTGTAGGGTCTGATATATAGTCGTCGCAAGAGCGCATTGGGTGAAGCTTGGCCTCAGGCTGGCGCCGTGCCGCAGGCCTTGATCTGAGCGCGCCACGGCGAGAATCGCTCCGATTCAGCTAGTGCCTGGGGCAGTGCCGTGAATGTCTCTCATTGACAAACGCGTTCGTATGGATATATATGGTCACAATATGACCGGCACCTCTGCACAGCGATGTGTACGTGCCGGTTTTCTTTTGTGGGGATGGTCTAGGCCCAAAGCGGCCATCCCTCCCAGCCTGCAACCAACCCGAAATCGGCGGCCGTCACGGCCTTGTTTGCAGGTTCGGGGAACTCCGCCATCAAAGCCTTGAACCGCTCACCCCAGCTGGAATTCGGACTGATCCGCGCCAGCAGAAACCGCATGATGCAAAAGTACATGAAGGGGCGCGCATTGGCGAGCGACTGCCAGTTCTGGTCGAACTGTGGCACCGGCGACAGCTCCAACACGTTCACATTCCACATGCGACTATGGTGCGCTGCGACGTTGCGAAGATAGCTCAGACTTCGCAGCCATTTCTCCAGTTCGCGTCCCGTTCCCAGACCGTAGCTGGCCGCAATGACATCCTGGTCCTTTACGTTCATGCCGGCAAAGAGCCGCGAAAGGGCACCGAAATCCCAGATCTCGATCGCCACCCAGATCGGCAAGCGCCCGTGCTTGTTCATGTTGTGGGCAACGAAATGCTGCTTCCGGCTACGGTGAATCAGCTTGTCCTGGTGATCGAGCCAGAGCTGGTGTTCAGTCTTTCCCGCGTTGTAGCCCTTCGGAATTGCCCTGCGAGCAAAATTGCCGTGCAGTAGGGCGGGGTCGTACTGCGCGAAGCAGTCGAGCCTGCCCAGCAGGTGGGCTACGTCGACCCGGATGGCTCGTTCGATCCGTTCCAGCGCATCGAGCGCCAGGAGCCGCAGCTTGCGATCGAAGGCGTAGAGCGCAACAGCGTCCTCGAATGTTGAGCCAGGAAGGAAATGGTCTTCCCGGAACACCAGGCCGACGGGCTGTGCTTTTGGCGAGCGAAACGGATACCAATAGCCACTAAGGCAATAATAGCCGATCTTCTCGAGGTAACTGATCGCTCGGGTATCATCCCCCACCGTCAAGCCGCGATCCTTCAGAATCTGCAGCTGATCAGCGAAGCTTTTCCAGTCTGTCCCCGACACGCAATGCCCCCGATATGTCAACCATGAGTGTTGAGTGCCACACCCGAAGCAGATTTTATAGTAACCGGCGACATCGACACGGCGCCGGTCTTTGTATGGACTGGGCGCCGGGAGTCTCGATGCAGCTAGCCGGTGGCAGTCCCAACAAGGATCGGGACAAGGCGCTGGTTATGGATAGGACATCATTGCAAGACGTTTTGTCCCCAAGTCGAGTAGACGCGCAATTTCATCCGATGTCCTTTGAACAGCCAGCTTCAGCGCTTCGTCGATATGGATATAGTCTTGCGTCACGTTTTGCGAAGCGTGACCGAGCATAGCGCGGATTGTCAGTTCCGAAAAACCCAGCTCGCCTGCGATGCTTCCGAACGTATGCCGAAGGGTATGGGGCGTGACGCCCGAAATCCCGGCGAGCTTGCAAACACGGTCAAGACAGGAACTCACAGCAGTATATGGCCCGGCCCCGGTTTCTGATGCGAAGACATAAGGATTGCCGAGCATTTCTGGCTGGCTCAGGACGATCTTCAGGGCCGCAGGGCCAATGGCACGGACTTGCGCACCGCCTTTGGTGTCCGGGAAACTGATGAAGCCTCCCGCAGCGTTAACCCAGGACCTCTGCATGGCTTGGGCTTCTTCCCGGCGATAACCGGTTAGCAGAAGCGTCTTCAGAACGGCCAGCGCCACAGGATTTTCGTGGTTTCGCTCGGCAAACGCGATTGCCTTACCCAGCGTCTCAATCTCGGCGACGCTCAGCCGTCGGGTCCGCTTTGCGCTGGCCAGCTTTTTCGCACCTTGGGTTGGATGGGCCGCCAGCAACCCCTTGTGCTTGGCATGCCCTATGATCGCTTGAAGCGTGCCCAGGCATCGCGAGGCTACACCAGCTCCCCCGGTCGCCTGTCCGCCACGACCACCGGTCCGAGCTTTAGCGGTTTTCCCGTTCTTAACATCGGACTGCATTTGCTCGGCATCGGCGACGCTCAGCTGCGCCACCACGCGCTTTCCGAGGAGTGGGATTATGTGCGTCTTGATACGGCTCTCGTCCATATCAAGGGACGATGCCTTTATCGGTCGGTTCAGTCGTCCCAAGATGTTCCCGGCCCGCGCTTCGGCCAGATACCATTCGCACATCTCCGCGACCGTCATGCCTTTGCGCGCACGACGTGTTTCATCAGCCGGATCTTCTCCCTTGATCACGGAGGCCAGGAACAGCTTGGCCTGATCGCGCGCCTGATCGACGGTAAGGACGCCGTATCGGCCAATATTGATGCGGCGCTGAATTCCCTCTGGGTTGCGATACTGGAGGATGAAGGTCTTTGTGCCCGACGGAAGGACACGTACGCCATAGCCGCGTACCTCGGTATCCCAGAGAACCGCTTGCCCCTTGGAGGGCGGAAGCAGGCTATCGACGCAGCGCTTGTTTAGCTTGACCGGAGTCATCCCCACTCCTCATTTGGTGACAAAATTCTCTGCCGAACCTTTTGTCACCAAATTGTCAGCAGATGCAAGTCCATTTCAGGCATCCTGATCGCATTAAGGAAAACTGGAATGCTAGATATATCGAGCTTCTATCGTGGTATAGCGATGTGGAGCGTACTGGAGAAAAGCCCGTCGGTCTTCTTGCCAAGGTTGGGGTCGAGGGTTCGAATCCCTTCGCCCGCTCCAGATTGCCAAGGGCTTAGGGTCATCTGACTAACCCTCCCTAGAATCACCACGCTCCATCGCCACTAGACAGCTTTGAAATCCCTAATGGCGCGATTGATCGCCTGCCGCCTTGAGGGGTGGGGGGTGGCGAGCATCGTCCCGATTGTCCCACCCATCGAATGACCGATCAGCGCGGGGCGGACGAGCTTTTGCTCACGAATATGGCAGGCCGGTTCCTCGGCGACCGCAGCCGGGACATCGCCGCTGACATTGGCGCGGGTCGTCGTTCCCGCGGCGACGATCATAACCGTGATGGCGCTCGCGGCCCCCGGATATGCTGAAAACCTCGCATTGCTCCCTACCCACTTCCTGGATGCCTGGCAGGCTTACCAACACCGGACGGCCACGGAAGTGACAATTGTCAGATGCCCGGTGGCGGTCGAAGCTGGGTGACGGCGAAAACGAGAGGAGCGTCTCGCGGCGCGCCCGATGTCTCCGCGCCCACCCTATTCTGCTGATCCTTTATCGATGCCCACGCGTCCTGCGGGCGTTAGAACCGCCGAGTCGAAGATCACGTGCTCTTCAATCGCCATGCCGTCCCTCAGGCGGAAGCGGTCGACACCGCGATAGGTGCGCCGCTCTCCATGAATGTCGGCGGACGCTTCCCAGGCGATGTAGAGGACGTCACGGTTGCCGGCGCAGTCCATGGGGGTAACCGCCAATCCTTCAAAGCTGGCCAGAGCCTGCCCCATCCAAGCCGCATAGCCCCGCCCCGACATGTGCCCCGCGCCGGTGAAGTGGATGGCCGCGTCGGGTGCGATGATCTCCAGCACGCGTTCGCCCGATGGCGCTGCCCAGAATGACTTGAAGCGCTCGTAAAAATTGGCGTGCTCGGCCGATAGGTCAGACATTGCGACATCCTCCATGAAATGGATCTTGCTGACGATACGTGCGTAGCGCACGTATCGTCAATTGAAAAACGTGCGCTGATCACGTAATGGAGTGGAATGAGCGATCGAACCGCGAATTTGCTGGGGGCAGTCGGGTTGGCCGTGGCCGATCGGATCGCGGCTGCTGCCTCGGAGGTGATGAAACGCGCCGGCGAAACGCCCGCGGCACTGATCGTGATCGGGTACGGCCTGGGGCCCTCCAACGATCAGCTACGCCGCATCCTCGGTCTGTCGCACCCAGGTGCCGTACGCCTGCTCGACAGGCTGGTGGCCGACGGGCTGGTCGAAAGGCGCCCGGCGCGGGACCGGCGCGCCGTGGCGCTATTCCTGACCGAGCAAGGTCATGCGGTCCGCGAAACGCTGCTGGCCGAGCGGCTGGCGGCGATCAAGCCGCTCTTGTCCCCGCTCAGCGCGGCGGAGGAGGAGGCTCTGGCCGCGCTCCTGTCGCGGCTGTTGGCGTCGCTCCCCTCCAGCGATCTCGAGCGATGCCAGCTATGCCGGATGTGCGACGACCGCGTCTGCACTGACTGCCCGATACCCGCCAGCTTCAAGACGTGAAACCTGAGGGGGGCAAGCGCGACGGCCGGCACCGCGATCATCCGTTTCAAGCCCGGGCGCTTGACCGGGCGTGCGGCGCTTCAACCGAACAGCGCCCCGCGCGCCGCGGCGAAGCCCGCGATCTCGGTCGCCCGCGCCACCCCGATCCAGACGAGCGCGCCGCCAAGCACCAAGCCGGCCAGATAAGTCCCGGCGCCCCCGATCAGGCGGGCCGCGTTGCTGGTATCCGCGCGCGACAGGCCGACGGCATGGAACAGGCGGAGCACGACGAAGGTCGGGCACAGGATCAGCAGCAGCATGGGCCAGCGCCCAGACAGTTCCAGCAGGGTAAATCCCGCCAGGAACAGCCCGGCATTTTCGGCCAGATTGCCATGACGCCGGGCGGTACGCTGGAGCGCCGCATCGCCGCCATCGCCGATCCAAACCCCTGCCCGGCCGCGCGCGCCGCTGGTGATGAACCCCAGCAGCATCTGCAGGATCAGCAAAACGCCCCCCGTCGCGGCGGAGACCACTGGAAAGCCGATAGTCATGCGGCCGCTCCCTGGCGCGCGGCCGCGACGCCCAGGCCGAGCCTTACCCGGCCCTCGCGCAGATTGAGCATGAAATTGGCCGCCATCCCCGCCATGCGCGCGCCGACGATCATGCCGGTGTTCATGGCGCCCGGGGTCGGCGGCCCCTGTTGCGCAGCCCAGCCCAGCGCGGCCTCGGTCACGTCGTCGATCGCGATGGCGTCGAAGCCGGCATCGGCCAGCGCCGCGCTGGTTTCGGCGATCGTCAGCAGGGTGCTGGTTCGCGCGGTCTGTGCCCAGGGGACCGGATATGTGAGATCGGGATGGTCGTCCGCCGCGACCGGGTCGTAAAAAACCAGGCGCCCATCCGGCTTCAGCACGCGGCGCAATTCGCGGTAGAGGGCGGCACGATCCGCGATGTTCATCGCGACATGCTGCGTCCAGACCAAGTCGAAGCGCGCATCGTCGAACGGCAGGTGCAGCAGGTCGCCCTCGCAGAAGCTGACGCGGTCGCCCAACCCGGCGCGGTCGGTAAGCAGCCGCGCGATCGCGACATAGTCGGGAGACAGGTCGACACCCTCGACCTGGCAGCCAAAGGTTTCGGCAAGGTAGCGCGCGGGGCCACCCAGCCCTGAACCGGCGTCGAGCACCGCCTCCCCGCGCGCCGGTCGAGCCCGCTCGGCGACCGCCGCCGTCGCGGCCAGCCCGCCCATGTGGAACTGGTCGAGCGGCGCGAGCTTGCGCGCGTTGATCGGCGGCTCCAGCGCGTCGACGGCGGCGGCGATCCGCCCGAGCAGCGCCGCACGGTCTTCGATCGCGGCCTGATAATGATCGCGAACAGCGATGGTGTCGGTCATGCCGCCACTCCCGTCGGAATCGGCGGCACCGCGGCGAGTTGCTCGGCGATGACGCGCGCGTTGATCGGCTCCTGCCGTGCCTGGGTCCAATAGGCGTGCAGCTTGGGATGGGGAGCGAGCAGGTCGGGCTCGTCATGGACCATCGCGATCAGGTTGACCGCGTTCAGCACCGGCACCAGCGCGCAGTCGGCGAGGGTGGGCAGGTCTCCCACCGCCCATGCGCCCTTGCCGATATAATGCTCGGTATAGGACAGCGCCTTATGCAGGTTCTCCATCGCCGGCGCGACGAGCTGAGGCTGGCGATCCTCCGGCTGGCGCATCCCCAGCAGGATACGCGGCGCGCCCATGAAATAGCCATCGGGGAGCTTGAGCAGCAACCGCATCCGCGCGAGGCCCTCCGCGTCGGCCGGGCGCAGCGAAGGCTCGGGAAAAGCGTCCTCGAGATATTCGAGGATGACCGACGATTCAGCCAGCGTCAGCCCGGAATCGAGCGCCAGCGCGGGCACCTGGCCGATCGGGTTGAGCGCCAGATAGGCCTCGCCGCGCGTGCCGCCTTCGGGCGGCCGGAGGATCTCGATCTTATCCTCCAGCCCCTTGCGATAAATGGCCAGGCGGACGCGCGCGGCGAAGGGGGATAGCGGAAGGCTGTAGAGCTTCATCGTCCTGCCTTTCGGAGGTTGGCATCGAAATCGTCGTGGCTGGTCGACCGCCGGGGCGAGGCGGTCGACCCGGAGCGGCTGTGGCGCCGGATCACACCGCCCGAAGCCGCTCGGCGGCACCCAGGGGGTGTGGCTGGCGCGCCATCATCGCCTCATGCTCCCGCCGCCAGCGCTCGTCTTCGATCGACAAGCTCGGATGCCGCGGCATGGGCAGGCCCATGCGCTTGTCCCACTTGTCAAAGTTATATCCCGGATAGAAGGGCGTGAGGTTGAACTTGATGAACGCTTTCAGCCGATTGGCGAAAGTCTGGCGCGCGAAGGGCATGGCGGCGTAGCGCCGGGCCGTGGTCTCAAAGCTTTCGGCGGGCGTGCCGGTCAAGCGTTCGACGACATCGGTCACCCCGCCTTCAAAGGCAAAGGTGCCGCGCTTCATGTCTTCCATGTAATAGCGCAGGATGGTGATCTCATAGGGGTTCACCCCCTGCTGCTGCGCGACCTTGCCGAGCATCCAGATCGGCAGAGTGATCGGCATCACCGGATGGCCGACCGCCTTGGCGACGATCGCCGCCATCTGGCGCGCGTCGAGCAGTTCCGGGCCGGTGGGGCGCAGGGACGTGCCGGCATGGCGTTCGGGCTCCATCAGGATCGCCGCCGCCGTGCGCGCCATGTCCTCATTGGAAACGGGCGCCGCCTTGCCGCTGCCAGAGATGATTGGATAGATGCCGAGCAAGGCGGCGAAATCGATGGTCCGCAGGAAATTGTCGGCGAACATGCCGGGATTGAAGATGACATGCGCGATCCCCGGCAGATCGGCGAACAGGCGATCGACCAGCCAGGTCTGCTGGGTCATCGCGGTGGGATGCGCGCGGTGCGATGTCCACTGGCTCATCTGGACGATCGCCTCGATCCTCGCCTCGCGCGCGGCGACGGCGAAGGCGGCCGCGGCCTGGATCATGTAGGGCTGCATCAGCGGGACGTAATAAGCGCGCCGGACCCCGCGCAGCGCATCGAGCAGCTGGTCGGGATCATACATGTCCGCAACCACGACCTTGGCCCCCAGGCGCGCCAGCGCGGCGCTTCGCGCGTCCTGCGCACGGACCATCGCCTGCACCGGATAGCCCTTGGCGAGCAGTTGAGCGGCAACGGCGGCACCCGTCTTGCCCGTTGCGCCGGTTACCAGGATCGTGGGCTTCATCGCTGCCTGTCCTTCAGCAAGATCACCCGTTATGGATGATGATTGACTTCTATAAGGATTATAGTGATAATCCATTTCGTCAAGTGCCATTTTGCGGGAGCAACGGGTCGATGCGAATGTCGGCGGAGGAGAAGCAGCGCAGCCGCGCGCGCATCGTCACCAGCGCGGCGCGGCTGTTCCGCGAGCATGGACTGGACGGTGCCAGCGTCGCCGACGTGATGAACGACGCCGGGATGACGCATGGCGGTTTCTACAAGCATTTCGATAGCAAGGACGCGCTGATCGAAGCCGCGCTGGAAAGCGCGTTCAACCAGTTCGTCGAGCTTGCCGGCGGCGACCACCCGGGCGCGGCGATGCTGCAGGCCTTTCCCGAACTGCTGGCCGCGGTGCGGGCGCGCGAAGGCGGCCCGCCCCCGCCCTATGCCTCGCTCTATCTCGCCCGCGAGCATGTGGAGCGACGCGGCTTTGGCTGCCCGGTCGCGGCGCTGGGGCCGGAAATCAGCCGCGCATCGACCGCGATCAAACGGGCTTTTGGCGCCGGTGTCCGCCGCATGATCGGCGCGCTCGCCAGTACCCGCAAGGGATCGGCGGCCAGCCGTCGTACCGCGGCGATCAGGGAATTCAGCATGCTGGTGGGCGCGATGGTGATCGCCCGCGCCAGCGATGCCGAGCTTGCCTCGGAAGTGTTGACCGCCTGCGGAAGAGCACCCGGCGATGACGACCGATAATCGCGTACCAGCCCAACCCTTGGGTATCTGGGCGCGCGCCATGGCCTGGCTGACGGCCTTCGCCGAAGCGGCCGACACCACCCCGCACGAAGTCCACGAGCGCCGCCTTCGGTCGCTCGAGCGGGAGGTAGGGCGGTTGACAGCGCGGATCGCCGTCCTCGATCGATCAGCACCGGGTCAACCGATCGACGATCAGCACGAGTAATGCCAAGCCGGGGGCAGGCGAGGACGAAGATGCCGCCGCCAGAGCCCATTGATGGTCGCCCGCGCGGGCGGGCGCATTATTCGGCGCGGGTTGCTGCGGCGGTGATTTTGCGTTAAGGGGCCCGCCGCGACGCGCCCGTTCAAGCGTCGTTTTGGAGACATGAATTGCTGGACCTGACCGCTATTCGGGGCATCGTGCCCGCCGGTTTCCAGCCCTTCTCGTAAGCGTCCCACGGCGCTGCGGCAGGGCGGGACAACCCGCGGCCGCGCTTCGATGATCGACAACACTCGAAACAGCCGGGACGGCGCGCTGACGCGCCTCGCCCGCGACCAGTGGGACCATATGAACGAACATCAGATCGTCCGGCGCTTGTTGCGCCGGATCGGCCACGGCACGCCGGCGTCCGCGCCGATTGCCCAGGCCATCACCGAGTGGGCGCGACCCCATGCCGACTGGCTACTCGCCGACGCGCCGGTGCGCCACTTGAAGGGGCTTTGCTGGGAAAGCCTGCTCGCCGGCGTCGCCCAGGCGCGGCCGCTCGGCGAGGTGCGCCCGCATGTGCTACACCTTGCCGAAGAGCTTGCCCGGCTGCTCGGCCTAGGGCCAGTCGATGCGGCGATGCTCGAGCTCATGATCGCGTGTGACCGCCTTCACCGCGTCGCCGCGCTGGTCGACATCGCCGCGCGGCACGGAGCCAATTTTCCAGCGCTGCTCGGCACGCTCGCCGGGGCCGAGCCGCACGATGCCGAGCGCGTCGTCCGCCAGAGCATGGTGTTGCGGCTGGGACTGATCGGCATCGTCACCAATCGCCAAGGATTCGTCGAGGTCGACATCGGCTGGCGGCTCGAAAAGCTGCTCGATCAAGCGCCCGCCTCGGCCGCCGCGATGATCGACGCGCTGGTCGGTGTCCGCCAGCGCGCCACGCTGAGCCTCGATGATTTCGTCCATGTTCCCGAGGCCGGATTTCTGGTCCGGCTCCTCGCCGGCACGCTCCGCGAGCGTGCGCCCGGCATCAACATCCTGGTCCACGGGCCGCCCGGCACCGGCAAGACCGAGCTCGCCCGCACGCTCGCCGCCGCCGCTGGCGCGGTCCTGCGCGGCGTTGGCGAGGCGGATGACGATGGCGAAGAGCCCGAACGCTACGAACGGGTAAGCGCGCTGCGGCTAGCTCAGCGGCTGATCGGTGACCGGGGTGGCACGGTGCTGCTGTTCGACGAGATGGAAGACCTGATCGGCGACAGCGAGCGGTCGTCGGGAGACTGGTTCTCGCGGCGCAAGGGTAGCAAGGTGTTCGTCAACCGGACGCTGGAGACCAATACGGCGCCCGTGATCTGGACGACCAACGCGATCGGCAACATCGACAACGCGATCCTGCGGCGGATGAGTTACATCCTAAAGCTCGATCTGCCGCCACGGCGGGTGGCGCTGCGCATGTTCGATCGCATCTCCCGCGAAGAGGGTGTCGAGCGCGGCGCGCAGTTCGATCGCTTGATCGAAAGCGCGCCCGAATCCGCGACGGTGCTGCGGGTTGCCGTGCGCGCGGCGAAGCTGGCGGACGAACCAGACGGCGGGGCGGCGGTCGCTGGAACGCTGGTCCGGGCCTTACACGGCGGCGAGGTGGCCCTCGACGGACCCGATCTGCTCGACCTCGATCTGTTCGAAAGCGATCGGGCGATCGCGCCTTTGTTCGACGCGATCCGTACCAGCGGGGCAACCGATGTCTCGCTGTTGCTGAGCGGCCCGCCGGGCACCGGCAAGACCGCGCTCGCGCATCACCTCGCCCGCGCGCTCGATCGGCCGCTGATCGTGAAGCGCGCGTCGGACCTGCTGTCGAAATGGGTCGGCGAAACCGAAGCGCAGATCGCCGAGGCCTTTGCCGAGGCGCGCCGCCGCGAGGGCGTGCTGCTGTTCGACGAGGCGGACTCGCTGCTTTTCGACCGCACCCGCGCGCAGAACAGCTGGGAAGTGGGACAGGTCAACGAACTCCTCACCTGGCTTGACCGCCACCCCTATCCGGTCGTCGCCGCGACCAACCATCCCGGCGCGCTCGACCCGGCGACGTTACGCCGTTTCGTCTTCAAACTCGATCTGCGCCCGCTGGAGCCGGAGCGGGCGGCACGCGCCTTCGCCCGCTTCTTCGGCATGGCGGCGCCCGCTGGCCTGGCAAGGCTGGCCAATCTAACGCCAGGGGATTTCGCGGTGGTGGCCCGCCAATCGCGGCACCTGCCCTCCGCCGGCCCGCGCGATATCTTGGCGAGACTGGAACAGGAGAGCGAAGCAAAGCCAGGCGCGGTTGGGCGACTGGGCTTTTGGTAGGGTATACCGGCCAGGATCATCGGCTCACCAGCCGCGCCGGCCGAATATATGCTCAGCCGACGCGGTATCGCGCCGTGTTATCGCCGGCGGTGGCGACTTCGGGCAGCCGCAGCGTGGCGATGGTGCCGCCGCCCGGCGCATCGCTCAGCGTAAAATCGCCACCATGCTGCGCGGCGAAATCGCTGACGATGCTGAGCCCCAGCCCCGCCCCGCCGGTGTCGCGATTGCGCGAGTTGTCGCCGCGCTCGAACGGGCGGAGCAGCCGCTCGCGCTCGGCGGGAGGAATGCCCGGACCCTGGTCGGCGACCGAGACGAGCACATGCCCCTCCGCCCGGCGCACCGCCACCGCACCGCCTCCGGCATAAGCAAGCGCGTTGCCGAGCAGATTCTCGATCGCGCGGCGGAAGGCGAGCGTGGGCACGGCGATGCGCGCCTCCTCGCCCGGCACCAGCCGGATCGGCGCGCCGCCCTCGGCCATTTCATCGACGATCGCGGCGAGCAGCGGGCGGACGTCGAGCAACTCGACGGGCGCCGCCGCCCCGCGCGCATAGGCCAGCACTTCGTCGATCATCGCCTGCATCCGCTCGACATCGGCGACCATGCGGCCGCGCTGCGGCTCGGGCGCGGTCTCCAGCCGCAGCCGCAGGCCGGTTAGCGGGGTGCGCAGATCATGCGCGATAGCGGTGAGGATGCGCGCGCGCTCCGCCGCTTCGATCGCGAGCCGGTTGCGCATCGTCGCGATCCTCGCCGCCGCTTCGCGCAGCTCGCGCGGGCCGTCCTGCGGCACCACCGCGTGATGATGATCGAGCGCGCCGGCGAGCGCGCGGAACGGGCGGGTGAGGCGGCGCGCGAAAATCCACGCCATCGGCGCGAGCAGCGCGAGACTGACCGCGAGTGCGATCAGGATGTTGCGCTGCCAGCCCGCGAGCAAGGGCTGCGCCGGCGCGACGCTCAACCAGCGATTATCGGCCTGGCGCACGCTGGCGGTGAAGGCAGGCAGCGGCAGCCCGAGCAGCGGGTTGCGAATGGCGCCCGAAACGGTGGTGGGCGACACCAGTTCAAAGCTGTTGTTCTTGCGCTGGAGGAGGACGAGTGACGGCGGCAGCTTGACGCCTTGCGTCGTCACCACGGTGGTCCGCACCCCGCCGCCGAACGGCCCGGTCCCCGTGGCACCGTCGAGCCAGGCGACATGCACGTCCCCCGGCGCGCGGTTCAGCTCGGCGGCGATCAGGCCCTGCAGCATTCGCACCGGCGCGCCCTTGGGCCGGGCGGGGAGCAGGCGGCGCTCAAACCCCGGCATCGGGTGCTGGAGCGCGGCGATCGCGTCCATCGCGCTGGTCCGTTGCGTCGGTGGCGGCGGCGCGAGGATGACGATGGCGGCGGTCGTCGCCACGCTCAGCGTCGCCACCGCCACGCCGAAGCTGCCGATCGAGACGAGCGCGCTCGGTGCGCGCTTCATGCCGGGCGCACCGTCGGCACGAAGCGATAGCCAACGCCGCGCACGGTTTCGATCAGCGGCGCGGCGTCCGCCTCGGCGAGTTTGCGGCGCAGGCGGCTGACGGCGATGTCGATCGCGCGGTCATAGCTTGCCGCGTCGATCCCCCGCGCCAGATCGAGCAGCACGTCACGGGTCAGCACGCGCCCCGGCCGCGCGACGAAGGCGGCGAGCAGCGCATGCTCGCCCTCGGTCAGCGCGAGCACGCGGCCGGACGGATCGCGCAGGCGGCGCTGTTCGACATCGAGCCACCAGCCAGCGAACGTCACCCCGCCGCGCGTGGGCTCGACGCGATCCGCCGCCGGGCGCCGCAACAGCGCGCGCACGCGCGCAAGCAGTTCGCGCGGCTCGAACGGCTTGGTGAGATAATCCCAGGCACCGACCTCCAGCCCGACGATCCGGTCGGTCACATCGTCGAGCGCGCTCAGCATCAGGATCGGCGTTCCTGCGGGCGCCAATCGGCGGCAGAGCGAGAGCCCATCCTCGCCCGGCATCATCACGTCGAGCACGATCAGGTCGCTTGGCGCCGCCTGAAGCTGGCGCTCGCAACTCGCGGCATTGGGGGCGGTGCGCACCGCATAGCCGTGCGCGCCGAGGAATTCGGCGATGGCATCGCGGATGCTGGCGTCGTCATCGACGACAAGAACGGTGCTGGCGGCGGTGGCTTCGGGCTCCATGACGATGCTTCGTAACGCGGCTGTGTAGCATTTGCGTATCAGCACCTGTTACCCCCGCGCCATCACCGCGCTACCCGAACCTGTTTTGACGCCGGCCAGACGATCAAATCTGGAGGACAGGCGTGAAGACCAAATTCGCTTTGCTGGCAGGGTTAGTGGCGTGGATGTCGCCGTGCGCGCTGATGGCGCAGCAAGTGCCGACCCCGGCGCCGGGGACTCCCTCCCCCGGAACGGGCGAGGCGCCGCCGCCGGGCGAGACGCCGCCGAAGAAGCTGCAGTTCCGCGGTGCCGACGGCAAGCCGCTACCCCCCGAAATCCAGAAGCTGCTGGAGGAGCAGTTCAAGAACGGCGTACCCGCCTCGGGGACCGTGCTGACGCTTCCCGCCGCCAAGGACGGGCAGGCCCCCACGCCGCCCGCGGATACGGCAAATCCCGACCCCGGCGGGACCGCACCGGGCGAGCCGGGCGGGCCGAACAAGCCGCAATTCCGCAGCATCGACGGCAAGCCGCTCCCGCCAGAAATCCTCCGCCAGCTCGAAGCGCAATTCAAGGATGGTCCGCCCGGCGAAAAGGGGTCCGCGCCGCGCGGCGCTGCCCGCGCGAGCAACGGCGATGTCGTCGTCTCCAGTTCGCGGCCGCGCGGCTCGGTGGTCGGCAACATCCCGCCCGAGCGCAGCTTCAGCCAGGTCGATCTGCGCGCGTTCGGCGCTGACAATATCGGCGCGCTGCTCGAGGCGATCAGTTCGCAAACCAGCAGCAATCGCGGGCGCGGCGGCGGTGGCCCGGTGACCTTGCTCAACGGCAAGCGCGTTTCGGACTTTTCGGAGATCGCGCGCATCCCTTCCGAAGCGATCGAGCGGATGGAGATTTTCCCCGAAGAGCTGGCGTTGAAATATGGCTATCGCGCCGACCAGAAGGTGGTGAACATCGTCACCTTTCAGCGCTTTCGCTCTAAGATCGGGCAACTTGCCTTCGTCACCCCCGGCGAGGGCGCGCGCGAGAGCGGGGTCGCGAACGGGGATTTGCTGGCGATCAACGGCGACACGCGGATGAGCCTGGGCGCGACCTATAATCGCGCCGCCGCGCTGCTCGAAAGCGAGCGCGACGTGCGCCAGTTCGCGGGCGTGCCCGAACTCGCGCGCTTTCGCACGCTCCTGCCCGAAAGTGAGCAATTCGGCCTGAACGGGGTGATCAGCGGTCCGCTGCTGCAAGATGTGGCGGCAACGCTCAACGGCCGGTTCGATCTCAACCAGAGCGATGGGCTACTTGGGCTCGGCCTAACCGGGCCGATACGCCGCACCACCGATCGCACCTTCGGCCATCTCGGCACCACCATCAACGGCCGCGTCGGACGTTGGCAGTGGACGGTAACGAGCAATTATGATCATATCGACAACAAGGTGCTGACCGACGCCATCGACGGCAGCGGGCGGCGCGACCTGTCACTCTCGACCGACCGGCTCGCCAATGCCGATTTCCTGTTTTCCGGCCCGGTGTTCTCGCTACCGGGCGGACCACTGACCGCGAGCGTGCGGCTCGGCGCCGATTTCCGCGATTTCACCAGCCGCGCCACTTTCGGCGCCACCGATGTCCGCGCCGATCTGTCGCGCGACCGCGGCGCCGCGCAGATCGATATCGACCTGCCGATCTTGAACCGAGCGGAGAACGAGTCCTCGCCGCTCGGCAACCTCTCACTCAACGCCAATGCCGCGGTCGAGCGACTGTCGGACGCGGGGACGCTGCGCACCTATGGCTATGGCCTCAGCTGGTCGCCCGTCCCGGCGATCAACATCGTCGCCTCCGCGACGCAGGAGGAAGGCGCACCGACGCTGGAGCAGCTGGGCGGCCCGCTGCTGGTGACGCCCAATTCCCGCACCTTCGACTTTCTCCGGCGCGAGGTTGTCGATATCGCGCGCGTCTCGGGCGGCAATGCGCTGCTGCGCACCGATGATCGCGAGACGGTGCGGTTCGGGCTGAACGTCCACCCGCTGGCCAAGACCGACTTGTCGCTCAGCTTCGATTATGTCTCGACCCGGATCGAGAATCCGATCGCGCCGTTTCCGATCCTGACCGCGCAGATCGAGGCGGCCTTTCCCGAACGCTTCGCCCGCGACGCGCAGGCGCGGCTGGTGGGAATCGACGGCCGGCCGGTGAACTTCGCCGAGGCCAATCGCGACCAGATCCGCTGGGGCATCAACTTCACCCGTCCGCTTGGGGAAGTCCCGGCGATCCTGCGCGACGCGCGGGTGCGGGTGTTCAACAGCGAGGCCGATGTCCGCCGCGCCTTCCCCAACGCGGTCCTGGCGCAGGCCGACAGCAGCAGCGCGCTCGGGCGCGGCGCCGCCAATCTCACCAGCCGGCTGTTCCTCAGCCTCTATCACAACTGGTATCTGGAGGACTCGATCCGGCTGCGGAACGGCGTGCCCACGCTTGATCTGTTGACCGGCGGCGCGGTCGATTTCCTCGGCGGCCGGCGCCAGCACGAGATCGAGTTCCAGGCGGGCGCCTTCAAGAAGGGGTTCGGCGCGCGGTTCACCGCCACCTGGCGCAGCGGCACCGAGATTCGCGGCTTCGGCAGACCAGACGGTGTGCTACGCTTCAACGACTATGCGGTGGTGAACCTGAACCTGTTCGCCAATCTCGGCGAACGCTATGGCAAGAGCAGCGCGCCGGGCTGGCTCAAGGGGATGCGCGCGACGCTGGGCGTGACCAACTTGTTCAACACCCGCCCGCAGGCGCGCGACGAAACCGGCGCGACGCCGCTCAGCTACCAGCCCGCTTATCTCGATCCACTGGGGCGGACGCTGACATTCAATCTGCGCAAGGTGTTTTGAAATTGACGACCGAAGGTGCGGGCGCGGAACCGGCCAGCGTGAGCTTCAGCGTCGCCTCGATCGCATCGAGCCGGCGGGCGATCGTCGATACCGCCACGCCGCGCTTGCGCGCGACCGCGGTGAGCGAACCGGAAGCGATCACATCGCGCAGGCATAGCAGATCGTCGGTGTCCATCGCCCGATCGCCATTGATCGTCGCGAGAAACGCAAGGCTGGTTTGCGTTGATCCCGGCCATCGCTGACCTGCGCGTTCGCCAGAATGAGCCGTGCAACCAAGGAGCACGCCATGATCTTTCGCTTGTCGAGCGCCGCGCTGATCGCCGCCGCCCTTCCCGCTGCCGCCGCCGCGCAAACCCCGGCCGAGCCGCCCGTCACCGTGGTCGTCTCGATCCCGCTGCCCCCCGGCGCGTCGCGTCCGCGGATCGAAGCCGCCATCCGCAAGGCGGTGCCCGACTATCGCAAGGTGCCCGGCCTGCTGCGCAAATATTTCACGATCGGCAGCAGCGACTTCGGTGGCGTCTATCTTTTCACCACCCGCGCCGCCGCGCAGAGCTGGTTCGGCGAGGCATGGAAAGCGCGGATCGCGGCCACCTATCACGCGACCGCGACGATCACTTACTACGATGTGCCGGTCGTGCTCGATAACGCGCCGGTCCCGGCCGCGGCACAGGCGCAGCCTTGATGCGGCAGCTGACCTTCGTGCGCCCTGGCGCGATCGAATGGCGCGAGGTGCCCGATGCGGTGGTGCGGAGCGGCATCGAGGCGGTGGTGCGGCCGATCGTGCTGGGGCGATGCGATCTCGATGTCGGCTTCGTGCGCGGGCTCGCCCCGATGCGCGAAGGCGAGCCGATCGGGCATGAGATGATCGGCGAGGTGGTCGAGGTGGGCGACCTCGTCCACTCGGTTTCGGTCAGGCAGATCGTGATCGTGCCGTCGCAGATCATTCGCGCCCGAAACAAAATTGGGCGATCCGCCGAACGATCTGCGCTATCGAGGTCCACGAGGGGAGCAGATGAGCGTAGTCGAGCGCCGCCGGGGGCAGAGGCATTATGAATGTATTGGGCGGTCGCGGCCGGTGTCATGCTGCTGACCGTCGTTCTGCTCTGCGCCTTCCTGGTCGGCTTGGCGATCGGCGGCACCAGCACCTGTTCCGTCGCCGCCGCCAAGGAAGTGCTGGTCCACCGCCGCGGCACGACGCTGTACGGCTTCGCCATTGCCGTCGGTGCTGCCGGGGTCGCGACGCTGGCGCTGCGCTGGCTCCTCGCCGGGTCGATCCACCTGGCCCAGAATGTGCCGATTTCGGCGCCGCTGGTGCTGGGCGCGATGCTGATCGGGATCGGCGCCTTGCTCAACGATGCCTGCCTGCTGGGCACGCTGGCGCGGATCGGGCGCGGGGAGCTCCGTTTTCTGGCGCTCCCCCCCGGGCTCGCGCTAGGCTATGCGGTCATTGACCGGCGGTATCCGCTGGGTGCCGATCATCCGCCCGTGCCGCTCGCCGCGATGCCGCCGCTGGCGGCGTGGGCGAGCATCCTTGTCTTCCTCCATCTGCTGGGTTGGGCCTGGCGATGGCATCGCCGATCCGACCGCGCGGGCCGGCCAGGGGCGTCCTGGCGCCGTATCCTGATGCTGGCGATGGGCGCGTTCGGCGCGCTGCTGTTCGCGCTGGAGCCACATTGGGTCTATGGCGACTCCATTCACGCGATCGTCCGGCGCGGCGGCCGGCTGGACATGGCCGCGGACATGCGCGCGGCGGCGACCGCGCTTGCTTTGCTAGGCGGCGCGCTTACCGGCGCGCTCGCCGCGCGGGCGTTCGTCTTTCGCCGACCCTCGCTCGCCGGCGTGGCGCGGTCGGTGGTCGGCGGAGCGATGATGGCGATTGGCGGCACGCTCATTCCCGGCGGCAACGACACGCTGCTGCTCGCCGCGATCCCAGCGGGGAGCGCGGGCGGCATCCTCGCGTATCTGATCATGATCGTCACGGTGCTGGCTGGACTGTGGCTGGTACGCCGGCATCGACATCGCTTGGCTCAGTGATGCGCGCGCTCGACCATCTGATTGATGTTATCGGTCCCGATGGGGTGGCGTCGGGCTTGGGGTTCCGCGCGGTTGGTGGCGTGGTGCCTTTTTTGTCCTTCGGTTCAAGTAGGAGTCCAATCATGAAGCAATTCTGTCGCGACGTGATCGGCATCGGTTGGCTCTACAGCCGCACGCTGCTCGGGTGACGCGGTGCCCGCCTTGACCCGGGCCGTAGCTAGATAACGTCGTTAGGGCGGACCTCGCCGATGCCGGCACGCTGCACCCGATCAGCAAGGTTGGGCCCACGTTCGCCGGCGGAGGACAGCGCGATCACGATGCGTCTGGTGCGCTCGACCTGATGATGGCGCGCCCGGACGGGGCGGTGTCCGCCACGAGCATCTCGCGCAGAAAGTCGATGGTGACGCGGACTTTGCTCGGCAGGAAGTTTCGGCTCGGGTAGATCGCCCAGGCGCTGGTATCGAAATCGGTCGCGGTGGCGCGGAGCCCGGGGAAACAATCGACCAGGCGTCCGTCGGCAAGATCGCGCGCGATCGTCCAATCGGCGAGCAGCGCCGGGCCGAGGCTGGCGATGGCGGCGTCGCGCAGGCCGAGCGCGTTGGACATCAAGATCGGGCCATGGACCGGGACCGTGGCGACATCGCCGCGAGCATCGCGGAACAGCCAACGGTCACGATACCCCGGCAGCGTGAAGCGCAGCACGGGATGATCGCGAAGCGCCTCGGGGGTCTCCAGCGGATGCGCGGCCAGCCAATCCGGGCTGGCGACGACGTGGTAGCGGGTATCCGCGAGCTTGGTCACCACGACATTGGCATCGACACCGGGGGCGAGGCGAATGGCCAGGTCGATCCCGTCGCGCACGAGATCGACTTGCGCGTCGCTCATCAGCAGCTCGATCGTCAGGGCCGGGAAGCGCGCCTGGAATTGCCCCAGCACCGGCACGATCCGCGCCAGCCCGTATGCGACCGAAACCGAAAGCCGCAGCGTCCCGACGGGTCCGCGCCCGATAGCGCGCACCTCCGCCGCCGCTTCGTCCAGCTGCGCGACGATCGGCGCGACCCGGGCGAGGTAGAGCGTGCCCGCCTCGGTCAGCGTGAGCTTGCGCGTGGTGCGCTGGAACAGTCGCTCGCCAAGCTCTCCCTCGATCGCGGCGATGACGCGCGAGATCGACGATGGCTCGACCCGCCGGCCGCGCGCCACCGCCGAAAAGCTGCCGCCGTGCGCGACGTCGACAAAGATTCTCAGCGCTTCGGTGTCCAACGCCTCACCTTTGCAAGATACGCAAAGGTGTAATACCCATGTGCATGTTTATCAAGTTTCAGAAGGAGAATAGCCGAGACGAGAGCTTCACTACCAAGGACGACCTCATGACAACCCTGCTCCGCATCGATGCGAGTGCCCGCGTGGAAGATTCCTATTCACGCCAGCTTGGCGACTGTTTCGAAGCGTCGTGGCGTACGCGCCATCCCTCGGGCGCCATCGTTCGGCGCGATCTCGCGCGCGCGCCGGTCCCGCAAATCACCAGCGAGACCATCGCCGGCTTCTACACGCCCGCCGAGGCGATGACCGATGCGCTGCGCGACGCGACCTCGCTCTCCGATGCGCTGATCGGCGAGCTCCAGGCCGCGGACGCGCTGCTCGTCACCACGCCGATGTACAATTTCGGCATCCCCGCCGCGCTCAAGGCCTGGGTCGACCAGGTCGTGCGGATCGGCCGAACCTTCAGCTATGACGGGACGAGCTTCACCGGGCTCGTCACCGGCAAGCCGGTCACGATCGCCATCGCTTATGGCGCGGGCGGTTACGGCGAAGGCGGACCGCTCGCCGCCCTCGATCTGGTGCGGCCCTATCTCGCGACCCTCTTCGGCTTTCTCGGCTTCACGGAGATTCGCCTCATGGGGGTCGAGGCGACCACGGGCGATCCGCAGGCGCTCGAGACCGCGCTCGACGCCGCACGCACCGCCATCGCCGCGCTCGCCGTCTAAGCCGCTCATTCAAGGAGTCGAGCGATGAACAATATCAATCTTGTCGGAAAGGTCGCCCTTGTCACCGGCGCTAATCGCGGCATCGGCGCCGCAATCGCCCGCCGCCTCGCGGAAGCCGGTGCCCATGTCGTGGTCAGCGCCCGAAACGAGGCTGGTGCCCGCGCGGTGGCCGAGGCGATCAGGGCCGCCGGCGGTCTTGCCGATGCGGTCGCTTGCGATGTCACCCGCTATGGCGACGTGGTCGCGGCGATCAATGCCGGCGTCGAGCGCCGGGGCCGTCTCGACATCATGGTCGCCAATGCGGGTGCGATCGAGCCGATCGCCCGGATCGCCGACAGCGATCCGGGTGCCTGGGGAGCGGTCGTCGATGTCAACCTGAAAGGCGTCTATCACTGCGTTCGCGCCGCATTGCCAACCATGCTCGGCAATGGCGGCGGCACCATCGTCGCGATGAACTCGGGCGCCGCCAACGCGCCGATGGAAGGCTGGAGCCATTATTGCGCGAGCAAGGCCGCCGTGCAGATGCTCACCCGCCAGCTTCACAAGGAATATGGTGAACACGGCGTCCGCTCGCTTGGGCTATCGCCGGGCCCGGTGGCCGGCGAGATGCAGGCCGCGATCCGTGCCTCCGGCATCAATCCCGTCAGCCAGCTCGCCGACAGCGCCTATATCCCCGCCGAATGGGCCGCCGAAGCCGTCGCCTGGCTGTGCACCCCAGCGGCCGACCCGTTCCTTGGCACCGATTTCTCGATCAAGACCGAGGAAGGGCGCAGGCTGTTGGGCCTGGCGACGGCGGAGCCGCGCGCGGCGGCATAGCGGTGTTGGGCATCGCCCGCCTCTCAATCCCTGATCGTCGACAAGGCGGTGCCGACGGCGCTTGGGCGAAGCGTGGCGGGCTGCTAGGGCGGCGCCCGCGATGCTCAATCTCAACGCCATTCTCGTCCGGCTCGGTGGCCGCACCATCATCGATGGCGCGAGCGCCGCGCTGCCGCCGCGCAGCCGCGTGGGGCTGATCGGCCGCAACGGCGCCGGCAAGACGACGCTCGTGCGCGTGATCGCCGGCGACCTGGAGCCGGACAGCGGCGCGGTGGAGATGCCACGCGGCCACCGGCTGGGGCTGGTCGCGCAGGAGGCGCCGGCGGGAAGCGCGACACCGCTCGAAACCGTGCTCGCCGCCGATACCGAGCGCGCCGCGTTGCTCGCCGAGGCGGAAACCGCGCAAGACCCCGATCGGCTCGGCGAGATCTGGGACCGGCTGGAGACGATCGACGCCCACGCCGCCCCGGCCCGCGCGGCCAAGATCCTGGTCGGACTGGGGTTCGACGAAGCCGCGCAGAACCAGCCGCTCGACAGTTTTTCGGGCGGCTGGCGGATGCGCGTCGCGCTCGCCGCGTTGCTCTTCTCACGGCCCGATGTGCTGCTGCTCGACGAGCCATCGAACCACCTCGATCTGGAGGCGGTGATGTGGCTGGAGGATTTTCTGCGCGATTACCCCGCGACGATCCTGATCGTCAGCCACGAGCGCGATTTCCTGAACAACGTCGTCGATCATATTCTGCATCTCGAACGCGGCAAGCTGACCCTCTACCCCGGCACCTATGATGCGTTCGAGCGATTGCGCGCCGAGCGCCAGGCGCAACTGGCGTCGGCGCGGGCGCGCCAGCAGGCCGAGCGCGCCAAGCTGCAGGACTATATCGCCCGCAACAGCGCGCGCGCCTCCACCGCCAAGCAGGCGCAGTCGCGCGTCAAAGCGCTCGCGCGGATGCAGCCGATCGCCGAGCTGATCGACGATCCCAGCTTGTCGTTCGACTTCCCCAGCCCCGACGCGCTGCGGCCGCCGCTGATCACGCTCGATCTGGCCGAGGTGGGCTATGGCGAAACCCCGGTGCTGCGCCGGCTCGACCTGCGGATCGACCCCGATGACCGGGTCGCGCTGCTGGGGCGCAACGGCAATGGCAAGACGACGCTCGCGCGGCTGCTGGCGGCGCAGCTGAAGCCGATGGCGGGGAGCATGAATGCCTCGTCACGGATGAAGGTTGGCTATTTCACCCAGTATCAGGTCGAAGAGCTCGACCGCGCCGACACCCCGCTGGAACATATGACGCGCGCGATGCAGGGGGCGACGCCCGCCGCCGTGCGCGCGCAGCTCGGCCGCTTCGGCTTCACCGGCCCCAAGGCGACGACCGAGGTCGGCAAGCTTTCGGGCGGCGAGCGCGCGCGGCTGGCGCTGGCGCTGATCACCCGCGACGCGCCGCACCTGCTGATCCTCGACGAGCCGACCAACCATCTCGACGTCGATTCGCGCGAGGCGCTGATCCAGGCGCTCAACGGCTATGACGGGGCGATGCTGATCGTCAGCCACGATCGCCACATGCTGGAGATGACCGCGGATCGGCTGGTGCTGGTCGATGGCGGCACCGCGCGCGAGTTCGACGGGTCGATCGACGATTATGTGCGCTTTATCCTGGCGGGTGACGGCAACGGCGCGAAGCCGCGCGGCGGCGGCAAGCGGGCCCCACGTCCGAGCGGCGCGGCGCGCGACGAGGCCAAGGCGCTCCGCGGCCGCCTCCGCGCCGCCGAGACCGAGCTCGCCCGGCTGACCGCCGAACGCGACGCGATCGACCAAGCGCTCGCCGGGGCGCACGCCGGCGCCAACCCGGCCGAGCAGCTTCGCCGTCGCGCGGCGATCGAGGCCGCCATCGCCAGCATGGAGGCCGGCTGGCTGGCGGACGGCGCGGCGCTGGAAGTGCTTGAGGCGGGTTGATCGAGGCTCGCCTGGCCCCGGTCGCGATGCGTTCGGCACCGAGACGACGCGCGCGCATGCTCGGCCCGCGCGTGGTACCCGCGGGTTGATCCCGGCCCGCTCAAACCGGCGGAAGCGCATCGCAGCCGTCGCGCTTGCCCGTCCAAGACTTTAGTCGCCGCGCGACAGCTCATACGCTCCCCAGGCGGCATAGCCGCCAGCGATGTGGAAGGCGACGACGCCGAAGATCGCGTAGACGTCGTTGGTCTGCAGCTTCTTGCTGAGATCGGCCACCGCGCTCGAAAAACGAACAATCGTGTTGCCGATCTTGGCCGATGTGCCGCCCGCGTTGATCGCATTGTTGGTGAGGTAATTGCTTTGCTGCCAGGCGCTCGACAGGGCACCGGTCGCGGCACCTTTGAGCGCTCCGGTCCATGTCGCTTGTCCCAGGCCCTGATACCAGGGCTGATGGCTCACCAGATTGGTGACGATCTTGCTGACATCGCTGCTCGCCGCGCCCGATACCGCGCTGAGCGCCGCCTTGGTGCCGATGCGTGCGAAGATCGCGCCATAGGAAGTGCTGCCCTGCAGGCTGCTCAGCTCCATCGCCCCCCGCGTGACATTGCCGAGCGCGCTGATCCCGCCGCTCGCCAGGCCGCCGGCGGCGCCCGACAGCGCACCGATCCCGACGGCCGAGAAGAAGCCGGCGGCGGTGAAGTCGCGGCCATGCGTGACATCATATTGCAGACCGGACAGTCCGGCGCCGACCAGGGTGCCGCTGAACACGCTGTTGCCGATCGTCGCGATCGCCGATCCGGTCACGGTCTCGGCGGCGGCTTCGGCGGTGACGCCGGCGGCGACCTCGACCCCTACTTCCGCGCCTTCCGCCCCGATCAGCGCCGCGTCGACCGACCCCGCCGCCGCATCCGACGCGCCGCCGGTGAACGGCGTCAGCAGCAGCCCCGCCGCCGTCACCGCCACCAGCGCGAGGCCGATGCCGACCCGCGCCCAGATCGACAGCTGTCCGCTGGGATCGACCGCGATCAGCGGAACGTTGCCGGCGAACAGATAGGGGCTCGGAAACTGGTTTTGCGGATCGGGTGCGAGGAAGCGCATCTGGTCAGGATCGTAGAGTCGGGCCTTGAAGTTGTAGAGCCCGACCTCGCCATCCCATTCCTGGCCCTGGAACAGCCTCGCGAACCCGCTTGAATCGACGCCGATTGGGACCAAAGGCTGGCCAAAGGGGAGATAGCCATACTGCGCGACCGCGCCGTTCGCATCGACCAGCGCCCAGCAACTCTGGGTCGGATCCTTCAGCGGATAGCGCCGATCCGCGCCCCGCAGCACCGCGAGCAGCCCCGCCGGTCCCTGAACATAGGCGGTCCACGCGCCGTCGATCAGCGTCGCGAGCGGCTCGCTGCTCACGCCGTTGAAATAGGCGATGGTCTGTCCGACGCCGGCGCGCAGCTGCTTCAATACCCGCTGGCTGGCATCGCCATAGGCCAGACGGATACGGTTATCGCCGCGCGTGATCGCCACCGCCATCGCCGTGCAGCGATCATAAGCGAGCGTACGGCCCAGCCCCTGCGTCTGCTGGCCGCGCGCGTTGAAGGCGAAATCGGTCGCCACCGCCGTGCCCTGGGTCGCGCTGGCGACGCGGTCGGTGCCGGGGGCGTAAGTGAAGTCGGTCGCGGCGCCACCAATCGTCCCGGCCCAGATATTGCCGTTCGGATCGAACTGGGTGATCGCCTGGCTCTGGGTGCCGCTGAGCGCATTGTATCGGCGCTGGCCGTCATAGCCGATGGTGCCGTGATAGTTGGCCGCCGCACCGGCCAGGCTCAGCGTGATGTCGCGCTCGGTCACCGCCTCGTCCGGGGCGTAGGCGAAGCGCATCGCGAGCGACTGGTCGCCGGTGGTCGCCCGCGTTTCAATCGAGAGCGGATTGCCACGCGGATCGCTGCTCGCCGCAACCGTCCAGGCATCGCCGAGCGCCTGGACCGCGACGCCGCCATCGGGCGCGTAGGTGAAGCGCCCGAGATCGTCGCCCCCCGGGCTGCTGCCGATCGCGACGACCTTGCCCAGCTAGTTGAAGCGGTAATGGACCGTCGCCACCGGGCAACCGGCGGGATAGTCGATCGCGACCACCTCGTTCAGCGGATTATAGGCATAGCCGATGGTGCCGGCGGCGTCGCTCGCGCCCGATAGTCGGGTGGTGACGCTCGCCACTTGGCCGTTCGCGGCATAGCGATAGTCGGTGTCGACCGTCACGGCGCCCGCCGCGGGATCATCGCCCGGCGCGGCGTTATAGCTGGTCGAGCTCGATTTCTGCCCGATCAGGTCGGGATCGCCGCCGTCGCCGTCGAACCGCCAGACGGTGGCGGGCGTGCCGTCCGTCGGATAGCTGGGATCATCGGCGCGCGCGCGCAGCGTCGCCGCGTCCCAGATGCCCTCGACCACCCCCGTTCGACCATCCGGTTGAGCGCGTCGAACTTGTAATAGAGATACCAGGCCTCGCCGCTGTCCATCGCCGGCTGGACGAAGCGCAGATTGCCCGCCGCATCGTGAACGAAGCGGACCAGCCCGGCGTCGCTATCGGCGAAGCCCTCGCTCAGCTGAAGCGGGTTGGTCGTCGCGACGCGCACATAATCGGCATCGCCTTGCTGTGGGCCGCTGCCGGTGGCGTTGGGCAGCCGGGTGGTGACGGAGACGACCGGCCCGCTCTCCGCGATCATGTAGGCATAAAGCCCTTCGGAGGCTTCGGTGCCCGATCCATCGGCGGCGGCGCTGGTAGAGCCGACCTGCTGGGTGAGCATGTCGAGCAGGGTCGCCGCCTGCACCTTGGCCGGGCTGGTGACGGTTTGGCGCGCGAAGATCGGGCCGTCGTCTCCGCCGCCGGTCGCGCCGTAATCGAACTGCACCTTCTTGCGGTCGGCAGCCGGCACGGTGAGGTCGATCGCGCATTCCTTGCCCGGCGCCCCGGTTTCGAGCGTCACCGAGCGCGGCGACGGCTCGTAGCGGGTGCCATGATAGGGATAGCCCTGGTCGTCGCTGCGGCGCACCGGGCCGTCCTGCTGGCCGCGATAATAATCAGCGACGTCACCCGGCATCTGCCAGGTCGAGCCGAGATTGGCGAGGAAGCCCGGCACATCGACGAAGCCGGGGTCATATTGCAACGGCGCCAACGCCGCGCCGCCGCCGAAGCTGCCGGGCGCGCTCTTGGTCACCGCGATCACGCGGTCGAGCCCGTCATTCACCGTCTGCGCGACCAGGCTGTCCGCGCCGACCAGTTGATGCGCCTGGCGCTGGCGCTCGGCGGCGTCGGTATAGGTAAGGCCGAGCCGCATGTCGCTGCCGATGGCCAGGTTCTTCACCCCGGTCGCGCCGCCGCCCGGCGTGACCGCGATGGCGCGAGTGGCGGGCGTCCGCTTGGCGCTGAACAGCAATTGCCCGCCGGCAAAGAACAGGAAGATGCCGGCATCGGCGAGCACCAGCCATTGCCGTGCCGGCGCGACGCGCGCGGTGAGCGGCGCGATGGGGTCCGCGCCTTGCGCCGCGTGATAGCCGGTGCCGTCGAAGCCGACGACGATGTCGCCGAACGTCACCGCGACCGTGCTGCCCGCGCTGGGGATCAGCTCGAGATAGAGCGCGTAGGCGCCATTTGGTTCGGCGCCCGTCCAGCGTAGCGTGCCCGGGGTGCTCCCGGTGTAGCTGAGCACATCGCCCGCGACCGTCCAGGCGGCGGCATCGCCATCCGTCGCCCAGCGCGCGCGCCAGGCGCCGGCATCACGGAAAGTCTCGACCTGGCCGCCGCCAGCGGGATGCGCCGTCACCGCCGCGTTGGGGCTGGCGGGATCGAAGGCGCCGGCCGGCGCGCCGGCGCGCGAGAGGAAGTTGAGCGCGATCTCCTGCACGTCGCCCGTCGGCCCCGCCGCGAGCGCGGCGCGGTTGGTGTCGTCATAATAGCTGAAACTGGTCGCCCCGCTCGCGACCATCGACGCGAGCACGGCGTGCGTCGCGCCATCGAAGGTGCGCCCGGTCAATCCGTTGGCGAGCGGCACCAGCAACACCGCGTCGATCTCAACCTCGACGGTGCCGTGGTTGGCGATCGCCAGCGCGATCGATAGCACTGCGCCTTCGCTCGCGCCGGGCACCGGCACGGGCAGCGTGCGATAGACCCAGGCCCCATCGGTCGCCTCGAATTCGAGCGTCGCCGCCGGCTGCGCGACACCGTCGATCGTCACCGTCGCCGCCAGCCCGCTCCCCGCGACCGGCGCATAGCCCGGGTCGGTGCGATACCAGCAGCCCGCCACATAGGCCGCGCCCGCCTGGAACGGCGCGATCGTTACCGTCGCGCTCGCGCCGCCGGGTAGCGCGAGCGACTGGACACCGGTCCGCGCCAGATCGGTGCGGAACCGCGTGCCGTCGAACCGCCAGCCCTCGAACGCGTCATAGGGCTGGAAGTCGCAATAGGCGAAACCGCCGGCGCCCGCGTTGGCGCATTGCGCGACCGGGAACTGTTCGTCCCGGGCGTAAAGCGTCGCGGTCGGCACGCCGAGCGCGCTCAGGCTCTCTAGCTCCAGGCCGTAGCGGGTGCGCCGGGTGAAGCGCTGGCCCAGCGTCCACCCCGCTGGGCTGTTGCCGGCGTGATAATCGGCGAACGGGAAGCCGACGCTCGACGCGCTTTCAAGCGCGAAGCGCGCCTCGCACGCCCAGGCGGTCACCGCGTCGCCAAGCAACGATAGGTGGTCGCCGCCGCCTTGATCGGCACCGGCGTCCCCTCGCCCCCGATCGGGCGCGCCTGGGCATAGCTCTCGGCAATGTCGGATAGTGCATGGATCGCGCGCAGCCCGGGATAGACCTGGGCGCCATAGACCGCGCCATTCTCGAACGTCTGGCGGTCGCCGGTCGCGGTATAGCTGTCGGTGGTTTGCAGCACCGGCCGGCTGCCGAACGGGGCGGGCTGGCCGGGGGCGACATAGTCGCTCCGCTTGTGAGTCGTCAGCCCGTCGCGGAAATCCTCGATCGCGGTGGTCGTCGCGAACCCGCCATGCAGCTGCACCGCGCCCGCCCCCGGATCGCCCGGCGCGAGCGACACCTGCGTGAAGACGGAATACTCATACGCCGTCGCCTCGCGCAGCACGCCGCCGCTGTCATAGGTCGCGGTGCGGCGCAGCATCCCGTCGAGCATGTTGTAGTAATTGCCCTGGGTGATCGTCAGGCCGTTGAGGTAGAGATTTTCGGTATAGCCGTTGGCGGGCGCCGCGCTGTCGGCGCAATCGGGATAGACCCGGGCGCGGTAATATTTGACGATCCGGCCCGATGGATCGCACGCCGCGCTGCTCGTGTCGAACTCATAGAGCGTGGGCACGGGTGTTTCATAGCCATAGTCGATCGTCAGCCGCGCCACCGCGAAATGAACGATGTTGCCCTGCAGCGCCGAACCCGCGAAATGATTGAGATAGACGGTGTCGCTGCTGTCGAAGCTGATCGCACGCGCCGGATAGGTCATGAACATCTGCGGGCCGCCCGCATAGACACCGGCGCCGGCGATGCCCCGGGCCATGCCGGGATAGGTCATCTTCTGGCCGTCGAACGACTCCAGCGCCTGGAACTGGCCGCCATTGCGCAGCACCGCCGATTTGACCGCGACCGGGTTGGCGCCATCGTTGACGACGAAGCTCAGAAAGCCGGGCGCCTGGTTGACCAGCGAGTCCGAGTTGAGCACGGCGCTCACCCCGCCGATCTCGCTCGCGAGGTCGATCGTCGCCGCCTCGGCGACGACCACCCCCCAATCATCGGCGATGCCGCGGAAATAGACATAAGGCCCGGCGACCGCCCAATCGGCGCCGCCGCTGCTCGGCCAGTTGAGATAGCGCGCCTCCTGGGGCGGCAGGCTTTGCTTGAGCGCGGTGCCCGCCTGCGGCCAATCGCCGGTGTTGCGCGTGGCGTCGAAGCCGAGCGCGAAGCCGGTGGGCCCCGTGATCGAATTGATCGGCGCGAGAATCTGGATCACCCAATCCGGGCCATAGGCGTAGCGTAGCTCGGTATCGGTGACCGAGGGCGGCGGCGTCAGGCTCTGGTTGGCGAGCCACTGGGCGCCGGTGAAGCGGTAGATTACCCCGTTCACCGCGATCATCGTGTCCTCGACGATCGTCGGCGTGAACAGCGTGTTGGCGGTGGTGCCGCTGCCGGGGGTGAAGGTCACCGGGTCGAACGCGTCGACCGTCACGGCATAGTCGGCGTCCCAGCGCGCGGGCCATAGTTGAAACATGTTGCCCGAGGCGAGCAGGTTGCTCACCACGACCATGCCGTTGCCGGGCACGACCTGTACGCCGCGCGGATCGAGCGTGTAGAGCCCCGTGATCGCCACCGGCGCCGTCGCCTGCCAGGCGAGCTTGCCGTCGAGATAATGGACTGTCAGGGCGCCGCTCGCGTCGAGCAGCGCATAATAGTCCCCACGCGCCGCGAACCAGCTCCACTGGGTGAGCGGAAAGCGTTCGACCGTCCAGGCCATGTCGGTCCAGCGGAAGGTGACGCGTTCGTAGAAGTCGCTCTCGGTCCCGGCGATGCTCGTCACCAGGAAGAAGCTCGCGCCCGAGGCGAAGCCGGGATCGAGCTGGGCATTGTCATAGACCAGCGAGGGGGCATTGGGGGCAGTGACCCGGCCGTTGATCGTCGCCGGCAGCCACTGGCCCTGCCGCGCGGTATCGCGCTGGAAGGCATAAACCACGCGCTGCGGGGTGCCGGTGCCGGCGAGCCGGTTGAAATGCAGCGCGAGAAACGCGTCGTCGGCCAGCGCGTCGAGCGAATCGAGATCGAGGCCCTGCGTGTCGAGCACGGCATCCTCGTGCGCCTGCCAGCCGAGCCACGCCCCGGTCCAGGTGAAGACCTGCATCGTCAGCGTGCCGCGACCGGCGTTGGCGTTGTAATAAGTGACGACCGCGTAATCATCTCCGAAGAAGACGCGCGGCGAGCCCCCCGCCCCCAGCGCCGTCGGACGGGTGACCGCGACGCTGCGATCACAGGCGGCGAGCGATTGCAGGCTATAGTCGTAACGCGCGGTCGCGCCTTCGGGATAGGTGATGCTCGCCAGTGCGGCGGGCGCGTAGCCGGTGGGACGATCGGGATCGTCGACGCGCTGGAGATAATAGCCGAAATCGAGCGACGGCGCGGCGCTGCCATCGGCATAGGCCATCTCTATGCCGGTCAGGAACCGCTTATAGGTATCGCCCTCCAGCGTGCCGCTGCTGGCGGTGACGTTGGCCACTTCGCGCGCGCGCCCCTCGGCGTCCGGGCGCGGCGCGTAGAGGAAGCGATAGCTGAACAGTGGCACGCCTTGCGCGTCATGCGCGGCCAGGCCCGCCAGGAACTTGGTTTCGGAATGGTCCTGATAGGGGCTGGGCGCGGTCGAGGGCACGGCGCGGTGCGGGTCGCAATATTCGCGCGGGTCGGCATCGTCCGGCCCCCACAGCTTGTCGCCATAGCTGAACTCGACCGAGCGGCCGAAGACGTCGGTCACCCCGGTCAGATAGACCGCCTTGGTGAAAGGCAGCCCGTCCGTCCCGACGCGCTGCTCGACATCGGCGATCAGGCCGGTCGCCGGGTCACGATCCCAGCCATTATAGGCAAAGCCGATCCGGTCGCCGAAGCGGTCACGGCTGCCGGTCAGATACCAGGCGCGCGCCACCTGCACCTGCCCATCGGTGACGTTCGAGGCGCCGCGCCAGCTCGGGCGATCGCTCGCCCCGCGCCACCACACCTCCCAGGCGATGCTGTTGGCGATGCCGGTGCGGAAATGGTCCGGCGTGTCAGCGCCCAGCCCGCCGAACGACTGCACCATCCCCGCCTCAGTGACGATAAGCCACCGCTCATAGGCGGGAAAATAGGTGATCAGGCTGAACTTGTAGTTCTGGAGCGCATAGCATTCGCCGCCATAGCGTACCGCGATCGCGTCGCCCTCGGCGTCCAGCGTGAACTGCTGTTGCAGCGCGGGGTCGTCGATCGTCCACGGGCCGCTTCCGGCGAGCGTGGCGGCGGGATCGAGCGGCAGCCCCATCGCGTGGAAGCCGTCGAGCACGGCGCCTGGCACCGCCGCACCCGGAACAAGCCCCCGCGCGACGCTTGCCGGCAGCGTAAACAGCACCGGCACCACCGCTTGGCGATACAGGCTGTTCGGAACGCCATTGTCGTAGAGCGTATATTGGCGTGTGCTGGCGACCGGCGAGCCGCTGTCCGCCGCCTCGATATAGCTGAGCGGGAAGCTCCACCCCAGGCCGAGCACGCCGGTCGGCGCATCGCGGTTCCAGGTGACCGCCGCTTCGGCGACATTGCTCTGATACTGGAGCGAGATATCGATATCGAGCCCGGAATTCTGGGTCCGCCCGGGCAGCGTGACCACCGATTGGGTGAGGTTCACGTCGCCGCGGAACAGGTTGACCGCGCTGGAGAGCTTGCCGATCGCCGAGCCGTCCATCTGGAAGGTGCGGATCGCGGGTATCGAATTGTCGACCATGCCATGCCCCTTGACTGGCGGGGCGCGTCAGTCGCCGACACCCCCGACGCAGCTGCCTGTGGTTGCGCGGAGCGCGCGCCCGCGGCCTTGCCGTGCCGCGGGCGGCTGGCGTTCAGTTGGAGGGGATGCCGACGATCACCAGATTGACGAACGAGGCCTGATCGTCCTGGGTGTTGCCCGAATTGTCACTGACGAAGGCGCGCGCATCGTTCAGCATCACCTTGCTCGTGTCGGTGCCGTTCAGCGTCCAGCCCGAGCAACCCGCGCCGATCGTCTTCACATGATGGTCGTTGCCCTTGAAGGTGATGGTGAAGCCGTTCACCAGCACGACCGCCTGCGACAGCGGCTTGCTGAACCCGACGGTCTGCGGGCTGCTCGTCTGCTGATTGGTGAGCATCACCATCTCGACCCCGGTCTCCGCATAATTTCCCGCGACGAGGATCGCATCGGCGCTTTCGGTGCTGGCGGAATGGCCGCTGCTGTCGATCATGGCGGCTTCAGCGCTGATCTTGCCGGTGTTGCCGCTGTTGGCGTGGATCACGAAGCCCAGCGAGACCAGCAACTGGCGCCGATGGTGATCGCCATCGGCGAACGAAAGCGCGAAGCCAGCCACCCCGGTTTGCGCGAATTTGAGCGAATTGCCCGGCAGCGCGATGTCCTGCGATTGCGTTCCGGTGAGGATGCCGTCGACCGTGGCGAGCGCCAGGTTATTGTCCGTCGCGTCGGTATTGGCGATACAGACGAGCCCGATCACCGAGTCCGCCTTGTCGATCAGATTGCCCTAATCGTCGACCAGTTGGGCGGTGACGCTGGCCTGTACTTCATTATTGCTCCAGCTTGGTTGAATCGATAGGCTGATTTTCTTGATATGGCGATCGTAGCTTCCATAAGTCATGCTGAAAAAAAGATATGCCAATGACACTGGATAACACCGGCCGATCAAATACAAATTTCGTAGGATGATTAAGATTGATCGAGGTCGATTTCACTTCGATTGCCATAGTCAGGCTCCTCTTACGATTATCATGTCATTAGACGGCCGAACGTGTTTGGCAGTCTATGCTAATCCACGCATCAATAGAAAATGAATCGCCTTTTGATAGAGCGGTTCGCTTGCGATCTCAATGTTAAATGGCGATTAATTGGGCGTGATATAAACAAGTAATATAAGTATGTTTTCACTAATCGGTAAAGTCGTGGCCATGATAATGTCATAATATTGCGGATTCATTCGCCCAGGCTAAATCGACCGTTCCACCAGGGACGCGGCGGACGGGAAGCGAGCTCCAGGTCGCGACTGATCGGGGTCTTGAGCTTGGCGCGCCGATCTGGTCAGGGGGGCTGCGGTTCCAGATCCGGGGGTATCGCTCGACTGGAGCGACTTTCGTGCCGGCTGGTGATTCCACCTGCCTCAAAATCGCTCTCGCCGGCCGCGGCGCCGAGGCAAGCGCAGCCCCGCCCCTTCATCCGCGGCGTGCCGACGAATAGACCGGCGGACCGCTGCTCGCACCGTCACGCCTGCCGTTCAGCGTCTGTGAACCGGCCCAGCGAGCGACCGTGCGTCAGACCCATAATGCTGCCGACAGGCGCGATAGACTTCGCTTGTTACCGCCGGCGCGCCATGCAATAGGCGCCCTCCCGCGAATACCGGTCGCTTGGAAAGGCACGCTATCGTGACTGGCGAGGCGCCCACCGCGCTTGGGCTCGATTTCGGCACGACGAATACCGTGGTCGCGCTCAGCGATGGCGGCGATGACGCGTGCCTCGTCCCGTTCGCCGGAGAGATGGCGGGCAGCCCGATCTTTCGCTCCGCCTTGTGCTTCTGGGAAGAGGAACGGGGGCTGAATGGCATTGCCAGCGAAGGCGGCCCCTGGGCGATCGCCGAATATCTGCAATCCCCGCTCGACAGCCGGTTCCTCCAATCGTTCAAGACGGTCGCGGCGAGTCCGCTGTTCGAACATGCCCAGATTTTCGGTCGGCGTTTTCGCTTCGAAGATCTTGGGCAGCTGTTCCTGCACAAGCTCCGGGCTCATGCCGGCGCTGCCTTGCGGTCGCTGCCGCCGCGCATCGTGGTTGGCCGGCCGGTGGAATTCGCCGGGGCACGCCCCGATCCGGCGCTGGCGCGGCAGCGCTACGATCAGATGCTGGCGGCCTGGGGCAGCGAAATCCATTATGTCTATGAACCGCTCGGGGCGGCGTTCGGCTTTGCCGCGCGGCTCGATCGGCCCGCGACGCTGCTCGTGGCCGACTTTGGCGGCGGCACGACCGATTTCTCGGTGGTGCGGGTCAGCGGACCCGGCAGCGCGACGCGATGCCAGCCGCTCGCATCGGCGGGCGTGGGCATCGCTGGCGACCGGTTTGACAAGCGGATCATCGATCACCTCGTGCTGCCGCTGTTGGGCAAAGGGGGGCGCTACCGCTCGTTCGACAAGATCCTCGAGATTCCCGGCGGCTATTTCAGCGAGTTCGCCGACTGGTCGCGACTGGCACTGATGCGCAATCGCCGCACGCTCGATGAATTGCGCAAGCTACAGCGCGATGCGATCGATCCCGCGCCGATCGGGCGGATGATCGCGCTGATCGAGCACGAGCAGGGCCTGCCGCTCTATGAAGCCGTCGGTCGGGTGAAGCGCGCGCTGTCGATCGCCGACGAGGCCGAGTTCACCTTTTCCGGCGGCGGGGTGGAGATCGCCGTGCCGGTCAGCCGCCAGCAGTTCGAGGCGTGGATCGCCGCCGACCTGGAACGGATCGACACGGCCATGGCGCTCGCGCTCGACAGGGCCAAGCTGAGCCCCGCCGATATCGACCGCGTCTTCCTGACCGGCGGGTCTTCGCTCATTCCCGCGATCCGACATCGCTTCGCGCGGCGTTTCGGGGCGGAGCGCATCGCCACCGGCGACGAGCTGACCTCGATCGCTTTCGGTCTCGCGCAGATCGGCAACGAACCCGATCTCGCGACATGGAGCGTCGTGTGACCGCGACCCGGACTTAACCGAACGCAAGCGTTTCCCGCGCCGCCCCCCCGCCCCGGTACTGGCGATGACGCCCTCGATTGGCGTGCGGGCGAACGCCGTGCCGATGGCGCGGACGCGCGCTGCCCTAATGGCTATCGCGCGGCAGCCCGAAGCTCTGGGCGATACGCTGGAACGCCTCCGCCCCCTCCAGGATGTGCCCGGTGTTGAGCTGGCCGACCACGCCGCGCTGGATCGCCTGCCAGGGGGTCTGTGCGGGTGGATAGGGATAGCCCCCCGCTGCCTCGAAGGCCGCGCGTCGCGCCGCGATCTCCTCGTCGTGCACCAGCATGTCGACGCGGCGCTTGCCGAGATCGACGCGCACCCGGTCCCCGGTCTGGAGCAGCGCCAGGCCCCCGCCCACCGCCGCCTCGGGCGCGGCGTTCAGGATCGAAGGGCTGCCCGAGGTACCCGATTGCCGTCCGTCGCCGATGCACGGCAGCGCGTGAATGCCCGCCTTCAGCAGATAAGCCGGCGGGCGCATATTCACGACCTCCGCCGCGCCCGGATAGCCGACCGGGCCGGTGCCGCGCATCACCAGGATGCAGGTTTCGTCGATCGCGAGATCGGGGTCGTCGATCCGTGCGTGATAATCCTCCGGTCCGTCAAAGACGATCGCGCGCCCCTCGAACGCCTGCGGATCATCCGCCTTCTCCAAATAGCGGCTGCGGAATTCCGGCGAGATCACGCTCGTCTTCATGATCGCCTCGTCGAACAAATTGCCGCCGAGTACGATGAAGCCCGCCGCCGGCTTCAGCGGCCGATCGAACGGGTGGATCACATCGGCGTCGAGGATCGCGGCGTCGCGGCAATTCTCGCCCAGGCTCTTGCCGCTGACCGTAAGCGCGTCCGCGTGCAGCAGCCCCTGCTTCAGCAATTCGCTCACCACCGCCGGCACCCCGCCCGCGCGATAGAAATCCTCGCCCAGATATTCACCCGCCGGCTGCAAATTCACCAGCAAGGGCACGTCGAGCCCGAACCGTTCCCAATCGGCGAGGCTCAGGTCCACCCCCATATGCCGGGCGATCGCCTGCAAATGGATCGGCGCATTTGTCGAACCGCCCAGCGCCGAATTGACGATGATCGCGTTCAGAAACGCCGCGCGGGTCATGATGTCGGACGGCTTTAGATCCTCGCGCACCAGGCCGACCGCGCGCAGGCCGGTTTCATAGGCGAATTGGGCGCGGTCACGGTGCGGGGCGGGGATCGCCGCGCCGCCGGGGAGCTGCATCCCGAGCGCCTCGGCCAGGCTGTTCATCGTCGTCGCGGTGCCCATCGTGTTGCACCAGCCGGTCGAGGGCGCGGAGCTCGCGACGAGCTTCACGAAGCCGGCATGGTCGATCTCGCCCGCCGCGAGCAGTTCGCGCGCGCGCCAGATGATCGTGCCGGAGCCGGTGCGCTTGCCCTGATACCAGCCGTTGAGCATCGGCCCGACCGAAAGCGCGATCGCCGGGATGTTCACCGTCGCTGCCGCCATCAGGCAGGCGGGCGTCGTCTTGTCGCAGCCGATCGTCAGCACCACGCCGTCGATTGGATAACCATAGAGCACCTCGACCAGACTTAGATATTGCAGGTTGCGGTCGAGCGCGGCGGTCGGGCGCTTGCCGGTTTCCTGGATCGGGTGGATCGGAAATTCGATCGGGATGCCGCCCGCGTCGCGGATGCCGTCGCGCACCCGCTCGGCGAGAACGAGATGGTGGCGGTTACAGGGGGCGAGGTCGCTTCCCGTCTGGGCGATGCCGATGATCGGCCGGTTGCCTTGCAGCTCGGCCTGGCTAAGGCCAAAATTCAGGTAGCGCTCGATATAGAGCGCGGTCATGTCGACATTGTCGGGATTGTCGAACCAGGCGCGCGAGCGCAGACGCTGTGGGGCCGTCATCATTCGGCTTTCGGCTGGCGCGGGACGATGATCGGCATATATGTCATATAAATAGCCGTGCAACGGCGCCGCGAAAGGGTGACGATGGCTATCAATATCGCGGTCGTTGGGCTCGGCAAGATCGCGCGTGATCAGCATCTGCCCGCGATCGCCGGCAATCCGCATTTCAAGCTCGCCGCGACGGTCGATCGCAGCGGTGGCGGCGTGGCGGGGGTGCCCAACGCCAAGTCGTTCGAGGAGTTGCTTAAGCTGGGCGTGGCGCTCGACGCGGTGGCGCTCTGCATGCCGCCGCAGCCACGCGTGGCGATTGCTTTGGACGCCATCGCGGCGGGGCTCGCGACCTTCCTCGAAAAGCCGCCGGCCGCGACGCCCGGCGCCTTCCAGACGGTGGTGCGCGCGGCGGAAAGCGCCAAGGTGCCGCTGTTCGCCAGCTGGCACAGCCGCTTCGCCCCCAAGGTCGCCACCGCGCGCGACTGGCTGTGCGACAAGCGCATCACGGGCGGGCGGATCAGCTGGCGCGAGAGCGCGCGCAAATGGCATCCCGGCCAGGCCTGGCTGTGGCAGCCGGGCGGGCTCGGCGTGTTCGATCCCGGCATCAACGGGCTGTCGATCCTGACCGCGATCCTGCCCGGCCCCGTGACGGTCGAGCGCGCCCGCTTCGAAGTGCCCGAGGGCGCCGCGACCCCGATCGCCGCTCAAGTGACCTTCGCGCATCGCGAGGCGACGATCGCGGGCGATTTCGACTTTCGCGAGGAACAGGGCGAGCGCTGGGAAATCGCGCTCGACACCGATGGCGGCACGCTGCTGCTGAGCGAGGGCGGCGCGGCGCTGTCGCTTGGCGGCGGGCCCGCCGAGCGCGCCCCGGTCGCCGAATATCCTGGGCTCTATGCGCGCTTCGCCGAGCTGGTCGAAGCGGGCGCGAGCGACGCCGATGGTGCCCCGCTCGCATTGGTGGCGGATGCGTTCCTGATCGCCGAGCCGGTGCGGGTGACGGCATACACGCCCTGAGCCGGGTTGCCCGGCGTCGTCCTCAATCGTCGCCCCCTTTCGGCGGCCGCCCACGGCGGACCGGTTCGGGCGGGGCGAGCTTCACCCCGCGCCGCGCCAGTGCCTCGCGCAGCAGCAGCTCGATCTGCGCGTTGGCGCTGCGCAGCTCGTCGGCGGCGGCGCGTTCGATCGCCGCGTAGAGCTGCGGATCGAGCCGCAGCGGAAAGGCCTTTTTCGCGCCCCCCACCGCTCAGTAGAGCGAACCGGCGTTGACGATCGGCTGGGTGTCGCGCTCGCCGCACAGCACGACCATCAGGTTCGAGACCATCGCCGCGCGCCGCTCATCGTCCAGTTCGACCACATTGCTGCGCGAGAGCGCCTCGAGCGCCATCTGCACCATGCCGACCGCGCCCTCGACCAGCGTCTGGCGCGCGGCGACCACCGCTTGCGCCTGTTGCCGGCGCAGCATCGCCCCGGCGATCTCCTGCGCATAAGCGAGGTGGGTGAAGCCGCATTCGTCGACGCTGACGCCCGCCACGGCGAGCCGCTTCATCAGCTCGTCGCGCAGCTCGGCGCCGATCTGGTCGTGATTGCCGCGCAGCGTCACCTCGTGATGCTCGAAATCGTCATAGGGGTAGCGCGCGCCGATCGCGCGGACCGCCGCCTCGATCTGAACGATCACGAACGCCTTGTAGTCGTCGATGTCGAACAGCGCCTGGGCGGTGTCGGTCACGCGCCACACGACTTGCGCGGCGATCTCGATCGGGTTGCCGCGCAGGTCGTTCACTTTCAGCCGCTCGGAAATGATGTTGTTCGCGCGCAGGCTGATCTTCTTCTTGCCGAGCCAGGGCAGCACCCAGCGCAGGCCGGTGGTGCGATCGGTGCCGACATAGGCGCCGAACAAGGTAACCGCCGCCGCCTGATTGGGCTGGAGCATGTAGAAGCCGGGCGCGACGAACAGGATCACCAGCACCGCCGGCAGGATCACCGCGAGCGCGGCTTCCTGCGCAGCGTCGATCATCGAGATGCCGAAGATCACGGCGACGATCGCCGCCAGCAGCACCAACAGCATCGCGTAACCGCTGGCGGCGCTCGCCCGGCGTTCGCTGGTGCGGCTGAGATTGGTCGACTCGATCATCTTGTCCTCCCGAAAATACGATATCATATTTATATCGATTTCCGGGGCCAGGCAAATGATGTCGACGTCGCAAGGAGCAAGCGACGCGACAGGCCAAACCCCTCCTTCCCTTCGGGGGAGGAGGTTGGGAGGTGGGGGCGGTGTGCGGGGCTCGGCGCGGGCTGCCCGGCGCCACCCTCACCGCGCTTGATGCGCCGGGGCTTCGTACTGCGCCCGAGCCGAGGCTGCCCGCCTCAGCTCACCACGATCGTCACCGCGCGGCGGTTCTGCGCCCAGCTGCCTTCGTCCGAACCGAGCGCGAGCGGGCGTTCCTTGCCATAGGAAATCGTCGTGATCCGGCTCGCGTCGATCCCGGCGGCGGCGAGATAGTTCTTCGCGGCATTGGCGCGGCGGTCACCGAGCGCCAGGTTATATTCGCGCGTGCCGCGCTCGTCGCAATGCCCCTCGATCGTGATGCGCACCTGCGGATAGCGGCGCAGCCACGCGACCTGGCTGTCGAGCACGGCGCGCGCCTCGGCATCGATATCATATTGATCGAGCGCGAAATGGACCGTGTCGCTCGTCACCGAGCGCTTGAAATCGGCGGCCGAGCCGGGGACGACCGCGTCGCCGACATTGCCCTGGGGCGTGGTCTGCGCGGCGGGCGGGGCGACATCGGCGGGCGCCGGCGGGCGATCCTGGGGACGCTTGCTGGCGCAGGCGGCCGTCAGCAAGGCGGCGGTCAGCATCAACGGGGTCGCTACTTTCATCGGTCTTCTCCTTTGAAGTTGGGTCCGCTCTCAGCTCGCGTGAAACCTCAGGGGCGCAACGGTCCCCAGCCCGGGTCCGATCCGTCGAGCGGCGTCGGCAGCCGCCGCAGATTGACCCCGGTCAGATCGACCGACCAGATATCGGCCTTGCCCGAGCTGCCCTGTGTCGCGCGGAAAAACATCAGCACGCGGCCATTGGGCGACCAGGTGGGGCCCTCATCCTGCCAATCGTCGGTCAACAATTTCTCGCCGCCGCCGCCGGGGTTCATCACCCCGATGCGGAAATTGCCGGCGATCTTGGTGAAGGCGATCAGGTCACCGCGCGGGCTCCACACCGGCGTCGCATAGCGCCCGCCGCCAAAGCTGATCCGGCGCTGGTTGCCGCCATCGGCGTCCATCACATAGAGCTGCTGGCTGCCCGAACGATCACTTTCGAACACGATCCTGCCGCCATCGGGGGAATAGCTGCCGCCGGTGTCGATCCCGGGCGAGGTCGTCAGCCGCTGCGCCGCGCCGCCATTCACGCTCACCCGGTAGAGATCGGTATTGCCGCCCACCGCCATCGAGAACAGGATGTACCGGCCATCGGGCGAGAAGCGCGGCGCGAAGGTGAGGCTGGCGTTCTGCACCACCAGCCGCTGCCGGCCCGAGCCGATATCATAGACATAGACGCGCGGCTGATCGTTGACATAGCTCATGTAGACGATCGTCTGCTGGTTGGGCGCGAAGCGCGGGGTGAGCACGATCGACTGGCCATTGGTCAGGAAGCGGTGATTGGCGCCGTCCTGGTCCATGATCGCGAGCCGCTTGATCCGCCGGCCCTTGGGGCCGGTTTCGGAGACATAGGCGACGCGGCTGTCGAAATAGGGGCCTTCGCCGGTCAGCCGCGCATAGATGGTGTCGGCGCATTTGTGCGCCGCGCGCCGCCAATCGGCGGGCGAGACGACGAAGCCCTGGCGGGTGAGCTCGGCCTTGGCGAACACGTCGTACAGGTAGCAGCCCACGGTCAGCGTGCCGTCGCCATTGGCGCGGACGAAGCCCTGCACCAGCGCCTGCACCCCGGTGCCGCCCCAATAATCGAATTGCGGCGCGGTCACCTCGTCATAGCCGATCGCGCGCAGCCGTTCGGCGCCGAGCGGGGTGAACAGGCCGCTGTTCTTCAGATCGGCGGTCATCACCTCGGCGAGCTTGGCGCCGAGTTCGTCGGTGCTGCCGGCGGGGGTCTGCACCGTCGCGGCGGCGGGGAGGACGGGGATGGCGATGGGGAGCGGCGCGGAGATGCCACCCGTCACCGATACTTCGAGCGGCGGCGGCTGTTGCCCGGGCGCGGCGGTTTGCTGCACCGGCGCGGACGCGGGGGGCGTCGCCGGTTGCTGCGCGAGCCCCGGCGCCGCCGCGAGCAGCGCGATGGTCAGCCATTTGATGCGCATAATCCTCACCGTAATTGCCAGTTATAGTTGATATTGCCCCAGCCGCCATTCGCCGTCTGGTAATATTCGCTTGGAAGTTTGAGCGGCGAACACGCCTTGAACGCGGCGATGCCCAGATCGATCACCCGCCGCGCATAACGGTTATTCTCGCCATCCAGGCCCGCCTGGCGCACGACCTTGGGATCATCGGCCAGACTGCCATCGGGGTTGAGCCGCAGATTGAGCGTGGTGACGATCTCGTTCGCGCCCGGCCCGGGGTTCACCTGGCGATCCGCGCAGGGCTGGATCTGGCGGCGGATCGCGTCCTGGATGCTCGCCAGCGCCTTGGCGTCGATCACCGCGCCCTTGGGGGCGACGGTCTTGCTCGGGCTGGGAGTGTCGGTCAGCCCTTTCAGAAGCTCGTCGCTCAGGCGCGATCCGCGCGGGCGCGCGGCCTTCGCCGCGTCGTTGGCGGCGAGTTGCTTGGGCGCGGGTTTCGCCGGCGCGGGTTGGGGCGGTGTCTTGGCGAGCGCCGGCGCGGGCTTGGCGGCCGGCTTGGGCTGGGGCGGCTTGGGGGCCGCGACTTCAGCGGGCTTGGGCGCGGGTTGCGGCTTGGGCGGCGCGGGTTCGGGCGGGCTCGGCCTGGGTTCGGGCGGCGCCGGATCGGGCGGCGGCGGCGCGGCTTCCTCGGGCGGGCCTAGATCGGGCGCTTGAGAGGGCGCGGCTTCGACCGTCGCCGGCGCGCTGCTCTGCAGCGCGACGGTATCGACCAAGGACACGGTCACCGGCACCGCGAGCGGCTTGGGCGGCACCGGCTTCGCCAGCCAGTTGCTCGAAAGCCAGGCGAGCACGGCGAGATGCGCGATCAGCGCGACGCCCAGCCCGGTGCTCTCGGCGCGATCCACCCTTTAGCGCTCCTTCGCCACCGTCAGCAGCGCGACGCGGTTGAGCCCGGCGCGGTTGAGCTCGCCCAGCACGCGGATCACTTCGGCATAAGCGAGCTTACGGTCGGCGCGCAGGAACACCTGCCGCTCCTTGTTCGCGGCCGCGAGCTTTTCGAGCGTGGCGGGCAGCTCGGCATCGGCCACCGGCTTGTCGTCGACGAACAGCCGCCCGCCCGCGTCGAGCGCGATCTGCACCGGCTTCTGGTCCTGATCGACCGGCTTGGCGCGGCTGTCGGGCAGGTTCACCGGCACCCCGGCGGTCATCAGCGGCGCGGTGACCATGAAGATGATCAGCAGCACCAGCATCACATCGACCAGCGGGGTGACGTTGATCTCGGCGAGCGGCGCCCGCCGCCCGCGCCCGCGATGCGAAGGCAGGTTCATCGCCATGGCTGAACCCTCTTCGGCGAACGGGCATACCCCTCCGTCAGCCGCTGGCGCGGCTGCCACCTCCCCTTGCAGGGGAGGAGCTTGCCAACGATCAGTTCCTCCCCTGCAAGGGGAGGGGGACCATGCGAAGCATGGTGGAGGGGTGTCCCCATCCGCTCGGGAGCACCACCCCTCACCGTTTCCCCGCCACTTCGAGCTGGCGGCTGAGCGTCGCGTGGAAGCTGTCGGCGAAGCGGTTGAGCCGCGCCTCGATGCGGTTGATGCGGTGGCTGAAGCGGTTGTACGCGATCACCGCCGGGATCGCCGCGAACAGCCCGATCGCGGTCGCGAACAAAGCCTCGGCGATGCCCGGTGCCACCACCGCGAGCGAGGTGCTCTGCGCCTGGGCGATGCCGGTGAAGGCGCGCATGATGCCCCAGACGGTGCCGAACAGCCCGACGAACGGCGCCACCGCGCCAACGGTCGCCAGGATGTTCAGCCGGTCGGAGAGCGCGTCGATCTCGCTCGCCACCGCCGCGCTCATCGCGGTCGCGAGCCGCTCGCGCGTGCCCTCGCGGTCGATCACTCCGCCCATCGTCGAGCGGCGCCACTCGCCGACCCCGGCGGCGAAGACGCGCGCGATCGGCAGCCGGTTGTCGCTATGCTGTTTGTAGAAACCGTCGATATCCTCCGCCCGGTCGAAATCGCGCTCGAACGCCGCGCCCTGGCGGGTGACGCCGCCCAGCTTCAGCGTCGCCGCGATGATGATCGCCCAGGTCCAGATCGAGGCGAGCAGCAGCCCGATCATCACCAGCTTCACGACGATATCCGCCTGCAAGAACAGCGCGATCGGCGACAAGGTTACGGGGTTGGTATTGAGCGCGAACGCCACGCGATACTCCTGTCAATCCGCCCAAACGAGCGGTGCGAAAGCTTTGATCCAATCGGCCGGCTGGCGGCGCGGCCGGCCACTGGGGGCGACGAACGCGGCGACGACCTCCGCCGCGCTCAAGCTATCGTCGCCGCGCATGACTCGCTGATGAATGCGGCAGGATGCGGGCCGCACCTCGATCAGGCGCGAGACGACCACCAGCGCATCGTCGAGCCGGGCGGGAGCGCGATATTTGATCGCGAGTTCGGCGACGGCATAGGCGCCCTCCCCCGCTTCATGCGCCGCGCGCTGGTCGATGCCCGCCAGGCGCAGCATGTCGGATCGGGCGCGCTCCATCCAGCGCAGATAATTGGCGTGATAGGCGACGCCCGACAGATCGGTGTCCTCGAAATAGACCCGCACCGGAAAGCGGTGCTCGCGATCGACGAAACGACCGGTCGGGGGCTGATCGAGCGACATCGCGCGGGGGTTAACCCGGCGGTGCGGCCAAGAAAACCCTTGAGTTCGATCCGGCCGCGCGGAGGCCGGCCGGCCGCTAGTCGAACAACCGCTCCTGCCGGTCCTCGCGCCGGCGCGGGCCGGCCATGCCGCGCCGCGCCGCCTCCTGCTCGGCGGTGTAGCGCACATCGGGGTCGCGATCGCCGAAGAAGCCGGCGAGCGATTCGTCGCTGATCTCGGCCCAGTCCTTCCCCCGATCGGGGCCGAAGCGCACGCGGGGCAGCAGCCCGGGTAGGCGCGACCATTCGAGCAATTGGTCGAGCCCCGCCTCGTTCAGCATGTCGCGCAGATGGTGCGCCGTGACATAGGCATCGGGAAAGGCGCGGTGCGCGGGCAGGCCGCGTTCATGCTCCAGCCCCTCGGGCCGGCGCCAATAGCGCAGCACCTGGTTCGAGAAAGCGGGCGAATCGGGCCATAGCCGCAGCGCGCATTTCCAGGTGCAGATCCACTCGGCGCCGTGGCTGAGCGCGGGGGTGCAAAACACCTGCTCGAAATCGGCGCGGTGGGCGGCGAGCGCGCGGCGACGCGGCCAGGGATCGAGCACGCGGCGCGCGACATCGTGCCAGTAGGGCGCCTCGGCCACCTCCTCGTCGAGGATATGGTGGATCGCCTGAGTGATCGGCGGGATCGGGCGCCCGGGATTGACGAGCAGCGCCCCGCCCTCGCCCGAAATCTCCCAGCGGCCGTCGGCGCCTTGCGCGACATCCTGCCAGCCGATCTCGCACACGCCGTGCGCGGGCGGCGCGGGGCCGGTGGTTTCCAGATCGATCACGCGGATGAGCATCGCCGCGCTATAACGCTTTGCGCCCGCGCGGCTAGCGCCCGTGGCCGCGTTCCGGCCTGTGGCGTACCCGGATCAGTCCAGGTTGGGCCGCAGCCAGCGCTCGGCGACCTTCGGTTCCACCCCGCGCCGCGCGGCATAATCCGCGACCTGATCGGGTCCGATTCGCGCGACGCCGAAATACTGGCTGTCGGGATGCGCAAAGTAGAAGCCGGAGACTGCCGCGGTGGGGAGCATCGCGTAATTCTCGGTGAGCGAGATGCCGGTCGCGTGGTGCGCGTCGAGCAGATCGAACAGCACCGGCTTCAGACTGTGATCGGGGCAGGCGGGATAGCCCGGCGCGGGGCGGATGCCGCGATACTGCTCCTTGATCAGCGCTTCGCTCGTCAGCTGCTCGCCCGCCGCATAGCCCCACAAAGTGGTGCGGACATGCTGGTGCAGCGCCTCCGCGAACGCCTCGGCGAAGCGATCGGCGAGCGCCTTTAGCAGAATATCCGAATAATCGTCGATCGCCGCCTTGAAGCGCGCGAGATGCGGCTCGATGCCATGGATCGAGACCGCGAAGCCGCCGATCCAGTCGCCGTCATGGTCGATGAAATCGGCGAGGCACATATTGGCACGCCCCTCGCGCTTGGCGATCTGCTGGCGCAGGAAGGCCAGGCGGACATGCTCCTCCTGTTCAACCAAATGGACGATCACGTCATCGCCCTCGCGCCGGCACGGCCAGAAGCCGCAGACGCCGCGCGCGACCAGCCACTTCTCCTCGACGATGCGCTTCAGCATTTTCTGCGCGTCGGCGAACAGATGCCGCGCGCTTTCGCCCACCACCGCGTCATCAAGGATCGCGGGATAGGTGCCGGCAAGCTCCCACGAGCGGAAGAAGGGCGTCCAGTCGATATAATCGACCAGCTCCGCGAGGCTCCAGTCGCGGAAAACATGGACGCCGGGCTGGAGCGGCGGCGGCGCCTTCAGACTCATATCCGCTTCGAACGCCCGCGCGCGGGCGTCTTCCAGCGGCAGCAGCTCGTTTTGGCCCTTGCCGGCGCGGGTGTCGCGGATGTGGGCATATTCGGCCGCGGTCTTCTCGACAAAGCCGGTCGCCTGCGTCTCCGAGACGAGCGCCGTCGCCACCCCCACCGCGCGGCTCGCGTCGAGCACATGGACGACCGGCCCGGCATAGGCTGGCGCGATCCTGAGCGCGGTGTGGACCTTCGAGGTCGTCGCGCCGCCGATCAGCAGCGGCCGCGTCATCCCGGCGCGCTGCATTTCCTCGGCGACCGTCACCATCTCGTCGAGCGAGGGGGTGATGAGGCCCGAAAGCCCGATCATGTCGGCGTCATTCTCGTTCGCCGCCTCCAGGATGCGCGTCCAAGGCACCATCACCCCCAGATCGACCACCTCGAAGCCGTTGCACTGGAGCACCACGCCGACGATGTTCTTGCCAATATCATGCACGTCGCCCTTCACGGTCGCCATGATGATCCGGCCCTTGGCCTTGGTGCCTTCGCTCTTCTCCGCCTCGATGAAGGGCAGCAGGTGGGCGACGGCCTTCTTCATCACCCGCGCCGATTTCACCACCTGCGGCAGGAACATCTTGCCCGAGCCGAACAGGTCGCCGACCACGTTCATCCCGTCCATCAGCGGGCCTTCGATCACCTCGATCGGGCGGGTATGCGTCTGGCGGGCTTCCTCGGTATCCTCGACGACATAGGCGTCGATGCCCTTCACCAGCGCATGTTCGAGCCGCTTGTTGACCGGCCAGCCGCGCCATTCCTCGGCCTGCTTCTCGGCCGCCGCATCGGTGCCGCGATATTTCTCGGCGAGCGCGACCAGCCGTTCCGAGGCGCCGGGATCGCGGTTGAGGATCACATCCTCGCACGCCTGGCGCAGCTCGGGGTCGATCGCGTCATACACGTCGAGCTGGCCGGCGTTGACGATCGCCATGTCGAGCCCGGCGGGGATCGCGTGATAGAGGAACACGCTGTGCATCGCGCGGCGCACCGGCTCGTTGCCGCGGAAGCTGAACGACAGGTTGGAGAGCCCGCCGGAGATATGCGCGTGCGGGCAGCGGACGCGGATCTCGCGGCACGCCTCGATGAAATCGACCGCGTAATTGTCATGCTCCTCGATCCCCGTCGCGACCGCGAAGATGTTGGGATCGAAGATGATGTCCTCGGGCGGAAAGCCGATGCCGGTGAGGAGCTTGTACGCCCGCTCGCAAATCTCGACCTTGCGGTCCTTGGTATCGGCTTGGCCGACCTCGTCGAACGCCATCACCACCACGGCGGCGCCGTACGCCATCACCTTGCGCGCCTGCGCCAGGAACTGATCCTCGCCCTCCTTCATGCTGATCGAATTGACGATCGGCTTGCCGGAGACGCATTTGAGGCCCGCTTCGATCACGCTCCATTTGGAGCTGTCGATCATGAACGGCACGCGGGCGATATCGGGCTCGGCGGCGATCAGCTTCAGGAAGGTGGTCATGGCGTGCTCGGCGTCGAGCAGGCCGTCGTCCATGTTGATATCGATCACCTGCGCGCCATTCTCGACCTGCTGGCGCGCGACTTCGACCGCGGCGGGATAGTCGCCGGCCATGATCAGCTTCTTGAAGCGCGCCGATCCGGTGACGTTGGTGCGTTCCCCGATATTGACGAAATTGGTGGAGCTGGTGGTCATCTTGCTTCTTCTTCTCCCTCTCCGCTTCAGGGGAGAGGGTCGGGGTTTGGTCTCCCTCTCCCGCATCCGGGAGAGGGCCTCGCTTTCTTCTCCCTCTCCCGCTTGCGGGAGAGGGCCGGGGTGAGGGGATGATCTGGATGCCGAAGCGCCCGGCCTCCCCCTCTCCCAACCCTCTCCTCTGAAGGGGAGAGGGCTAAATGCTTCAAGCCATCGTCATCGCTTCGAGCCCGGCCAGGCGCGTGCGCACCGGCGGCACCGGCAGCGCGCGCGGGGGGAGGCTTTCCACCGTCCGCGCGATCGCGGCGATGTGATCAGGGGTCGATCCGCAGCAGCCGCCCAGGATGTTTACCTGGCCCGCATCGGCCCATTCGCGCACGAAGGCGGCGGTCTGCGCGGGCAGCTCGTCATATTGGCCGAGCTCGTTGGGCAGGCCAGCGTTGGGATAGACCATGATCAGCGTGTCGGCGAGTTCGGCCAAAGTCTTGACATGCGGGCGCAGCTGCTCCGCGCCGAACGAGCAGTTGAGCCCGATCGTCAGCGGCCGCGCGTGGCGCACCGCGTGCCAGAACGCCTCGACGGTGTGGCCCGAAAGGTTGCGCCCCGAAAGATCGGTCAGCGTCATCGACAGCATGATCGGCAGATCGCGCCCCAGCGCCTCGCCCGCCTCGATCGCCGCCATGATCCCGGCCTTGGCGTTCAGCGTATCGAACACCGTTTCGATCAGCACGAAATCGATCCCGCCTTCGACCAGCGCGTCGATCTGCTCGCGGTACACGTCCTTCAGCGTGTCGAAGTCGATCTCGCGGTAGCCGGGATCGTTCACGTCGGGGCTGAGCGACAAAGTCTTGTTGGTCGGCCCGATCGCGCCGGCGACGAAGCGCGGGCGGCCATCCTTGGCGGTGAATTCGTCCGCCACCTTGCGCGCCAGCCCCGCCGAGGCGAGGTTGATCTCGCGCACCAGCCCTTCCGCGCCATAATCCGCCTGGCTGATGCGGTTGGCGGAGAAGGTGTTGGTCTCGGCGATGTCGGCCCCCGCCGCGAAATAGGCGCGGTGGATCGCCTCGGGCACCGCCGGCTTGGTGAGCGCGAGGATGTCGTTATTGCCCTTCTGGTCGTGGCCGAGGCCGAGGTCGCCGGCATAATCGGCCTCGACCAGCCCCAGCCGCTGGATTTCGGTGCCGAACGCGCCGTCGGTGATCAGGATACGCTCGCGCGCCTGGGCGAGCAGATTTTCGCGTGGGGTCATGTTCTCAAACTCCTGGCCGCATCCGGCCACATCGTCGGTCCAATCCCGCAACCGGGAGACACGTCACGCCGCCGCCTTCGCCGCCGCCGTCCCGGCGCGCAGGCCGAGCAGATGGCAGATCGCGAAGCTCAGCTCGGCGCGGTTGAGCGTGTAGAAATGGAAATGCCGCACCCCGCCCGCGTACAGCCGGCGGCACAGCTCGGCGGCGATCGTCGCCGCGACCAGCTGGCGCGCGGGGGGATGATCGTCGAGCCCCTCGAACAGCCGGTCCATCCAGGCCGGGATTTCGGCGCCGCACATCGCCGCGAACTTGCGCGTCTGCGCGACGTTCGACACCGGCAGGATGCCCGGCACGATCTCCGCCTCGATCCCCGCCGCCGCCGCCGCGTCGCGGAAGCGGAAGAAACATTCGGGGGTGAAGAAGAACTGGCTGATCGCCCGCGTCGCGCCGGCATCGATCTTGCGCTTCAGATTGTCGATGTCCGAAGCGGCGCTCACCGCCTCGGGGTGGCATTCGGGATAGGCGGCGACCGAAATCTCGAACGGATGCAGCTTCTTCAGGCCGGCGACCAGATCGGCGGCGCTCGCATAGCCTTCGGGGTGCGGGGCGAAGCTTGCGCCCGCGACCGGCGGATCACCCCGCAAAGCGACGATATGGCGCACGCCCGCCGCCCAATAGGCATCGGCGATCTCGGCGATCTCCGCCTTGGTCGCCTCGACGCAGGTGAGGTGCGCGGCGGCCGCCAGCGACGTTTCGCGCTGGATGCGCGCGACCGTCGCATGGGTGCGCTCGCGCGTCGAACCGCCCGCGCCATAGGTGACCGAAACGAAGCGCGGCCCCAGCGGCTCGAGCGTCTTGATCGCCTCCCACAACTGGCCTTCCATCTTCTCGCTCTTGGGCGGGAAGAATTCGAAGCTCACCTGGGCATCGCCCGCCAGATCGGCGAACAGCGGCGCATCGAGCGCGCGGCGCGCCTCTTCGAGATCGTGGAACGACATGGTCATGCGGCAAGCGCCTCTAATTGCGCGCCCGGCTTGCGGCCGAGCCAGAGTTTGACGGTGAGCGCACCGCTTTCGAGCGTGTCATCGCGCTGCAGCACCAGCCCCGCGGCGGCGAACCAGACGGCGATCTGATCGTCGGAAAAGCCCAGGCGGGTATGCCCCTCCTGCGCGCGCAGTTCTTCGCGGTCATGCGGGGCGAAATCGGCGATCAGCAGCCGGCCGGCCGGCCCCAGCACCCGCGCAGCCTCAGCGATCGCCGCGCCCGGCTGCTGCGCGAAGTGGAGCACATGGTGGAACACCGCGACATCGGCGGCGGCATCGCCCAGCGGCAGCGCGTAAAGGTCCGCCTGGCGCAGCTCGGCATGATCGAGCCCGCGTTCGGCGAGCTTCGCGCGCGCGAGACGCAGCATTTCGGAGGAACGATCAATCCCCAGCGCCGCCTTGGCCTGCGGCGCGAACAGCTCGAGCATCCGCCCGGTGCCGGTGCCGATATCCACCAGCCGCGCGATCGGCGCGGCGCCCAGCACCCGCGCCATCGCCGCCTCGACCTCGCTTTCGGCGATGTGGAGCGATCGGATCGCGTCCCATTCGCCGGCATGGGTTTCGAACCAGGCGTTCGCCGCCGCCGCGCGATCGGCACGCACCGCGGCGAGCCGGGCGGCATCGGCCTCCGCCCAATCGTCGCCGTCGCGCCAGGCATCGAGCGCGGCGAGCACCGGGGCGACCCGATCGGCATCGCCTTTCGCCACGAAAACCCAGCTGCCTTCCTTGCGCCGCTCGACCAGCCCGGCATCGGCCAATATCTTCACATGGCGGCTGACGCGCGGCTGGCTCTGCCCCAGCACCTGCGCCAGTTCGCCGACCGACAGCTCCATCGTGCGCACCAGCGCCAGGATGCGCAGCCGCGTCGCATCGGCGAGGGCACGGAAGATATCGAGCGCGGTCATCATCGCGCTTCGTCATATAAAGATATCTTTATGTGCGGTCAATGACGACGCCGGGGCAATTTCGCCGCCGATGCAACATGCGTTAGGGATGGCGCGTTGGGCGGCGGATCGGATCGCAACCTAGGAGAGAATATCATGAAGAAACGCGCCATCATCCTGCTCGCGCTTGCCCCGCTCGCGCTGGCCCCGCTCGCCGCGTGCAGCGAGCGCGCGCAGAACGAAACCGCCGAAGCCGCCGACGCGGTGGCGAGCGACGCCAACGCGACCGCTGCCGAGGCGGTCGATGATGTGCAGCGTGCCGGCGAGCGCGCGCTGGGCGCCGCCGACAATGCGGTTGACGCCGCCGGCGACCGGATCGAAAACGCCGCCAGGGATGCGACCCGCGAGGGCAAGGAAGGCTTGCGCGACGCCCGCCGCGAAACCGGCGAAGGCCTGCGCGACGCCGGCAACGAGGTGGACGGGGAATGAGGCTGGCACTGCTCCCGCTCTTGCTGCTCGGCGCCTGCGGAAGCAGCGCCAACGATCCCAGCGGCGCGCCCCCCAGCGAGGCACGCCAGCTGAATGATTCGGCGGCGATGCTGGATGCGAACAGCGTCTCGCCCGAGGCACTCAACGAAAGCACGGCCAAATGAAGCGACGCCTGGGATCAAGCCCGCTCGACATCGCGCCGCTGGTGCTGGGCGGCAACGTCTTTGGCTGGACGGCCGACAAGGAAGCGAGCTTCGCGGTGCTCGACGCTTTCGTCGCCGGCGGCGGCACGATGATCGACACGGCGGACGTCTATTCGGCCTGGGCGCCGGGGCATCAGGGGGGCGAATCGGAAAGCCTGATCGGCGAATGGCGCCGCGCCCGCCCCGGCGCCGAGGTACTGATCGCGACCAAGGTGGGGATGCTCCCGGGCGAAGGCGGCGCCAAGCTCGCGCCTGCGCGCATCGCGGCGGCGTGCGAGGCGTCGCTCAAGCGGCTGGGGGTCGAGACGATCGACATGTATTTCGCGCATCAGGATGACGAGGATGTGCCGCAGGACGCGGTCGCCGAGGCATTCGCGCGGCTGGTCGAGGCGGGCAAGGTGCGCGTGCTCGGCGCGTCGAATTTCCACGCGGCGCGGCTGAAATCGGCGATCGACGTCGCGCGCCACGCCGGGCTGCCGCATTATCAGGTGCTGCAACCCGAATATAATCTCGTCAGCCGCCACAAGTTCGAAGGCGAGCAGCAGGATTATTGCGTCACCCACAATATCGGCGTGGTGCCTTATTATGGGCTCGCCTCGGGCTTCCTCACCGGCAAATATCGCTCGGCGGCGGATCTGGGGAAGAGCATCCGGGGCGGGCGGATGGCGCCGCTGCTCGAGGGCAAGGGCAGGGCGGTGCTCGACGCGATGGACGCGGTGGCGGCGGAGGCCGGCGCGACACTCGCCCAGGTCGCGCTTGCCTGGCTGATCGCGCAACCCGGCGTCACCGCCCCGATCGCGAGCGCGAC
>FRDC01002716.1_pt1 | contig 75801 bp, 119 predicted proteins | sample 1106171 | NCBI WGS metagenome assembly FRDC01 (sample SAMEA3930566, study PRJEB13176) | freshwater metagenome | biome: Drinking water system; feature: drinking water; material: water | place: Singapore | collected 2014-12-20 | reverse complement strand
ACATTGAATGGATGTGCCCCATCTGTTGGGAATCCATCAGCACCAATGTCTTTAACATATCCTTTGTTCTCTATCTGCTTCTTCGAGCTATCATGATGAGACTTACAAAGCGATTGTAACTTACCGAACCAAAACAAATTGTAGTCGCCTTTGTGCGGAATAATATGATCAGCTACTTCAGCAGGAATATACTTGCCTTTGTCTAGGCACATTCTACAAAGCGGCTCAATATCCATTTGGTGTCGAGCTATACGAGCCCAACGAGGAAGGCGATACCACTTACCAATCTGGGTTAAATGTGAACTCATACAAACAGGCTGCGCCCTTGGTGATCATCGATGATAGAAGCTACCAGAGGCCCACCAAAGGGACTAACACCAGCACTCTATCTTGGCGATCGAAAAAGTTCTACGCTTAAGCGCCACATTTAAGCAGCAATCAGATCGCCACTTCTGAACGTGATCTTTTGCTCACGCCCAAACAAAGTAAAAACCGCAACCTCACGATTGCGGCCTTTCTTCCCATCATACCTACCAATGTGATAGGCAAACGGTCCTTCTTTTGATGTTACTCTTTGACCATATGTTAAACCAACAATTCCATTAACATCATTTCTGAAAACATCATTAGGACAAAATTCACGCAAACGTTCTACTTCACGAATATTCACTCTTGCTGGATGACCAGACTCATTCATCAATATCCCAGCTACACCACGCCAACTCATAAGCTCACGCCAAGAGGCACATATTGCTATGAGGATGTAACTACCCAGCAATGGTTTCATTTCACGGACATGACGTCCACCAACAATACTCAAATGTTCGTAGAGAGGAAGAAAATGCTGATATGAAATTTCGGTTAGAGATTTGCCGACGCGTTTGACTTGCTGTCGTTCTGCTACAAGCACACCCCAGTCTGTGCTTATGATGCTCACTCTCGGATACTCCCACGCGCTCCCATAGCCGAATGGGGAATGCTTATAACCGTAAGCTAGCCTAGCCGTAAAGCACCTGTGGAAGCGGGAAGCCATTTTTCAACAGTTTCCCGTACCTTTTATAATCGTACTCTCTTTCTTTTTCTCCCGCGCGCGTTAGTAAAGGTATAGGAAACAACTAAAAAGTGGCTTCCCGCTTCCAACCGAATTTTCCACACTTAGTGGTGGGGGTGTAATAACTTAAGTGCGAAAAATTTTTTCTTTCACTTGAAGCCCAAAGGCCACCGGCGGGCGTGAAAAGTGCGATTTCACTTAGCCCATGAAAAAGAAAACCACAATTAAGTAGTTGCAGAAAAACACCTAACGACAAAAGCCAAAATTTTTCGGCATTAAGTCGATGCGTTTACAGTGAAAGTCCGCTAGCCACCTTAAAAACGTCCACCGGCTTGCGCCCTTTAGCAGCTAAATCGGCCGGTAAAGCGTCGATATCGTCCCTATTATTGGCAATAAGCAAGCTATGCGTACCCTTAGTGCCCCAGTTTTCGATCTGTACACGCGAATTTCCGACGTGTAAGCCAAGCCCCATCGACCTAACCTCCCGCCTTATAGTACTAGCGCGCTCGATACGGCCGGTCTCCTTACCCTCGTGCAAAATGTCTTTAATCGCCTTCACGAGGTGGGTGTCAATGACAAACCAATCTTCATTTTTATGCTCTTCAGCGATCTGTTCAAGTATGTTGTAGACGAACGCGAGTCCAGGCGACCTACCTTCTTCCACCACCGACGTTTTAGCGCCGGTCCAAGGCGCTTCATTTTCCGGCCGTACAGGCTCATTGTGCTTAACCCAGTCAATCGCCCAATGCATAATAGCGTTAAGTCCGCGTTTCATTTCTAGCCATGCATAGAACTCCTGCCACCACACTGCTGGCATTTTCTTTTCCGTCACCTTAGGCACTAGCCACCGGCGATCGTCGCCCGTTATCTGCAGCGCACGTAGTGAGTTGCTACAGGCATACCAATGCGTCCAGTTTTCTATCTTGTACTCTACCACATATTTTGTATTCACTGTAATTGTTGGGTCGGTGATCAGCGTCTTAAGGGCGTTGTACGCTCGCGAGCTATGCCCGGCATAGATCTCGTTGACTACGATTAGCCTACGATGCGCAGCCCAGCTATTGTAATGACTATCGACGATCTGCGCTTCACCGGGAAAAGCAGTATTATTCTTCCCCACCAGCGGCGCTAGTATCTCTTCGCCTAGGGTGGTTTTACCTACACCTTGCGTCTCGCTAATGGCGAGTATGCCGTATTTCATGCGGATGTCGGGGCGAGCAATTAATGTGGCGATCCACCTCATCACTTCTTCCCGATCACGCGCAATGGGGAAGAGGTGTTCTAGAAACTTAAACCACGGGCCTAAATCCAAATTCATTGGTCTAATTCGAGAGGGAACAAAAGTGTTCATACACCTTTGTCCCGACTCGGCTTCGCTATATAAACCAGACGGCTGGTTAGGTGCATATTTTAATTCAGCACTCTTACAGGTATCGTCCTTACGCATAAGGCGGGCCGTATCGTCTACATCGCTATAGGCCGCTACCATATTATTGAATTGCTTACTATCTAGCATGTAGTTGGGTTTATCTACATGGATGAAAAACTCGGGCTTAATGGTCTGGATCCATTCTTGCTTGAAAGCATCGGTAATTTCGATCCTAGTCTTGGGCTTACCGCCTAAGACTAGGATCGTTTTCTTTTCTGTAGCATAGGTAGCTGGCTGGCTAGCATATACCCACATATCGTGCCCAATGTATTCGCCTGCATCATTAAAGAACTCCGGCGGCATTGGGTCTGACAGGTCCCAACTTTCAGGGAACCGCTTATCAAAACGCATCCCCTTCATCCTAGCGCCGAAATGCTTAGAGACTTCCTGTAGCGCGTGATTGCCCGGCCAATCGTTGTCGCATACGTATATCACTTCGAGCGGGCTAGCAGCATGTAGCATGCTGTAGTCTGTGCGGTGGGGAGCGAGCGCTCCGCCAATCATGCCCCAATGTTGGTATTTGACTAGGTCGGTGCGCCATGGGTGGTCCCAGTCGCTATCCTCTAGCATTGTGGTGATGTAATCGGCGGTCTTAGCGCCTTCATGTATCATGATTTTTAGTTTATCACTGGTGGGCGGGCGCCAAAATGGTAATTGACCTTCAGGCTCCATCGCTCGCCATTCGCCGTCACTGTAGAAGGTCCAGGGGATGTATGCCTTACCGCGACCTGGGATTAGCGCTCGCTCTTGCGCCATAATGAAATTGCCGTCATCACTTCTAAATGCGTATAGCATTGAACCTTTGTGCAGTGTTTTGCGCAACTTTTCTACTTCTGCCTTGCTGGCGTGAATGAACTTAGGCCAATTGACGTTCTTGATGGCTTCTTTAATTGATGCAGCTTCGTCGTCTGTAGGGGCATATATCATGTCGGAAGGCACTAGTGTGCCATCTGACATGATTCTAATAATGCTACGCTCATAGTAGTATGTACCCTTATACTCCTTCACCATGATGCGCTTAAAATTGAGTAACGTACCACCGATGCGCTTAATGTACTCGTTCAATGCTGGGAATGAATAATTGATCTTTGATTGTGGCTTGCGTGCCATGTGATGCCCTGCCCTTTGTCCTTTTGCCAAACGGACAGCGTCGTCACGCTGTCTGTCTGGCAGTACGTTTAAATGTCCGGAAACTACTAGCTAGCCCTAAAATCCCGCGCCGGAAAAGGGTCTGCTAAAATTAAAAAGCTGTCGGGCGGCCTGCGGAGAGGCTAGTCTGCCCCAGAGCTTTTTAGCTCTGCGACAGATAAAACAGACCTTTTCTTTTTCTTTTCCCTAAGGCAGCCTAGTACCTTACTGCACACTCCTTAAGGTTCACTCCATGACAGCACCCTCCTTTTTAAAGCCATCAACACGTCCTGCAAATGACGATAGGCTGATAGCCATTCGCAACAAGGCGCGTGAAGCTGCACAAACGGAGCTTCAAGTGAAAAATCTTGAAGAGTCGCTTAGCGAGGCTAAGCGTACCCTTCAAGAGTATTACACCAAGACATTGCCAGATATGATGGACGAGGCACAGATCTCTAGCCTCAGTCTAGATGCTAAAGGCAATATGCCTGCATTTGATATCACTGTAGGTCCCTACTACAAAGCCTCTATCCCTGAAGCATGGGGCGATGAGCAGAAAGAAGCTGCCTTTAAGTACCTAGAGCAGCACAAAGCGGGCGACTTGATCAAGCACATAATCATCATTGAATTCGACATTGATGATCATGTGAAAGCTAAGAAACTCGCAACTGAACTACGCAAGCGCAAATTCGATGTGAGCGTTAAGAAGACAGTGCACTGGGGCACGCTCACTTCATGGCTGAAGTATCAGGTCGAGAAGGTTAAACGGGTGCCTGATTTATCTGTCATCAATGCGACGGTCGGCCGGGTAGCAAAGTTGAAAGAGATTAAGCGATGAGGCAAACCTATAAACTATCTGTCAAGGAGATACAGGAGTACCACTACTTACCGCCAGTCATGGGCGCAGCATGGGCATTCTGGGCCAAAGTGGCGAGCGTTCGCGGCCTAGACGCTAAGAGCCTTATGCACGAGCGCGGCGCTATCTTTACCGGGCTGCCGGCTAATCACGACAGGGCTTGGTGCTATCCTCTTCCAATTAAATGCGCGAAGCGTCCTCCAGCATATTGGGCAGGTTGAAAACACATAGATTGGGCAACACCATGACAGAAATGCATCAAATCCAAATCACAGCGAGCGATCGGACTGTGCTAGAAGAATTGGCCAATGAACTAGTCGATAAGCGCGGCGCTCTTATAATGACGAAAGACAGTATGCTAAGAGTAACGGACGTATTGCGACGCGTCGCTAGGACCCATGACAATCTAGCGCTTAAAGGCGCTAACGCCGATATCGCAGCTATGCGGAAGCAAGTCGCAAAATGCGAAGCTACCATCAATGCTATAAGCTCAATCCTCGAAACTCATAATGTGTACTAAACAGGAGGTTCAAAATGCTCGCTCAGACTTTTAAGACTGCTAAAGAACTACTTATCAATGATAGGCAGCTAGAAGCCTTGAAAAAGACGCTGGTCCTTCTGGAGACCGGTAAGATAAAGCATGATTCAAAAGTTGATGCATTTACACCATTGTCATTCAACATGGCTAATTGGAACTTATTAACACCTTGCGGTACTGTTTGTTGCATTGGAGGTACCGCTGAACTGGTAGGCGATCTTACATTAGAAGACAATTTTGAATGTGCTAGTTGCAACAACAAATCCCTAGAAGATTTGTTTTATCCAGAAAATATTGGCGGCTATACGTATGATGATATCACCATTGAGCAGGCCGCTCATGCTTTACGTAGTTATCTAACTACAGGTACACCAGATTGGTCAATCTTAAAGGAGGCTCGTAATGGCTAAACTCAATCAGATCATCGCTATCGAAAAAGGCATTAAGTCAAAAGCCTATGCTCACGTTACGGAACTGCATAAGGCCTGTCAGAAGCCTGACTTGTTTAATGGTTTCTCTCATGATTCAAAAACTGATGAGTGGATCGTATCTAACGCCGAGGAGTACAAGGAATGATTTGCGTAGGTGGACCAATAGCTGGCAGAGATATGGTAGACGACAGCCGAACGTCATTTCAGGTAGCGCTAAAGCCAGCAATGAAATGGATAGCTAATAATGTAGAAAACCTACCAATTCAAAAAGCTATCTATGTTAAGCAAGACTGGTACGCTGGTAAGGCATTACAAGTCTGGGTACCAGAGGGGCAGACTGCTGCGGAAACTTTCGAGATCCTGCTTAAAGCATATGCTAACATGCATATTGAGGAAAGCCTAGCGAAGCAACTCCGCATAGCGATGGAGCATAATGCCAAATATGCTTCATTGGTAAAGGCAGCTAAGGCTTGGTACACTATGCAAAGCGGTATCAATATTAGTGATTTATATGAGGCTTGCCGCAAGACATTCGGAAGTGACTTTAACCCGGCTGATCATGACGATGTGGAATAGAAAATGAGCACAGTAACTTCCGTTAAACAGTCTCCACTGAACGATCAGCGCTGGTGCCTAACCCTACTTTGCGGCCATGAAGAATGGGTAACCAGTAAAAATAAACCAACCCGCAAATTCATAAAGTGCAGACAGTGCCAGCTCAAGTATCACAATGAGCTATTTCCTCCAGATTGGATAGAAAAAGATGGCGGTTCAGGAAATTCCTAAGTCATATCTGTACACCTGTGACGCTTGCGGCGCTACGCATACGCAAGAGCATGCTTATGGCCATTATACTGATAGCACTCCGCCTAATTGGAGTAAGCTATTTCTATGTGTTAGAGATCATGAATGTTTGTGCCGTTTTAGACATGATCGTCTACTTTGTGCTCAATGTACAGATAATGCATCTACCGTTCTTAGAGCTGCCGGCATTATTCCAGAGGAAAAGTCATCATGACAACATACGTTCTGGAAGACGCTAAGCGACTATCCTTATTCTGCCGCAATATAGGTAAGGGCGCAGGAACAATGTATATGGCGGATGCTTATCATGCTAGGTCAAGAGTTTTTCCGTTCCATTTTTATGGGAAGACGCTGACGCATTGCATTAGCGCCGCTACAAAGGAAGGATGGAAAGTCGATAAGGTAACCAAGACAGCGCTTTGCCCAGCATGCAAGAATGATCATAAATAAATGACTAGCAGAACAGAATACTGGTGCGATCAGTGTCGAAAGAAAATCGGCCCTCCCTATGGGGTGCTTTTTGTAACTATTATGAGTGAAACTGAACCATCTGTAAATCGAACGCTTGAGCTATGCAGTTTTAATTGTCTAGAGGCTTATTGTAAGGAGCCTAAGCAATGACCATGCTCGATGAAAAATGCGACGTATGCGGCGTTAATCCTTCGATCGGTGTCGCTAGCACTAGCATGCCCTACTCATGCGCATACTGTAAGGAATGCGCAGAGCGAGGCGCTGATCCAATAATTGTATTCGTTTGCTTCTACGATGACTTCGGAACGAACTTTGATCTAATGCGAGATCCGGATGGATTAGTTACATACATGGATGGTCAATATGTAAGCTATAGGGACTGGGCGCTGAAGCAGGAGAAGGATTTAGCTGCTAAATAAAACCGCCACCAGTCGGTCACTGGTGTATGATTAGGGGAGGTTAAAATTCTATGACCCTAGAAACTCATGGCGCTCACAAAACACATCCGCCGATACGGCCTAAGATTGCAACAGACTCTGCGAGCATGGGCCTATCCAAAGAGCTTGCCAAAGGACGCGGAAGGTGCTTGTACGTAAAGCCTTCTGAAAAGCAACGTGCTGATCTTCAAGACAAAGTAGTTGTTGAATACGACTGGCCTACGTTCATACGTATCAGAAATCCGAAAGATGGTGAGAAGAATGTTCGAACATATGTTTTCCACAAAAATGATGGATGCGTTCACATAGATATGCCAGAACATATTATTGCATACAACAAGGAGCAAGGAGTTGATTCCTCTGTAGGTGTCCCGCGCGAAACTTGTGAAACTATGCGATCGTCATCCGGCAGTTATGACTATCGTCTCAGGGATGCTATCGGAATAGAGGATAAACGTTCAAAGAAATGGGCCAAGGTAGCTTAAACACCGCCGCCAGTCGGCCACTGGTAGAACTGTAAACGAAGGACAATGAACGATGGCTAAAGCGAAAGAAGATACTGCTCTCACCACTACGGAAGAAGCATCAGGTGCAGCGCCTGCATTTTTGAAAGAGCGCGCACAAAGCGGTAAGGGAATATCAACGAAACAAGAAGATAATCTTGTTCCGTTGATATACGTTTTGCAAACGAACTCTCCGCAAGTCAATAAGCGTGGCGCTGATTATATCGAAGGCGCAGAAGCAGGCGACATCTGGCTGCGCAACGCCGCTACACCTATCATTAAGGGCGATGTCGGTATGGATTTCCAGTGCTGCTACTTCTCTAAGGACTGGGTAGAATGGATACCGCGTGACGATGGCGGCGGGTTCGTGGCGCGTCATCCTGCCAACAACGGCGATAAGCCACCGGCCGAGCTTAAGGCTGAGAAGAAGCCTGACCCAAAGGACCCCAACGTATTTAAGTGGGTGCTGGAGAATGGCCACGAGCTGCGCGAGACACGCTATCATGTCGGCTTCGTTATTTTGAAGCGGAGCATCATACTGCCCTATGTTATTCCGCTCAGCGGTACAGGCCATAGCGTATCACGCGCATGGATGGCGCAAATGGGTAGTAAGATGACAGAAGATGGTCAGCGCTACGATATGTGGACATCTATCTATCATATCCGCACGAAGCACCGCACTAATAAGAAGGGCGAGTGGTTTAGCTTTGAGGTACGGGATCAGGGCTTTATCACTACCCAAGAAGAAGATGCTCGCGGCGCGGCGCTGCATGAAGCCTTTGAAAGTGGCGCTAAGGTAGCCGAGCAGGAAGTCGCTGTGGGTCGAGAAGAGAATACTGACGGCGCGATGTAAGACCACACATCACGCTCGTCGGTAGGCCGCGCGGTCCTCTAGGTTCGCTTGTTTGGGTAGTTCCGCCAAGCAAGGACTTGAACCTCCTGTGTGGTGGGCCAGAGGCGCAAGGACAAGAACAGTCGCCGCGCGGTTTTTATTTTTGGAGGAGAACAAAGGAGATCTAAAATGATGCTTCGTCTAGCAATATTCGCATTGGGGATGCTAGCTGTGTGGGTAATCATTTTTCAAATGTTGATACCTTGGTTGAGCGGAATGCCGTTCTTTCCATTCTTCAATTCAAAGGATATTCGTGAACTAGAAGAGGAGCTAGCAGAGGCAAAACAAGCGGAAGTGCTCGATCATATTGACGAGCAAATTGATCAAAAACTAGAAGGAGGCTTATATGAGAAATCTTGATACGGGTTATTTTTCGGGAAGGCTTCAATGGATTATCGGAGCGGGCGTGTTAGCTTTGCTATCGATATTCATTCTTCCTAAGCTAGTTGAGGAAATATATCCGGATGACTTGACAGTTATCCAAGCGCCAATCACTGGCGTGCTCTCTTGGCAGACTAAGCCGGGTTGGGCCTGGCAGGGACTAGGTGACGTTACTACCTACAAGCGTCGCAATACCGTCGAGTTCAATACGAAAGCGACAGGCCTTTCAATTCGCTTCTCGGACGGAGGTCATGCGACTATGTACGGTAGCGTGCAATTCGCTATGCCGGACGACGTTAAGTCTCTCAATGCAATTCATTCCGCTTATCGCGGCAATGATGTGGTGGTGGCTAATCTTCTTAAAACTGTCCTCAACAAATCGGTCTATCTGACCGGAACGCTGATGACTTCTAAGGAGTCATACTCAGAAAAGAAAAACGATCTTATCCATTATGTAACTGATCAGATGCAAAACGGCATCTATAGAACCCGCCAGATTACTAAATGGGTCAAGGATGAAATTACCGGCCAAAGTAAGGAAGTCACGCTGGCCGAAATCGTTCTTGATGGACAAGGAAATATTCTTCGGCAAGAGGAATCAGTTCTCAATCAATTCAATATCAAGGCTTACAACTTCACTATCGACACTATGCCTTATGACGACGTGATTGAGGCACAGATTAAGCAGCAGCAATCTATTACGATGGCTGTTCAGACCTCGATCGCTGAAGCGAAGCAGAAGGATCAACAGGCTCTGACCGCTGAAGCAGAAGGTCGAGCAACGATTGCAAGAGCTAAGGCTGAACAGGAAACTATCAAGACGCGAGAAGTCACTAAGGCCGAACAACAGCGTCAAGTTGACATTATTGGCGCAGAGCGAGAAAAGCAGGTCGCCATCACCGCCGCCAATAAGGAGCGTGAGGTAGCGGAAACTGCTGCTCGTAAACGATTGGCAGTGGCAGAGTTAGATACTAAAGCTGCTGAGCAGATTAAGCAGGAACAAATTCTATTGGGGCAAGGTGAATCAGAACGTCGTAAGCTCGTTCTAGCGGCCGACGGCGCACTGGCGCAGAAGCTTAAGACCTATGAGGCGGTATCAGCGCTATGGGCCGACGCGCTATCTAAGTATCGCGGCAGCATTACTCCGCAATATCTAACGGGAGCAACGACAGCAGGCTCGCAGTCTCCGAACGCTTTCCAGTCGTTCGTAGAACTTCAAACGATGAAAGCTATGAAAGACCTAAACCTCGATCTAAGCCTACAGACGACTGCTACGGGCAAGTAAAATTGTCGCCCAAATAAAAAGGACGACAATGCCGCTTGAAGTTGTCCGGCGGACACCTTGTAGAGGAGGACGCAAATGTCTCCTCTACTTTTTAGGAGATAAAAATGAGCCGATCAGGATATGATGACTACGACTATGATGAAGGCAATTGGTCTTACATTCGCTATCGTGGGATGGTAGCGAGCGCTACTCGCGGTAAACGCGGACAGCAGTTGTTACGAGACATTCTTCTCGCAATGAACGGCATGAAGATCAAGCAACTTATTGCGGATGAGTTAGAAGATAATGGTGCAGTTTGCGCTATCGGTGCGGCTGGTAAGATGCGCGGCGTTGATATGAGTAATATTGATCCAGAGGATTATCACAGCGTAGCAGGCAGCTTCAATGTTGCTGACTGTCTAGCGCGTGAGATAGTCTGGGAAAATGACGATTGCGGACCTAGAAAAGAAACTCCCGAGCAACGCTTTATTAGAATGCGCAATTGGTTAAGGTCTCAGATAGAAGATAAGCTATTTGATGTAGTGTGGTGCTAGAAATGATCAGCATTATCGGCGCAGGTATGGCAGGGCTTTTAGCGGCGCGTATGCTGCAGCATCACGCTGACGTAGTAGTCTATGAGCAGCAACCGCAACTCCCCAATAATCATTCCGCTGTACTCCGCTTCCGTAGTGACATAGTGAGCTTAACGCTAGGCATTCCCTTTAAGAAGGTGCGAATGATTAAAGCGCCGTTACCCTGGAAGAACCCGGTGGCTGATGCGCTAGCTTATAGCTTTAAGAATACGGGCACTCACCGCAGCGACCGCTCTATCACGGACGGCATGGTGGTGGCGGATCGCTACATCGCTCCGCAGGACTTAATCAGTCGAATGGCTGAGCGAGTTATGATAAAGTTCAGCAATGAAGTCACTAATCTTGATAAGCATAATGTCAATGAGTTTGAAGATCCTATCATATCCACTATGCCGATGCCAGTGCTTATGCAACTTCTAAAATATCCTAACATACCGGCTTTTGATTTTTTACCGGGCACCAACATCCGTTGCAAGATTATGAACTGCGACGCATACTGCTCGCTGCTGGTGCCTGATCCGCAATATCGCTTCAGCAGGATATCGATTACGGGAGATGATCTAATCATCGAGATGCCTAGTAACCAATCCGGTGAGATAGATTATGATGTAGTAGGGCAGGTGACCGACTTGCTAGGTTTAGAGGATGAAGCTGTAGCGGTGATGTATGCGGCTAGGCAAACCTATGCGAAAATCAATCCGATAGATGACGAGCTGCGCAAAAGCTTCATGCATTGGGCTACAGTAAAGTTCAATATCTACAGTCTAGGTCGCTACGCTACATGGCGGCCGAAACTGTTGCTGGACGATCTAGTGCAGGACGTCAGACTTATTGAGCGCTGGATTGGACGCAAGAATAAGTATGATGTAGCGAAGCATCTATAGGAGCTAAGACATGTCACTGCCCAATCTAGGATTTCTTGGACTTAAATGTCGCGATAAGGTCACTGGTATTGAGGGTATCGTCGAAAGCATTTCTTTCGATTTGTATGGATGCATTCATGGTTGTCTTCGTCCATATGGAATGAAGAAAGATACTAGCGAACCTCATGATGCTAGATGGTATGACGTTATTCGTCTAGAAATTCTGGATAGAACTCCGGTTCTTCCAGTTCCAGCTTTTGGACCTAGCTTTGTTCCGCCTGGTCCCGCTGATAAGCCTACTCGTTAAATTCCTAAAGAAACAGGAGGCTCGGAATGAAAGTAACACTGATCGATTACACTGGCAAGCCAGATCCTAATTACGCAATTGACCTACTGATATTCACGAAACAAACCAGACTACAAATGTCGCCTGGTTTGTTGAGTGAAATCAGCGGATGGTCTAATGAACAAAAAATACAAGAGCTAGAATACATGGCTAACACGATACCTAGTTCATGGGAGTTCGCGCATCTTACTTTCTTGGTGGAAGGAGTAACGCGTGCCTTCACTCACCAGTTCGTTCGCTCGCGGCAATTCAGCTTTGCGCAGCAGACGATGCGCGTGCTAGAAATGGAGCAATGGGATTACCTAACAGGACCCACCATCGAGGACAAGGATGAGCTAAAGCATATTTATCATCATGCGATGAATGATATCGCTGAAGCTTATGATGATCTTATCGACAATGGCGCTGCGATCGAGGATGCGCGAGGTGTACTACCAACAAATATCCTGACGAATATTGTCGGTAGCTGCAACATGCGGACATTCGTAGAGCTCGTGCGTAAGCGCTCTAGCTCTAGGGTACAGGGTGAATACCGCGACGTATTGCTAGCGATGCAGGAAGCTGTAAGGGAAGTGTGGCCCTGGATCGACTTGTTCATTGACCGGACATTCGACAAGGCGGCGAACGACCTAGACAGAATGATCAGAGCGCTGGTCAGATATAAGGATATTCCTAATCAGGAAATCATTGACATGGTGAAATTGATCGATCAGATGAGGACGCAGTCATGACTGAATATCATAAACTAGATAACGACAAGCAGATATTCTTTTATGAGCAAGAGTTCTATGTCTTGTCGAATTTTTCTGCATTCCAAATCGAATGGAGGGATAAGCGCTTTCAGACTTCTGAGCATGCCTATCAATCTGAAAAGTTCCCAGAAGGTAGCTATGCATATGATCTAATACGAGGCTCTTGGTCGGCGCATGATGCATTCAAGATAGCTGAAAAATACAAAGCCGATGTTTATCCAAATTGGAGTGACATTAGGGTAAATATCATGAGAGAAATCCTATGGGCAAAGCTTCGTCAGCATGAATATGTCAAGAGAAAATTGTTAGCCACCGGCGATCGTGAACTAATAGAGGACAGCTGGCGCGATGATTTCTGGGGTTGGGGACCGGACAAAAATGGCTACAATATGCTAGGTGAACTTTGGATGGAAATTCGGGACGAATTGAGGAGCTAAAATGACAAATTATATGCAAGCCGAAGAACAAAAGATGTTCTTCCATGATGTACTGATCGAGCTTAAAAAAGCTCGTGAAAAATTCCCTAAGCAGGACATCTGGAAAACTCTAGCGGCGTTGACTGAGGAAGTAGGGGAGCTAAACGAATGCGTCCTTCAAATCAATGCTGACAGTAACCCTAAAGGCAAAACGGCCGCTGACGTATATAAAGAGGCAGTTCAGATAACGACAATGGCAATGCGTGTCATCTTCGATACTGGATTTAGAGGAGAGCCGGAATGATCGTAAAAGCTCTAGAGCTACGCGACGAAGGGACGTTCATTCCTTTGCTCTGCGTAGATATGAACCCTAGCAATGATAGGCAACGCTATCTATTACGGCGTTGCGGATATCCATGCGACGATAGACCCAACATAGTTATCACGCCGCTAAGAGCGGATGGCGATCGAGCTAATAACGATCCTCATTTCTGGAATGACAGAACCTATCACTATGCTCATCTCCATATAATAGAACATTAGACTGAGATAAATGATGGTGACGTTATTGATGTGCAGTTTATTCTTGGAGAAACCACCACAAAGAAAGTATCAGAACGAATGGATTATCCGCTATGATAGGTCTCATCGACATCGACCACACGCTATCGAACGCAACATGGCGCGACCCTATGCTTGGCGTAGCGAGTTGGGACGAATATCATATGGAAGCTACCAGCGATGAACCTATACCTGAAATGGTGGAGCTGGTAAGAGCCTTACACAAAGGCGGTTGGCAACTATTCGGTCTTACGGCGCGACCAGAGAAGTTTCATTTCATCACGATGAATTGGCTAGTGAATCATGACATACCGCTCATGGGATTGCTGATGCGGCCAAATGATAATTTTCTTCCGTCTCCAGAAATAAAGGTGAAAGTCTTCCAACATTACTTTAATAAGGTCGAGCCTAACAGCATTGTGGTGTTTGACGATCGTGATGATGTAGTAGCAGCTTTCAAGGCGATCGGTATCACATCACTCCAAGTCAATGCCGCGCGCAGCCCTAGGACAAAGGAGGTAGATTATGCCGACAATACCAATTAAAATATGGCAATGCGGGTACGATGACTTCATTGGGATACAAATCGGTGAATATAAAACGATGGAAGGTAAAGAAGGAGTCGTGCTTCAGCAACTCGGCACGCGAGTCGTTCATGTGTATCGGCTCGATAGGCTCATCCAAGTAGAGGATAAATCACCATGACGAAAACAGTACCAGAGATGTTGGCTGAGCTTGCTGAGCTATACAAACAGCGCAATGTGCTATATGACAACAACTATAAGATGTTCGGATACGCCATGATCGCTATGTTCCCTGAAGGCGTTACGCTTAAATCGGTAGATGACTTCAATCGATTCGGTATCTTCGTTCAGATCATCAGTAAAGCTACTCGCTATGGTCAACAATTCAATAACGGCGGGCATGCTGATAGTCTAGACGATGTGGCCGTCTATTCGCAAATGCTACAAGAGCTAGACAATGTTAAAAGAAGAGAACCGCCCGGAATAAAAGGTGAGCTCGGACCTTCTGGTGCTGTAGACGGAGCTACTTATGAAGGTTGATTATAGTGGGGGCTCTGCAATCTAGTGGCTTAACAACCGTGACACGTCCGGCCTGCTGGACTATCGCAGAACTTAAACGAGCCTGAATAGGACGCCCCATGCACTGATATGGCCTCCAGCATAGGAGAAAACAAATGCCCACAGTCGAAAGTAAGATGATCGAGATCGCAGCTGAAGAAGAACATGATACGCCTGATGCGCTATTGCTGAATGACGGAAGCAAAAAGGCCTGGGTCCCACGACGATTAGTGACGGACAATGATGACGGAACCTACACAATGCCGGAGTGGTTGGCAAGGAATAAGGGCTTCATATAATGATAAAATTCTTTAAGTGGTGGTGGGAAAATTGGGACTGGACAGATACACTTTGGGTTTCAGTTCTAATTATCTCAGTAACGGGATTAATCATAATCAATATGTTATCACAATGAAAGCTTTCTGCTTCGATACAGAGACGACTGAGCTGATTAAGAATCACAGCGTTAAGCTGGATAAGCAGCCGCATGTGATCGAGTTTTATGGTGCGCTGGTCAATCTCGACAATGGTGAAATCATTGCCGAGATTGAGTCACTTGTAAAGCCTCCTATCATCATTCCGGAAGAGCATATAAAGCATACGCCTGTGAATCAGGCTATGGTAGAGAACGCACCTAACTTCGCTTCAATAGCCAATGACATAGCATTGGTTATTGAAGATGCTCCTTGCGTTCTTGCTCACAATCTCAGCTACGACAAGGAAATGATAGACATCGAGTTCGAACGACTAGGGCGGAAACTGAAATGGCCCCGTCTAATTTGCACAGTAGAGCAAACTGTCTTCATGAAAGGCTACCGGCTTAAGCTAGCTGATCTTTATGAAATGCTGTTCGGCGAAAAGTTCGCCGACGCGCATCGCGCTAAAGCGGATACTCAGGCATTGATACGATGCGCGGTAGAGTTAACCAAGAGGGGGATATTGTGATCATAGAACCTAAACTGACGGAATGTTTCCATTGTGACTTCGCTAGCGGAAGACGCGGCATGGATCGTTGCGGGAAGTGTGACGGTACAGGTACTCTTTATCGAGTTCTCATTCCCGGCAAAGCTGCTAGATTTTTCGCAGGGACTGAAGATGGATATGCGGACGCTGTACTTTATTCCAATGGGGACGAAGGCAGCGAAGAGTATCAAAAACCATATTGATGGGGTAGGGCGGTGAGAATACGTACAGGCTTTAGCTTTAAGAATGCGTATGGTCATTTAGAAGATGTTGCGAAGCGACTATCGGAAGTCGGCATAGGAGCTATGCCGATTTCCGATACACTCAGCACTTTTGCCTATACTGAGTGGACTAAGATCGCTAAGAAAATGAACATGCCGATATGCTACGGTGTTGAGCTAGGCGTGGTGCCGCGGCTAGGAGAAAAGAAACCCCCCACCGATAATTTCACATTCTTCGCGATCGATGATATTAGAGAAATCAATAAGCTGATATCTATCGCCACTGAGCATCCCGGCTATCCTAGCCTGCTCTATAGCGACGTGATGGAAGCGCAAGGCGTTATCAAGATTGCTGGAGAGAAATGTCAGTTAGATTATCTCAAGCCAACAAACAAGAATTTGTTTGTCGGTTTGAGCCCGTCTCTACCCAAGGGTCTTTACAATCTCGCTAAGAAGCGCAAGTTCAAATTTATCGCGACATCTGATAACTACTATCCCCGGGAAACTGACAAGGAGCTTTATCGCATTGCGCTAGGGCGGTTCGGCTATACCCAGACGTATCCTATGCACATTCTAGACGACGACGAATGGCGGGCCGCGGTGTGGTATGCGGAGGAAAGTGATATCACAAAGGCTCTAGCTAATAGAGCCCTTGTGATAAAACAATGCAAAGCAACACTCAAGACAGCGACGATGATCCATCCGCCACGTGAAAAGACTTTAAGGGAGATGTGTCTAGACGGAGCTAAGAGACTTGGAATAGACATTATCAATAATCATGTTTATTCCAATCGAATGAATTACGAGCTAGATCTAATCCAGCAAAAGAACTTCGAAGACTACTTCTATGTGATCGCTGATCTAGTAAATTGGGCTAAGCAGCGCATGGTCGTGGGTCCAGCGCGCGGCTCTAGTTGCGGATCGCTCGTTTGCTACCTACTTAACATTACAGCGATTGATCCCATACCCTACAATTTGATATTTGAACGTTTCATTGATATCACCCGCACCGATCTCCCCGACATTGACATCGACTTTAGCGATGAGCATCGGCAGAAGGTGTTCACTTATGCTGAGAAAAAATATGGACGCGAGCGCGTCGCCCGGCTGGGAACAGTCGGCATGTTCCAGCCGCGCAGCATTCTAAATACAGTGGGCATAGCGCTACGCATTCCGCGTTGGCAGGTGGAGAAGGTTCTAGACGGCCAGATCCATCGATCCTCCGGCGACGCTCGCGCAGCGCAGCAGCTGGAGGATACGCTCACCACCACTGAGGCTGGGCGTAAAATGCTGGAGGAATATCCTGAAGTTTTGAAGCTCACCAAGTTAGAGGGTCACCCGGTTAATCGTTCGCAGCATGCTGCCGGTATCGTCATTACTGAAAAGCCGGTAGATGAATATGTAGCGATCGACCGACGTACTAATTCAGCAATGTGCGATAAATATGACGCAGAAACTTTGAATCTATTAAAGATAGACGCATTGGGCTTAACCCAATTATCTATCTTTGAGAGATGCCTTGAACTTATCGGACAGAAGCCTATAAGCGGATGGCTTGAAAAACTACCCACTGATGACCCAGCAGCATTCGAAGTCCTTAACAAGGCGCAATATGCGGGCATTTTTCAGTTCATGGGTGCTAGTCTGAAATCCTTAACTAGACAGTTCAGGATTTCAGAACTGGAGGATATAGTCGCGATCACAGCGCTCGCTCGTCCTGGACCAATGTCATCCGGCAGTGCTAACGAATGGGTTAAACGCCGCCTCGGCACTAGCGCTATCACTTATCCCCACCCGCTATTTGAACCGTATCTTAAGGACACGCTAGGGATTGTTCTTTATCAAGAGCAAGTGCTAACAATAGGCCGTGAGATCGGCGGGCTAGGGTGGGAAGACGTTACAGCATTACGCAAGGCATTGAGCAAGTCTTTGGGCGAGGAGTTCTTCAACAAATACGGTGACAAGTGGAAAGCGGGTGCCGTAGCTAAAGGCATACCGATGGAAGTGCTTACCAAAGCATGGACTGATCTTTGTAAATTTGGTTCATGGTCATTCAATCGTAGTCACGCCGTAGCTTACGGTCTAGTCAGCTACTGGTGCTGCTGGCTAAAGGCTCATCACCCGGTGGAATTTGCCGCCGCTACGCTGGACGCTGAAAAGGATCCAGGCCGTCAACTCGCCTTGCTGCGAGAGCTAGCCGGTGAAGGCATAGACTACCTGCCTGTAGATCCAGATCACAGCACTACGCGTTGGGAGCCTGTAGTTAAAGACAACAGAAAACTGCTGGTGGGTCCTCTAACAAACATCAAGGGTATTGGGCCGGTTAAAGTTAAGACGATACTTTCTCACAGGGAAGATGGTAAGCCTTTACCATCCTCCCTGTGCAAGCTGCTAGCAGAAGCTAAAACCGAAATCGATACACTGTATCCTGTAAGGGAAAAAATAAAATCCCTAGACCTACCTTCATTTAACATAATCACGCCCCATACTGAAATCATAGATGTGCAATGTGATACTCATGATTATGTTGTATTGATTATTGCCGTCATCAATAAGATAGTTCCGCGTGATGAAAACGAAGACATCAACATTGCTAAGCGGAATGGTCGTAAACTCAATGGCGGCAAACCCACTCCTAGCCTGAACATGTTCTTTAAGGATGACATTGATGAAATATTCTGCAAAATAAATTGGCGTGACTATCATAATTTAGGTCAGCCTATAGTTGAACGCGGTCGAGCCGGTAAGGCACTATATGCTGTTAAGGGTAGGGTGCCGAAAGATTTTAGAATGATAAGCGTCACTAACATACGTTATCTTGGCGATATGGCGATGGACGTAGGTGCAGTAACACAAGGCGGTAAATCAAAGGAGTTCGTTGACCCATGACAAAGGTAGTTAACTGCTATCGAGAAAGTTTTGACGTCTATATTGGACGTCCGGGCAAATGGGGCAACCCATTTAAGATAGGACCGAACGGGACGCGTGAAGAAGTAATAGCGAAATATCGAGCTTGGGTAGTTCAGCAGCCTGAGCTAATGGGTTCGCTCTATAAGCTGGAGGGCAAGGTGCTGGGGTGCTACTGTAAGCCGCTCGCTTGCCATGGGGATGTGCTGGTGGAGTTGATCAATAAACAAAAAGAATTCATAGAATGAAAAAAGACGGCGGACTAGCGGAGCTATTCCGTAAGCACATACCTACTGCGCATTGGCAACGTGTAGAGAACATCATCGGTCGTGGCACGCCGGATATGAACGGATGCCTAAAGGGTAAAGAGTTCTGGATTGAGTTCAAGAAGACTGACGGATGGCGTATTGATATAAAGCCGGAACAGGTAGCATGGCATTTACATCGGTCGCGTGTCGGTGGGAAAACGTTCTTCGCTGTGCGCCGTGATCCTAAATGTCTAGACGAATTGTGGATAATATCAGGCCGACAAGCAGCGCTCCTTAAGCGCTCAGGCATAAAGGCTCTAAAGACTGGTTACATCGTAACGAGCGGTGGCCCTAGGCGCTGGGATTGGGGATCGATACAGAGTTTGCTCGCCGCGCAATAGGTCTGATAATTTAGGATTTTCATAAATAACCCGCCCGTAAGCACATGCTTTTATGGGTGAACTTTTTACTTTTTCTTTTCTTTTTCTTCAGGCATAGTAGGGGCTGGTAGGTCATATACCTACCGCCCGGGACTTATGTTAAACGTAAAAACCCCGGTGAGTGCTCCCCGCACAAGACAGGTCATAGCGAGAGGGGGTCCGACAGCAACTCGCGAGCTACCGGGCTAGAAGGGTAAGGTTCACTAACCGCAGGCCACCCCGTCCATTAACGGGATTAACGCCGCCCGCTAGACCGGAAAGCCGGGTTCGGTAGGAGTAAGCAGCAACGCCGCTAGGCGAGCAAGCGCTTCTGGTTTCCGGCGGACTAGCGTTCAGAACCCCGAACCGGCCAAGCGAGCGGAACGGGTTTTGAGAAGCCGCAGGGGCAACCCGCGCGCCGAACCGGCCCACACGCAGCCGCTTCCAATAGAATTCAACCCGTAAAATTTCCGCAACAACCTACACGCCGCCCGCACCCCTTTCATTTCGAAAGATGGCGCGCAGTTTAGCCGATGTGCGGAAATTTTCGAAGGATTGTTCCCGTTATGCGCCACTGTCAGAGAGTGACGCATCGGGGAGCAATACCGCTCCGAATATGGAAAGGGCACTTCCATGACTAAGTTAAAACTGATCCACCCTACTTGGTACGTGACGACCGCTCTTGCGTTGTCGTCGCTTGGAATTTTTTGGGACTTGATCTCGGTTTAATGGAGACACAAACATGACGACCCACAAGCCTTACTACATTCTACTCGTGCGTGATGCGCAGCCCGACGAGAATGGAAATCTGTGCATCGGCCCTTGGGGCATTCACTTCGGCGACTATGACCGCGCATGCGTCGTACAAGAGCGCGATGACATCACCGAGCATGACTATCAGCGTCGTCATACGAAGATCATCGATACGTTTGATGATCAGTCGCGGATCGACGCGGTGATCGCTGCAGTTAACGAAGTCTAATGGGAGGATAAAAGTCATGTCCAAGTTAAACGCTGACGTCGTCCGCAGTGCCATCCTGCAATGGCCCGGTCTCTACGAGACCCCGGATGGCCGCCGCTTTGCGGGTATGCCTGTCTCCCAAGTTCCGAAACAGCTCCGCGAATGCGGCTGGCGCAACACCTCTAACCTCGACGAACACAGCTTTGGTTCCCGGGGTCTTGGTCTAGAGATCGTTGACGCCCGGTACGTGGGCGGAGCTAGCCCGAAGCGGTTCTGCCGCGTTGTGGTTGCCCAAGAGGCTGACGATCCCCGCCTGCCGCACCCCGGCCACTTCGGTCGTTGCCGCGTCATCTCAAGTGACGTCCAGGAACATACCGATATCATAGCAGAGGAGTTCGCCTGAAACCTAGGACATCAACAGCGACATATAAACGGTACCAATGAAATGGGCTAACATGACGACCACCGACCGTATCATCTACGCTATGGTAGCTAACGCCGCCATAGCGATTGCATTCCTAGTATCGCTGGGAGTGTTTCTTTAGACCCACAAAGGAGACCCACAATGTCGAAAAATTACAATCCTAACATTCACTGCTTCGTCACGATCCAGCATCCGGATCACGGGTGGATTTGGGAAGGCAGGCCGTTTCACATCTTGCTGCATGTCGGCAAGTATGTGTTCATACCGGCCTGTTACTCAATGGAGCAATACTCAGGCGTCTTGCAAGTCGGTGACGGACGCAGTAAGGGGTTTGATGATACTGGAAACTGTATCTACTCCGTCCCGGTCGAATGGGTTCACTCCTATCTTGACGAGAAAGAAGCCGAGGACATCGAGCGAATGCAGGAAGCGGATTCAAGACTACTACGTTATGCACAGTAACTAAAGGCTCAACCCACCTACCCACGAGGGGCTTACGATGAAGTTGGAAATCAATAACGGAACGTTCCAGCAAAACATTGATTTTTCGCGCTGGTTCTTCATCCTTTGCAAGGAGCTCAATATCGAGCACAAGAATGCGATCGTCGATTTGACGCTCAAGCATGACGAAATGCCGGGTAGAACCGGCCTAGCGGGCGGGTCTTTCTGTCCTGTGCCGACCGCTGATCGTAGACTGTTCATGCTGATCAATACAAACCAAGAGGAAATGCTTCCTAGTTTCTGTCATGAAATGGTTCATGTGAAGCAGGTGGTCACCGGCGAGAACGTCGTCAGCCAAAACTCGATAATGGGAAGCTGGCACGGTAAGTTGTACGAAATCGCGGTCGTGGAATTTCTTTCCAAGCTTGACTATGAGTTCTATCGTACCTTACCTTGGGAGAAGGAGGCTTTCGATAAAATGCACATTCTGGCCGAGTTGGTCAGGCGGCAGATGTAAGCAGGTCGCTAGCTGCATGCCCCGGTAACTCACCGAGGCATGAGGATAGCATCCCGCTATCGTAAAGGCTCACAGAGCCTATAACACACAGGAGAGGTTACTATGGCTACCAAGTCCAAGAAGTCCAATAAGGTCGTGAAGTCCGCCGCCCGTAAGCCTGCCGCCAAGACCATGGCGACGTCGCGCGACAAGCGCATCGTCAAGGTCGGTCCGCAGCCGCGTCGCGAGGGCACTGCGGCCTTCAAGCGCTATGCGGAGATGGCGCGTTATGTCTCCAAGCACCGCGGCGCCACGGTCGGCACTGTGCTGGACGAGACCGCTTACCGTTCCGACGATTTTCGCTGGGACGTGGAGCGGCAGCACATCTCGGTTCGCTAGAACCGCTGACGCTCTGAGACAGGGCAAAGGAAAATTTTCCCTTGTCCTGTCTCAATCTTTCTTTGTTAGTATCCAGAGGAGGAGACGGGATGGGAGCATCACCCAAAAAGGACCAATTAGATATTCCTGATTTCTTAGATGTCAAGAACGCAAACGAGAATGTCAAGGTCCCCAAGGTCGAAAATGTAGCGCCGCGTACTGAACCGACGCAGGCTGAATTGGAAGACGCGGCGCTGAAAGCTTTGCCTCTTGAAATCCGTCAACGGATTGAAAAGGCAATAGCTGAGCACAAGTTTCAACGCCACTGGGTCATCGACTATAACACAGTGCGTCAATTTATCGATCAGATCGACACCAAGAAGAACAAAGAGGCCGATGGTCTTCATAAGTTGAACTCAAAACCCAAACCAGAGCGCAAGCCCAAAGCGTTGTTTGGTGTTGGGGTGAAGGTGGAAGTCTTACAAGCTGCGCCACGCGCCGAAGGTACAGGAGCCGCTAAGCGATACGCTGAAATGGCAGCGTACATGAAGAAGAACCCCCATGCAGATCTAGCTAGCATGATGAAGGATACGCCTTATAGACGCGACGACTTCATGTGGGACATTGCTCGGGGCAACATTAAGACTGACCCGGTAACCTTTGTGCCTGATAAGGCGATCCCCAAGAAGCAATTTAACGCAGCTAGGAAGGCGGCAAAAGCCGCTACTAGCCCAGCGCCTCAGCTACCGCCTGCCGGTAAAGAGACGGGTTGGTCAGGTAAGAACAAAAAGAAGGCGAAGCCCGCTCCTGCGCCGCAGGAAACTTCACCAAAGGCCGATATGCGCAAGGCGGTCGGCAAGGCAATCCGCAAATACAAGAAGAACGGCGGAAAGGTCACTAAGGGTAAGACCCGCAATAGGAGCAAGTGATGGCCACCGTAGCTAAGACCAAGGCAACGCGCAAGCTGTGCGAATTCTGTAAGCACTGGTATCTCTATCCTTGCGGTTCGGAGGAGGCCGCATTGCGCTGCGCCAACTATCAGTTCCTTCAGGAGAAGACAGCGCAATCGAAGAAAAAGGCTAAGGGGAAAAAGAAATGAGATATGATGATCAACTTTGCAATCATATGAAGCGCATTGTTTCTTGTCTCGAATATGAAATCGAGGGGGAAAGCAAACTTCATTGAAGATCGCATGGCGGTTGACGATGATAGATCACAAGAGACTGACGCGATAGCCGAACGTCTGTTGCGTGAGTATTTCGGCAAACCCAAATCGGAGAAACCGAAATGATTACGGTCCATCACGCAAGAGGTTGTAACCCGTGGATTAACTGTAATTGCGTTTATCAGAACGGATTGCAAATCTACGGTACATGCAACGCACAATGCTACGTGCCTGGCAAATACCTAATGGGCATGACTGAACCTAACTTCCCAGTGCCAACCGTTCAATACGATGTTTTGTTGCGCCCTATGGGTATAGCAATAACCCGTGATTGGGATGGACTTGAAGGCGATAGATTTACGCTTGAGCGAACATGGTTCAAGCGTGAATTAAATCTAAACTAAACCTATCATCGGGGACTAACACGGCTAGAGAGGAAGACAGAACAGGCATTCCGCTTGTTCTGATTTAGCTTGTCTAAGCTCAGTGCTGAAGATGAATTATTAGTGCAAAATTCAGTATCAGCTACCATGCTGGAGCTAAGAAACTTTGATAACGGGCAACGCAAATGAGCAAGCAGCCAAAGCTTCCATTAGAGTGGATATCTACCGAGCCGCGCCACATCGAGGCATTCGGTCACAAGCATCCGCTCGAAGCCAGCGTCATAACCGGCATCACCTTAGAGGATGATGGATTTCATGTTCACAGCGTCGAGCGCTATGAAACATACACGCTCGAAAGCGAACTGATCGCCCCGTTCCCTCTACGCATAAATATCACTCAACTTAAAGCCAGCATCTTTGCCGGCAAGACAAAATTCGATATGGTGCGTTGCACTAATTCGCAGGAGTGGCACGACTATATCTTTGAGTCATGCGGATGCGAGGAAGAGCACATCGGCTGCCTTACGCTGGAAGATTTAAAGCGTCCCGCCATAATGATTTATTGGGACCCTCAACTTCACATGACCAGCACGGTGGACGGAGCGCACCGCATCTGCCGCCGTTGGCGAGAGGGGATTAAGGATTTTGAAGTGGCGTTCGTTTCGCTACCTGAAGCAGCGAAGTTTATTCAACCGATGGAGAAGAAAGATGGCTAAATGGCAGGCTTACATTCCCGGTGATGGTCACTGGAATATCCCTGGTGAGCATTCATCTACAAAGGCAGCGCAAGAGGCTCTGATGAAAATGCTAGGGCTGAAGGAGTTACCGGCTGGTACTCAGATCGCGAAGGAGTCGCCGATCTATCGGATGATATGATCGATCTACACAATCTCAACTTTATGCTCGCCGTTTACGACGGGCATAGCGGTGAGATTGGCTCACCATTTAGAACCCACACAGAGAGGGCAGACTAATGTCAGTAGACCAAACGACCATCACCGCCATCCTCGCAATCGTCGGTAAGGAAGGTCAAGCGCTGTTCGAAAAGCAGGCCTGGGCTAACCGCGATACCGACATTGCGTATGAAGGGCAAAAGATCGTGCTGCCGGCCGATCCTTCGCCAATGGGGCTGGAGATCGCGATCGAAACCTTGCAGCGTAAGCTCAAGGACGAGAACACTGTGCTCGACGTGATCGAGAAAATTCCGGGCTATCCCTTCGACGCAGCTGTCGCGTTTATCAAGGCTATGCAGCGCGCCTATGGCTGGGCACAGCCGGTACCGACACCGGGCTTTTTCGGCGGTCGCAATCCGAACCTCATGACCGTCAAGACCGGCCCCAAACCGGAAGATACCATTCAGGTGCCGATCGGTTCCTTCAAGGTCCCTGGCATCGAGAATGATATTCTTGTTCATCTCGATGGCGAGAGCCACGATGGCCGCATGGGACTTTGTATCCATGGTAACGTCCGTAAACGCGAAAAGCGGGTGATCATGGACCTGATCGCCGACGCCAAGAAGATCATGAAGAAGGAAAGTATCTACAAAGGCAAGGCGCTACGTCTTCATGTCGACGACAAAGGCGATCTGATCAAGTCGATGGAACCTACTTTCATCGAGACTGATGATGTACTTTCCGAAGAACTGATCTTTTCTCGCTCGGTCCAGGACCAGATCGACACCTCGTTGCTCACGCCTATTCGTCACACTGCGAAGTGCGAGAAGCACGGCATCCCGCTGCGCCGAGGCATCTTGCTGGAAGGTCCTTACGGCTGCGGCAAGTCGATGACAGCACGCATCACCAGTCAGGTCTGCGTCGAGAACGGCTGGACCTTTATCATGCTCGACAAGGTCCAAGGTCTGAAGGCGGCGCTGGAGTTCGCTCGCAACTATCAGCCTGCAGTGGTCTTCGCCGAAGACATCGACCGCATCGCCGAAGAGCGCGATGAAGAAGAAAATGACCTGCTCAACACCATCGACGGCATCTTGTCGAAGGACGCTAAGGTCATCACTGTCCTCACCACTAACTTCGTCGAGAACATCGAGCAGGCTATGCTGCGGCCCGGTCGGCTCGATGCAGTCATTTCCGTATCGCCGCCGGATAGTGAAGCTGCGCAGCGGCTGGTGCGGCTGTATAGCCGGGGTTTGCTCGCTGGTGACGAGCCGCTCGACCGTCTCGGTGAGGAGCTTCAGGGGCAAATCCCTGCCACCATTCGCGAAGTCTGCGAGCGTTCAAAGCTCGCCATGGTGAACGGTGGCCGCAACCGGATTATTGAAGATGACCTCATCATTGCCGCGCAAGGCATGAAAAAGCATCTCGATCTTCTTAACGCGCCGCGCGACGAGGAGCTGTCGGCCGGTGAACGTCTCGGCAACGCGCTGAGCGAGATCATCACTGGTGTCGAGCCGGTGGATCTTTCCGGCATCGAGCAAAAAATTACTCATGCTGGGAAGAATGCTGAAGCTGCGGCTGCTTTTGCCAAAAGAGCTGCTGACGCCAAGCCCAACGGCGGCATGACGAAGGACCAAGCCAAAATGCTGACGGCCGTTCACAATACGGTCGTCGGGCCATTTAATTCCTAACGTTCTCCTCCAGCGTTTAGGAATTAGCGAGCGGCGGGCAGCGTAGACATGGGCGCTGTCCGCCGTTTTCGTTTCAGATCAATATAGGAGAAATAAAAATGCCACAAGCCAGCGACGCTCAGCGTAAGGTAATGGCACGATGGTTCCCCATCTGTGCAGACGGTTCACCTAATAAGGATGGAATTGATGATGGTCGTCCATATCTATTCCTCCTCTCCAGAGGCTACACTGAGAAAGCCGGCATGTGGAGTAAGCCTACACCTAGTCACACTGTAAGCGTCGAAGAACTAGAGTGCCTGCTGTTTCTTCGCGACGAGTGGGACTACGACTATCACAAGCCGCTGTATCGGATCCTGCCGTCAGAGGAGGATCATTTCTCATGAATAAAGATCGGCGCAATAAGTTAGGTCGAGCAATCGATCTGATAAATGAACTACGTGATAAGATGGAGGAAATAAAATCCATCGTGACAGAAGGCGCAGAAGCAGAGCGTGAATACTATGACAATATGCCGGATGGTCTAAAGAACGGTGACAAAGGTAGTAATGCAGATAATGCCGCTACGCAATTGGAAGAAGTCCAAAACTCATTCGAGGAATTTGATCTTGACGAGCTGATCGGAAAGATCGATGATGCGCGTGGTTCAGGCTAACACACAGGAGGATACCTTGTTCAGAATAGAAGCGTTCATTGACGACGCTAAGCTGCCGCGCGTGCTACACGCGTTGACTGGCTTAGTGATCGGTCAGCCTAACATTCAGCCCGTAGCGAATGCCGCCAATAAAGGCGGCAAAGTCGTTGCGCAAGTCGCCAATGGTGACATTGTCGAAATTCTCCGGCAAGAGTTGAAGAGCAAGGGGATCAGGGCAGTAATTGCTGCTGATCTTAAATCCTTCGCCGAGGCGCACGGTCGCAAGACCTACACAAGTCTGCTTGACAAAGCGATTGAGGCTGGCGTCTTGAAGAAAGACCCCAAGACGAGCGGCAAGAAAACTATCTACAAAGTCGTGGGAGCGAGGTGATGCCCAATAAAAAGCGCACAAAAGCACCACAGTGGGGTGCATATCTTTTCAAGGATAAGGAACCGGTCATCGACATGACCCGAACCTTACTCGAAACTATCTATGGACGTCGCGTTGACTACAAGATGTTACGCGAGATCGAAAAGCAAGGCGGCGCATCAGTCGGCGCAATGGCCGGATGGTTCTTCGGCGATACGCGACAGCCTAAGAACGCGACAATCGAAGCGACTGGCCGTGCGCTAGGTCACGAGCGCGTTTGGGTCAAGATGAAGAAGGGGAAATAGCCCATGAAACAAAAAACAGTTTGGCGCGGACGGCCTGATTGTCTCCCGATCTTCATCTTTTGCATTTTGGTTCCAATCATCGTGTTGATTGTCGTCATATTTGCATGATCTCAACTTGATGCCCCGCTTTCCATGCGAGGCATCGGGGTGCGATTAAGCACCATGTAGAAGTTGTGTAACACAGGAGAGTTCGAAATGGACGCGATGACACCTAAGACCCGTAAGGCACGCGGCAAAGCTGCTAAGAGCAAAGCAGTCTCGCCCACGCCTAACGGCCAATCACAGATGCGCACTGCGGTGATTAAGCCGCCACGCTTCAAGTCAGCCAACATTTTGATCCGTGGCACTGCGCCGCTAGTGATGCATGCCTTCAGCGAGAAGGCTCGCAACACAATGATCGAAACGCAGGAACAGGGTCAGCAAGCGCGCAAGGGCAAGAAGCGTGACCCCAAGGACTTCAACGCGGTCTACAACGGTGCTCGTCACATCTCGCGTCAAGGCTGGGACGGCATTCCTGCGGCTGCATTCCGCAACGCTATGATATCGGCATGCCGCGTGGTCGGCTTCAAGATGACGCTCGCCAAGCTTTCGGTCTTCGTTGAAGCTGACGGCTTCGACAAGTCCGACGGTTCGCCGCTCGTCAAGATCACCAAGGGCAAGCCCGAGCGGCGGTTCGATCCGGCACGCAACGATAATGGCAGCACTGACATTCGTTGCCGGCCGATGTGGCGTGAAGGCTGGGAAGCGCAGGTCCGCATCCGCTGGGATGAAGACCAGTTCTCCGCCACCGACGTCGTCAATCTTTTCGCCCGCGTCGGCATGCAGGTAGGTGTCGGCGAAGGGCGGCCGGATAGCAGGAACTCCGCCGGTCTCGGCTGGGGATTGTTCGAGGTCGTTGCATGATCCGACCAGTCAAACCCTTACCGGAAGATCGCCGGAAGAAGTTTGGCTGTCATTTTTGCGACAAGAAATTTCTGTCTCGGGAAGCTGTAACTGATCACGAGCGATCTTATCACTCGAAGAAGTTACAAAAATTCCGAGACAGAAATCGTAACCCACCAGCGAGGTAGAAAATGACAGTCAAGTCCGAACTATTAAGGGTACAAGCATCTAATCCAAATAAGATGCTTGTACCTGAGGAAGCGTACACCTACGCTAAGAACCATCGCAATGGCGACATCGCCAAGCGGCTGAATTGGGACGACAAGGAGTGCGGTGATCTTTACCGCATCGACCAAATACGAAAAATGATCCACATTTATATCGTGGACGAAGAGGGTGAGCCTGAGTTCGTTTCTCTTTCGATCGACCGTGTTGACGGTAAGGGATATCGTCCCATTAAGGACGTAGTGTCCAACAAGATGCTTAGCAGCATCATGCTGCAAGACGCATTCAATGATCTTGAACGTATGCAAGTAAAATATGCACGCGTCAAGGAGCTCACTTCAGTTTGGAATGCTTTGGGGAAAGTGAAGGCGAAAAGCATCGCCCCAAAGAAAGGGTCGCGCGGCGTTCAGCCGCGTCCCTAATTGAACATCTGGCATGGAGAGGTAGTCTAGGCAACGCTTGTCGTCGTGGGGCAGGCTAGCCGAGGCGTGACGGGGTTGGTCATGGAAAGGCATGGCATGGCAGGCCCGGAACGATTGGGCGTGGCATTGGGGCTCGGCTGGGCAGGCCACGCACGGGTGGCGTATTCGGGCATGGACCGTAAGGGTAGGGCAGGCGGGGTTCGGCATGGAATGTTTCGCTCCGGTTAGGAGTGGATCGGCACAACAAGGCAGGTGGGGCTTGGTTTGACGGTCAGGAATGTTCCCGTCCGGATCGGCAGTGCATGGCAGGCTTGGCGGGGATTGTAACGGCTCGTTCTGTTCAGGATCGTTCAGGCTAGGTCTGGCAGGCGTGTTTAGGCGCAAGGGCCGGTCCCGGTAAGGGCCGTCAACGCGAGGCAGGCGACGCCCGGAGTGTTCCGGCCCGTTAACGTCCGGTATGTCACGACCGGCACGATCAGGCATGGCAGGCTAGGAGAAAAGAATGGGAACAGTAAGCAAAGAGATCGCGGATAACGTAGTAGCTCGCAATGGCTACTATGAAGATGATCCGCGCGTCTTAAGGATCATCGAATACACTAACTTTGCTGGAGATAAAGCTTATGGACTTGAATACTCATACAACATAGGCATCTATGTTGCAAGTCCATATGTTATAAATCCCAAAGTATATTGGGAAGCAGAATAAAAACATTGGGGGTTCTGCAATCAGGCGATCACATAAAGCTGCTTTGCCGCACGCTGAGAGCCGTGAAAGCTTGACGATCGCAGAACTTAAATGACTCTGAATTGAGCGCCCCATTTGGTCTGCTTTATCGCCTAGCTGTAGTGAGTTCGCCAAAGTAACTAACTTCGTTTCAACCGTAATGTGTGATGCCTGTACTGGCACAGGATAGCAAGTAGCACAAACAAACGAAACGGTTTCTTTGGTTAGGGCAATATCTACGGCTAGGCGATAAAGCAGATTATCATGGCAGGCGTGGAGAGGATGGTCACAGCAGAGCGTGGACGGTCAGCGTAGGGTTTAGTATGGCAGGCTACGCGAGTTCAGGCTGCATTGGTCGGGGACTGGCAGGCATGGCGCGAACATTTAGGTTGCGTTGGTCACGGATTGTCTTGGCAGGCTAGGCAGGCACGGAGCGTTGGCGTCAGGTTGCATAGGCACGGCACGTTCGGGCAGGCGAGGCTGCGCAAGGCGCTTATCGATCCGGTGGGGATTGGAGAGGTTGGACATGAGCTGTATAGGCATGGCAGGCGAGGCAAGGCGCACCTTGATTTGTCCCGTTGCGGCACGACTTGTTTTGGCAGGCATCGCCCGGAATGTCTCCGCATGACTAGCCGGGGTATGGCAAACTAGGCTAGGCAGGCATGGACGTCAACGCGGATCATGCTAGCTTTAGGCTCGGCAGGCTAGTCTTGGTAACGAGTAAAAGGCGCGGTGGGCAGGCGAGACAGGTCGAGACTAGGCAAGTCCAGGCACGGCAGGCGAGACAGGTCAAGGCTTGACCCGTTTAGGCACGGCGGGCGTCGTTCGTTTAGGCACGGAATGTATTGGACCGATCAGGCACGGCAGGTCCGGTTAGGTTAGTTCGGGTGGCAGCTCGGACAGGCAGGCTTGGACCGTTCCGTTCCGGCGTGGAGTGAAAAGGCTAGGCAGGCTTGTCTAGGTCCGGAACTTTTCGTTCGGGCATGGTCCGGCAGGCTTCAACAAAGGAGTGAAAACAATGCTGCAATTTCTATATCTCCAAAAACCCAACGGTTGGTACGCTCATTATATCAACCGTAGCGGCGGTACAGTTTTGATCGGCCCATTTCTAACGCCGCGCGCCGCTGGTCAAGCTTACCTAGTTGAACGCTTCTCTTAACAAGGCGGGGCTTGTCGGGTAACGACAAGGACCGTTTTGGCATGGCAGGAACGGCACGGACAGGCTTGGATCGTTCTGTAATGTCTCCGCAGGGCAGGCGTGGCAGGCAGGACTTGTTTAGTCGGGGCAAGATTGGTGGCGTCCGGCTTGGCAGACTTGGATTGATTTGGTTGGTGGCGTCAGGCTTGGCAGGCTTGGACTGATGGTTCGGTTGGGAACGAAACGGACAGTCATGGCAGGCGGGGTTGCTTATGTCTGCTTACGGTTCGGAGCGTCACGATAAGGTGTAGCTGGGCTGGCTGGTTATGGTCAGGATCGTTCCGCTATAGCAACGCATGGCAGGCAGGGCTCGTTAGGTTACGCTCGGCTCGGCACGGAGCGTCTTGGCAGGCAAGGAACGTCGGGGCGCGATGTGTTCAGCCGCGTCCAGGCAGGCCAGACTAGGTTCGTTGTTGCAAGTATGGGCATGGTAACGCAGGCAAGGCGAGTTGGCGCCAGTAAAGGACGGGCTGCTGCGGCGCTTCGTGGCAGGCGGGGTTGCGCGTCGATGGGCCAGGATCGATCCGGAGCGATAGGATTGGCATGGCAGGCGGCGCGTGGCACGGTAAGTTACGGCAAGGTGTGAAGAGGTCTCAGCAACGCGAGGCAGGCTAGGAGCGGCTAGCTCAGTCTGTTAGGCGATGGCGAGGAGTGGCAGGCACGGCAAGTTTAGGTGGCTCTGGTCACATCTTGGTGGGACGTGGCAGGCCCGTTGGCGAGCGGTCGGGCAAGGAGCATATTGGCTGGTATTGGCAGACATGGAACGTCTCCGCATGATGACGTAAGGCGAGACGGAAATTGGCATGGCAGGCGTGGCGTTTTTCGTTTTGGCAGGGAACATCTGGGCTAGGCAGGCAAGACGAGGCTAGGTTGATCTTGGATTGGAGCGGCCAGAAATGGCAGGCATGGAGTTTACAAATGGACAAATTTCTAATCTGGTCGAATGAACATAAGGCCTGGTGGAGAGCGGGAGGATGGGGCTATACGACGGCGCTAAGAATGGCCGGTCACTTTACCCAGCAACAAGCTATCGAAATCTGCCGCAATGCTCTTCCCACTGCGACTAACATCGGTCGCATGTCGGAAATTCCAGTAAGGCTGGAAGACATTGAGATGGTACTCACGAACCAAATCGTTCCAAAAGCAGTATGGGAAGGAGAAGAACTGTGACTGAATTAACCGCACACGCTGTAGAAGACATCATGAAGAAAGTGCTCTACAGACGAGACGATATAGGTTCACCAATTCTGGTGGAAGGTATTATGACTAAATTCGGCTTTAATCTGGAACGTCTAAAGGCGGCCAAACCAGAGATCGATGCGCTACTCGCCGAACTGCCCAAGACCTTTCGCGAAAACGAAGGAGGCGGTTGGACGTTCCTCAACGCATGCGTAACCCGTCACGGAAAGATGTGGGGTCAACAGCGCGAAGTCGAAATGCTAGTAGCGCTCGGCATCGGTGTCGGATCGGCGGAATGGTTACTCAAGGATATGGCAGACGTAATGCCGGGCGGCGTGCCATATTTCAAAATCCATGTAGCAGATAAAGAAAGCTGAAGCAGACCTTTTTCTCGCTTTCGTTTTCTTTTATACTGGGGGTGTTGTTAATGCAAACTTGAAAGGGAAAGGTAACCCGATGAACACTACCAGTGAGGCTACTAATTCGGCTGGTGAAACCTCTGCACCGGCTAAAAAGCGGGCACCGGCAGCGTCCGGTAAAACTAAAGCCCGTAGCAGGGCTAAAAGTTCCGGCAAACGGGCTTCCAGCAAGGCAGGCAAGGCTGCTAAAGCGAAGGGTAAGGGTAGGGCGGCCAACGGCACAGCTGCCGCTAGCACTAGCCGTCGCCAACTGTACCACGGCCTGAACCTGCTGCCCGATAGCTACAAGGCGAAGCTCTGGGAAAAGCTGATGGGCTCCAAGAACAAGTTCATCCCGCAATCCGCTGCAATCTTGGCTACCTACGGACGTGACGAAAGTGCAAACTTCGGTCATTGCCGGCAGGTGATCCTTGGATTGCGGAATTTGATCGCTGAAGCAAAGCTGCCCCTGGAAATTCGAGTAGAGGAGAAACAAGTTGGAGTTTTCGCTAAAGGAAGGTAACGCAGCTACCTCTCCTTACTCCAAGATGGAGCGGCAAGTTTTTGCCGCTCTTTCTCCTCAGAAGCAGGATAGCAAGACGATCACGAAAACTGTTTATCAATCTATCCGCAGAAAGCCGGAGTTTGCGAGAGGTGTGATTATTGGCACGCTACGCGGCCTGAGCAGGAGGATGATCAAGAATAAAGAACCATTTGTGATTAAAGAGTCACCGGCACGCGGCCCACACCCAAAGGAGTTTTGGCTAGAGGCAAAATGAAGTACATACCTCAGCACGCTCCATGGGAGCATCAATCTGAAGCCTTGCGACTGATGAAAGGTCGTAAGGCTTTTGCACTTCTTATGGCTATGCGGACAGGCAAGACCGCTACCATATTGGCAGACTTTGGCCAACTGGAACTAGACAAGGCAACGAATGATCTTTTGGTTATTGCGCCAGCTGGCGTCTATCGCACTTGGGAAGTAGCGATCCAGGAACACTTAAGCAAGGACTTGCTTAAGCGCTCCTGGGTATATACGTGGTCCGCCGGGAGGAATAGTCAAACTGCTAAACGAGAAGAGGCTCAATTCATAGAAAAGTATGAAGGTGCGCGCATATTACTCGTTAACGTTGAAGCGCTCAGCAGTGTAGATCGAGCGAAGAAGATTTGTTTGGACTTTGTTCAAAGGAGAAAATGTTACACTGCTGTAGACGAAAGTACCACGATTAAGAACATTGATAGCCAGCGCACTACGTTCGTGGTCGATAAGCTAGGGCCGCTCGCCGCTGTGAAGCGTATTCTCAGCGGACTGCCCAGCCCTCGATCGCCGTTGGATCTTTACTGTCAATTTCAGTTTCTCGATAAAGACATTTTAGATTTTGAGAACTATGCCGCGTTCCAGCGGCGCTATGCGACGATAGAAAGGATAGTGAAGCTACCGACCGACGAGCTAGCTAGGCGTTTAAGCGTGCGCACAGGCAGCAATCGGATGAAGGTTCAAGGTCTAGGCACCATGAACATTACCGATATGCCGCGCAATATTATTCTTCAGGAGCTAGAGCAACGCAAAGTCTACATTCGTGAAAGCTTCCCTAAGCTCATCGGCTACAAGAATGAGCACGAGCTACGCGAGAAGATTGCTCCGCACAGCTACCGGGTTAGACTAGAAGATTGCTACGACATGCCGCCGAAGGTCTATATGCGCCGTGAAGTCGAAATGACCGCTCAGCAAAAGCGCATATACAAAGAGCTTAAGGAGATATCGACCGCCGAAATCGAGGATTTAAAATTCGTCACTGCGCATGAAGTAATTACGCGCATGCTGCGGCTGCATCAGGTGCTCTGTGGTCACACGAAGGACGAGGAGGGTAATGATCACCTCTTTGAGGAGTTACGCACCAAAGAGGTGATCAATATCATTGAGGAGTTCGATGGTAAAGCCATCATATGGTGTAGCTATGATATAGACGTTAACAAGGTTACAGCAGCGCTAGAAAAGGAATATGGTGAAGGTAGCACTGCTCGGTTTTGGGGTGGGAATAGAAACACTCGGGAGAGTGAAGAAAAGCGTTTTCTTAACTCTCCCGAGTGCAGATTTATGGTCGCTACGCCAGCGGCCGGTGGCCGTGGTCGAACATGGACAGTCGCTAGCTTAATCGTCTACTACAGTAACACTAACAATCTAGAGCATAGGTCGCAGAGCGAGGAGCGCGCATCTGGAAATAAGAAGAACGACTATGTAACATGCGTCGATATCCTAGTGCCTGGAACGATGGATGAAATAATCCTGAAGGCGTTGCGTGAGAAAATTAATCTATCAGACGTTATCACAGGCGACAACTGGAGAGAGTGGGTGGTGTAAGGAGTGAACGCGTGACAGAAAAGTACAAGCGTATAGCGATTGGCTTTCCGCCAGAGGAGTTTGAGAAAGTCGAGGCACGCGCTAAGGCGGATGGCGTAACGTTTTCCGCTAAAGCCCTAGAGCTAATCCGCTGCGGGCTTTTCGATTATGAGGAGAGTGAAAAGCACGAACCTCATAAGAAGTGACTATCACACACAGGAGCTACCATGAGACTACGGAGACGAGAAGAGACTAAGCCATTCGACGTTACACAACTAGAGCGTGAAGTACGTGACGCGATGCCGCCTTTGCGGGCTATTCCGCCGCCCGAACAATTCCCTACACCGCTGCCACCTTTGGAGATAGAGCCTAAGCAAGTCTCAGCGGAAGACCTAGCCCGTATCACTGGCGAAGCTGTTCGTGCCGCCCACGAGACAGCGGCTAAGTCGCTCGATGATCTTTGTAAGGATGCTGCTGAGCGCGTTGAACGTATCGAGCAGCTTAAGGCAATCGCTCTGAAGCAGATACAAGAATGTCGCGAGCTAGCTGAAGTCTATCGCGAGCAGGGTCGTCTATCTGCGCTACAGATCGAAACTACGCAAAACGATCTTTCGGAAATGCGCGAAACTATCGATTTGCTGCGTAACAAGATCAAGAAAATCTAATCACGAGATAAGGGCGAATGTAGTGGGTCGTATCGCCCTTATGGCAAGCGCAGGGTCGGCATAGTGCCCCCAGGCTGACCCTGCGCCCCATCTTTTAAGGAGAGTAGCTTTATGAGCATAGATAAAAGAAAACGCGTTGTGTTTGTAGTAGATATGACTATTCCAGACGGCGCTACAATTACAGATTGTCAAAAATATGTACAAACAGCTATTGAGAATTGGCGTGGATCGCTACGGCCGCCTGGTGGCTACAATGAAGAAGACCTTGGCGATCCTATGTTCAGTCTAGATACTTCTAAAGTAAAAGTGCGTCGTCAGTGGTCGGGTTAGCGGAGGATTTTCCATGGAACTTATAGTTGATCCAACAAGAAAGCATTTCGATATAGTAGGTATTCCCATCCGTGCCAAATTCGATGGGAATTGGGGCACCTATGACATTAATCACCTCGATCGAGCTAGCCTAATGATATGGCTGCGCTCTCGTGGTGGGCAAAATGATTGGGCTGAAAACACCGTCGCAATCTTACTAGGACACGAATGGGAGGAGGAAAACAACACGATGCCCGAAGCAACAGACAATTTCACCGATGACTTCATCACTAATGAAGTCGCAGAGACCATCTGTAAGGTAGGCCAGGGCGCTAACTGCTGCCGCTACCTCACAATGAGCTCTCAAGGTTGGTCATGCGAAAAGAAAACCTCGCTGCGACGCCTTCTAGATCAGCGCGTGGAGATTGGCGCAATCAATGCGCGGGCTGATAACTGCGGCGGCCGCCGCCCGCGACCTTGACCAAGGATGGAGAAGTTAGATGCGTGACTTACTGGACGATGCTGGTTATATCGAAACCATTATCAGGAGTCAAATAGGTGGAGCGATCTCCGAAGAAATTCTAGCACGCCTGCGCGGCGAGCTATATCCCTACATCAAGTTCTATCCGTTCGGAATTACCCGGATAGAGCAGCAATACATGTCTAGGCCACCAGGATGGTATCTAGTTTTTGGATTGGACCATCAAGGCAATCCAGACGCCAATGGACCAATGGACAAAAACGCAGCACAACAGTTGCTGAACCATTATTGGCAGGACAAAGCTGATAAGAAACTTTCCCCGGTTTAGCTGATTTGTGGCATCAGCTGAAATATCAATCTCAACCAGCCACAACAGGAGAAGTCAAATGAAACGTCTTTACTTGCTTGCAGTTGCTTTTTCGCTTTACATTGCGCCAGCAATGGCTGACGTTCTTCCGCCGGTGAAGTATCCTCCGGGCACACCGCTGACAGCGATCGCTGTCAACGAGCAGGTCCGGTTGGAAATCGCCGGTAAGCCGGGCGTCGAGTACTGCCTATGGATCGACACGCGCTCACCGGTCGGCGCATGCCTCCACAAGATTAACCTCAACGCTGGCGGAGGCAATGCTGCGGGTGCGAGCGGTGCCGGCAGCGGCAACGGCGGACCGGGCTTCTAAGCGACCAAGCCCCACCGCAAGTCGCCAATTGATTTGTGGTGGGGCAATTTAAAATAGGAGGGACACATTGTTCGATCCAAAGAAAGTAGCTAACCCAAATGAAGATTACTTCATTGCTCAGGGACAAGATCGACCATATGAAGATCTTAGAGATGAGGAGCGAAAGATCATTGCTCAACTCGGAATTAAGAACGTCAAATTTTTTCCACCTGAGCAGAACGCCTTCTATTCATTTCAGGAAGAAGCGATCGCCGTGGCTAGAATGCTGATTGATGCTAAGCCTTCTCGTCATCTCGCTGTGATATCCAGAATAAAAGAGGCTCGCGATGAAGGAGAAAATAAATAGAATTTTAGAGCAGGTAGATATAGCTCTAAGAGATGGGAATCTTTTTCGAGCAGCCGGTTATTTGCAGGCTGCTCGTTGGATGATCGAGGACTATGAACGCAAGATAAAAGGAGAAGACAAATGAAGATATTGTTTTCATCAATTACATTTTTAATAGTTACTACGTTCATTATTTTTACTGCTAACAGCGGCTCGGATGGAGTATCGATCCGTCACTGCGAGCGGCGATCAATCTTCACGGAAAATGATACACCATTTTCTGACTTGACTCTCTTCGCGGTTAAATTCCAACTTTGCATGAACGATCTAGGATACATGTACAAGGTCGGATGCAAAAATCAACGCATTCCAAATTGCTGGGTTAGGGAGCAATTTGCGCATAATGGTGCCCCACCACCACGGGAGGCTCAATCTCGTAATGGTGGGGCGGCCTAACCTAAAATCGGGAGCGAGGGGCTAACAGACGCCCGATCTCGGTTAGACCATCTGGATTAGCTTTAACGGCAAGTTAATCGCAGGAGCGAAGAATGTCCGGCAATTGGATTGTTGAACGGTGGAGCGGGAGAAGTGCCGACCAATATAAGACCACGCTCGAAACGAACGACGAGGGGAAGGCTCGTGCCATTTACCTCATCGAAGCGGAAAAGATGCGTCAGGGCGGGGTAAGACTTCGGAACCCAACTGGTGTGCTTATCGAAGGCTGCTTTGCGCCCCGGCTTCGCAGCCGCTGGTGAGCAGTGCGCTTAACCACCCCTTAGAGGAACTACAATGGACGCCTATCAGCGACACTTCCCGCATCTAAAGCGGGGCTGGCTATACCGAAAGTGGTTCCTGCTTCGGTACGACATCGCCATGACAATCGCTCGTTTGCAAACCTGGTGGCACCTGCGTCGCCACTCTTAACGCGTCGTTTCGATAGGAGGGAATTATGGTCGTTGTCTATTTTCTTCTGAGTGATGGCAAGCGATGGCGCGGCTACTGTGAGCGACTGCTAGACCATCCGTCACTGACAAAGCACGATGCCAATTGGTTCCCGAACGAATGTCTATGGCTTATCCCCGGCACGCACCCGGATGATCCAGCGTTTCGTACATAGACAGTCAATATCAGGAAAGACCATGAGCAACGACGACAACATTGTGCATTTGCCGGGGCCGATCAATCGCGCGTACCCTACCGCCGATTGCTGCCGCATATCTGGATGCCAAGGATTGCGCGAACCTCGGCGAGGAAGTGCTGCAAGCGCTGGACTTTTGGCAGCATAACGTGCCGTGCGACGGTTTGCATTAACGCGTCGTTAACGCTAATTGCTCAATGCACATACGCCTAGCTTGCTCGGCTAGCGATACATCGTTCTGTTTCGCTAGCTCCATTAACTTCGCATAGCTATCTGCATCGAGACGGAACGTAATCTGACGTTCAAAGTGACGAGGATTGTGCCTGCCTGTATTCATCGTCGTTTCGTAATAACACTAAACGTTACAGACGGTACATGCGTACAAATAGGCCACCAGTGCTGGATGATATTGCAGGTAAAACAAACCTCCGCACTGTACATAACTCTTGGGGGCAATCCTTCTGGTAGTTCGAACGTCTTAGGCAATCTTTGCTCCGATCCAATAGGAGTAGGATAAGCTGCCGCTACCGGATCATAAAATGCAATGACCTCGTCTGTCCTAGCATTCTTTAGCATACGCTGTACAGTACCGGGGCAAGACCGATTACGCTTTACAGGTATATCAACAATAATTCTTGCACCATCTTCTACAGGATCAGGTATTACTTGCGGCTTGCCGACATATTCGGTAGGCAATTGCCTATCTGATGCCATTACAGCGATCCAAGCGCCAAGCGCAGCCATCGATGCAATCCACAAATATCCCGGCAAGGTGATATGTTGCTTCGCTTTCTTGACTACTTCTGTATTCTGAATATTGTCGTTATCTTGTCCCATATTGCTAGCATCCCGATGAATGCTCCGAATAGCGTTATGGCGCCCCATTTCATGACCCTTCCTGTTCGCTTGAAGGCGAGATAGGTCTCAATCGCAGCTTCAAGCTCTTCAATTTCCTGCTTGCGCATTTCATAGAGAAATTCTAATACCTCTGGCTTACAACGCCACATGAACTGACGCAATGCTCTATATTCATCCGTGCCTAATGCACGAATTAATTGAACACCGTCAGCATCCATATCCCCAACTAGATCACCTGCTGCAACCATATTAGCAACGCGCTGGTCAGTCAAAATCCGGAAGAATGCGCGCTGGGGCGGAGTAAGTTCACGCATCCATTCCGGGTCTTGATCATATTCTCTACCCGGTCCCATTTATCCCTCAGCCAATTCCCCACTTGATCACCCTACCCTATTTTCCGATCAAAGACTTTAGGCTGGATGCAATTCCTCCACTCGCACCCGGTCCAGTCCTAAGAACGAGCGGCCCCATTCCCACGCACGCTCCAACCAACGCATAGGCCCAATTAGCCGTATCTCCCGCCGAGGCCCAGCGTACTCCCAAAATCGTAACTACCGCCGGAATGCCGACTTGAAACCAAAGTAGTACAAAAGCTTGACTAAGCGTAACGAATGCCCAAACTTGCTGCATTAGCTTACTTTGTGTAACAGCACCCATGAAAGAGGAGTAGGTTTGAGCTAATACATTCGCATGACTGACCTCAATATCCTTCGCAGCAGCAATTAGAGCTTCTTGAAGCTTTTCCTTCAGTTGGGCTTCCGTAATTTGCTTATTGATGTATTGATTAAAAATGTTAGTGAGCGGAGCTATTAGTTTATCCAACAATGGTCCTGCTAGCATTCCGATTAGACTGCTGAACATCATCTGCCTCCTTAATTGGCATTTATAAAATGCGGCCAGTCTTTTAAAGACTAGCCGCAATTCTCCATAAACTATGCCGGAGGCTGCTCTGATGCTGCTGCGGCCGCTTCAACAACAGGAGTTGGAACGGGCGCTGGCATAGCGGCCTTGATTTTAGTGATGCCTTCCTGAATACTCGTTGTCGCCCCGACGATTTCGGCAAGGTCTTCAGCAGAAATCCCGCCACCAGCAGCTTGAGCTTCAGCCAGTCGTTTTTGCAGATCAACAACAGCATCCTGAGTAGCATCGATCTCAGTAGCAGCCGCAGCGATCTGCGTCTTCAATTCTTCGACAGAGTCATGTAGAGCCTGTACTTCTGGACGTAGTGCCATGAGCAATTCCTTCATTTGGTTTACGCCATCTCTAATTTCCGTAAGCCAGCTTACGATGGCTGCATGCCGGCCTTCGTCTTCCGCATCATAATTCTCAAAGGCTGCGAGTAAAAATTTATAGAGACTCATGATGGGAAACTCCTATCTTCTTCTTGAAGCTGCAGCAGGAGCAAAGCTTCCTGAAATTCGATCAAGCGTCTCTGATATCTTCTGCAACTGTGTGTTAGCAACAGCCTGTTGGTTCTCAGCAACAGCCAAACGAGTATCAAGCTTAGCAATGCCATCGCTCGTTTTAGTTTGCGCAGCTAGGAAGCTCTCTCGTATTTTTTCACGCTGCGTGTTATCATTATCAGTTTTATCTGTTACACTCTTGCTAACAGTCTCTATCTTTACATTTGTTTTTTCTGCTTGCTGTGTCAATAATTTGATCGCTTCAGCCTGTTGTTGTATTGTTGCGTTGGTCGTAAAGTAAAACCCGACCAGCGCAATAATTGCAGCTATAACAGGTGTCGCAGTCAGAGACAGCAATCGATCGATCGAAAACAATGAAGGTTGAGCTGCTGGTTCTTCATGATAGACAACGCGTCGTCTAGGCCGCTTACTCATTTCTGATCCTCAACAGGATTAGTTGTAAGCTTTCTAAGATACTCAAACCCAACACCAGTTACAATCATAGACAAGGATATAGCCAGTCCTCTATATCCTTCAGGAATATATTCAGAGAGTTGAGTAACAAAAGGAGTTACATCAACTCCCGCGCTCGCTGCAAGCTGCTGCAATCCTACCAGCAAGCCTGCAAGCCAATAGAAACGAGCTACAAGAATGGTCCGGCTCTTGTCCCAAAGCATTCGTTCAGTCTTGTTTAGCCATCCGTACTCATCTGGGAACTTCGACTCAAGCCAATTTCGAACAAAGATGACATAGATCCAGATTACAAGAATGATTACTCCAAGAACAATTAACAGCATATCAAGCCTCCATTGCTGCTATGTTGCTACGTACTCCCAGCTGACCTTTCTGCTGGCGGCGCTTCCAGAGAATAAAAGCAGTGAGGCACCCTAGCGCGATAAGGAAAATTCCGAAAGCGATCCATTGCGGATCGATGCCGTTACGTGCAGCCTCGACTACCGCGCCTCCGGTTCCTACAACGATGCCACCTGTCGTCTTAGGCGGAACGGTCGGTGCCGGGGTTACGGGGCCTGACGGCTGGGTTTTAGTCGGAACGATGACAGGAGCCGGGAGCGGCGCTTCCTTAGCGTCTGGCAGGGTTTTACGCTTCCATGCTGCATAGGCAGTCGCCATCTTAGCGTCGTATGCATTCTTCTTATAGCCGGGCCCATTGTACACAGCCGCAAAGCCCGCCCAATTGTGCGCATTTAGCTTAGGCGTAAGCTTTTTGTTCTCGATCTCCCGCACCATGCATTCGACTTGCGCCGGCACGCCGCCCGCTATGAGATAGTCAAACATCGTTGTAGCGTTCTTAAACTTAAGCTCCTCAGCTAAGAAGCCCATAGTTTGCCCCACGCCCCACGAGCACGACCTAATGGCGCATTCACGATTAATGCGAGATGCTTTATCGAATAGCAAAAGACGGTTCTTAGATGAGCCTTGATCTTTGTATTGCGTAGCAGGCTGCCAAGATGTATTGGCTAACCCAGCATGAAGAGCTTCCTGAGCCAATGTACCTAGGCCTGCCTTGTTGAGTTCCCTGAAGAAGATATGACGTTCAAATAATAGACATGGGGTGCGACCGTCTATCTCTAGAGATTTACCTGCGCTCTCCGTTTCAACTACTGCGAGTAGCGCTTCCGGCTCGATCTTATGCATTCGAGCTACAGCTACTGTCTGGGATAGTACTGGTCCTTCAAACGTGCTCATCTGCATACCTCACAAATGTTTCGATACCATTTTCATCGGGCTCCGACATTATAACCTCTCTGGCATTTTGCTTATCAATAAGCCAGTAGCGATTGCCAGCTTCAATAAGCACTAATAAGCTCATTGATAAAACAGAAAGCACAGCAGTAACATCGCTCTCCTGCCATGCCATAGGGAATCCAGGATCAACCTTAGCCACTATCCCTTTTTCATCAGGCGTCGTATGTAAAATGATTTTTGACTTATCAGGGCGCATAGCTTCAGTCATTCGTCTAGCTGGACCTAGCTCCTGAGTTTGTAGCCAAATGCAACGAAAGCTTTTGCATTCTTGCGGCCTATCGGAATAAATAGAGCACCCTACCCCGGCAATACAATTAGAACATGTCTTGTTCTTTGGCTTATCGATTGCTTTTATTCCCATAAGCTTGCAACACATTGTGCAGCTTCCGCATGCGCCTGCCATTAGTCAGCCTCTAGCTCTTGTTCTAAATCAACGCTACCAGCGACGGAGTTATTTTTAACCAAGCTGCCTTGAAGGTTCTTATCCTGAATAACATCGCCTTGCAAATTTGCAGTTCTTCGCCAATGATGAGTGTGAGCGAATGTTAGATCAGGAGCTAGCGATGAAAGTTTCAGGTCTCTCTGATCTGGGTAGAAGTAGACGCCCGGGACCAGCTGCGCCGGGAGAGTGCTAAGCTTAAGATTGCCTTGCGGCACCGTTACCGGATGCGGGTCTGTAGCGAAGACCGTAGGAGCTACAGAAGAAATAACAAGGTTACCGGCGCGCGGAACGGTCGAAGGTTGGCTAGGCGATAGAACTAGATTACCGGCGGGAGGCGTTCTGCTTATATTCCCGCCCACGTCCGGTGGGGTAGGAGACAGGGACAAATTGCCCTGTGGTATAGTTAGGTTACGATGGAAAGTCTGCTGTATGGTCGGCGCTGTTGGAGAGAGCACCAATTGACCGGCGGTTATCGAAACTACAACGTCAGGTTTAACCGACGATAATACAAGGTTGCCTGACGGGATCGAGCGGCTAACGGTCGGAGCGGTCGGAGATAGAGCTAAATTGCCCTGTGGTATCGTTATCTTATAGTCTTGCGTAGGTCCGACAGAAGAAAGAGTCAGATCTCCTGTAGGAGGAATGCGCGAGGTTCCTACAGTAGCGAGCGGCGCAACTGATGAAAGAACTAGCTGACCAGCTGTAATAGATTGTACAACGCTTGGCGCTACGCTCGAAATTGTCAGTTGACCAGCCGTAACCGATTGTACAACGTTCGGCGCTACGCTGGACAAGGCTAGATTGCCTTGCGGAACTGTTATGTTAGTTCCTACAGATACCGTAGGAGCTAGCGTAGATAGCGCCAGCTGACCTGAAGTAACAGACTGAACAACGTTAGGTGCTACGCTCGAAAGAGCGAGCTGCCCTGCCGGCGGAGATATCGAACCAGCAGCCTGAACCGTAGGTGCTACCGACGATATTGTCAGGTTGCCTTGTGCTGGCGTAAATCCCCAACCAACAGAAGGAGCAACTGACGAAAGTGTAAGATTACCTTGCGATGGCGTAATCTTTAAATCGATTGATACCGCAACAGACGATATAACAAGATTGCCTTGCGGTACCGTGATCTTGTAATCAATTGACGCAGCAACCGTCGAAAGAACTAGATCGCCCTGAGGTATTGTAAGATCTACTGTAGACCAAACAATAGAGGCTGGTATCTGATTTTTAAAATGACCGCGTAATATAAAAAGAATTGGTTTGGAAAGCGTCGGCGCAATAAGTAACAAATCTGAACTGTTGACGACAGAAGGTGCTACAGACGATAGCGCTAGCTGACCAGCTGTGATAGATTGAACTACGTCAGGCTTAACCGAAGATAAAACAAGATTGCCTTGCGGTACTGTTATCGATGTGCCGCTAGATGCTGCCTTTATTTCAATTGCAGCTGCAGCATACTGGTATGGATCATTCAGCGCACCGAAATCTGCTGTAGAGAGCGCACCGATCCTATACTCAACAGTGCCGCGATACCAGTTCTCAGAAGAGTTCCTGCCGCGTGAAAGAACTGTCCAGCTTGCTCCTGCATCAACAAGTGCAGCTCCGTTGTCTCCGTCACAAGCAACCGCAGCAATCACCGCACTGTCAGAAGCAGTCGTGCCTCCGAGTGAAAATGACAGCGTGCCTGTATTAGACCCATTGAGCTGATCGGTCGCTAGGAGCCCGACCGGATCCCCGCTGTTATATCCTGTTGCCTGATCGACCGAGATATGGTCAGGGTTAGCGCCGCCGCCCGTAAATATGCCATCGCCGGACGCAGTGATCGTGACCGTCATCGAAGCACCTGTAGCAACAGGCGCTGTCCACTGCTTCACTCCAGTCGGGATGCTGGAACCGGCAGTTTCGACGTCGTTCCGCGGTGTCCAAGTTAGACCACCTCCCGCGATAGAATACGACGAAGAAGTAGAACCATCTACCCTTGTAAGGGTAACAGTTAAAATAGAATTATCAGAAGGAGTGAAAGATGCTGAAACAAACGGCGTACCTACCTGAAGGCCAGGTGAAGTAGAGCTAGCTAAATTTGAGACCGCAATGGCCATTGATTGACTTTAATCGATCGTAGCTAGCAAATTATCCAGTGCAGGTCTTAGTCCTGCTGTTTGAACCGTCGTAAACTGACGATCTGTTGTCCTCCCATTATTGGCTCCGTCGAACTGCGTAGCGAGTAGAAATCCGCTACCGTCCTTCGGAAAGTTTGTCACTATCCAAGACACAACGGCATCAAGCGCAGACACCATTGCAGTAAATTCTGCAGCTATGTTGATCGATCCATCGTTGATCTGCTGCTGTGCATACGCAGCTATGCCCGGGGTCGTTGCAACCTTCTGCAGTATGAGACGCGCGTCTGCAAGAAATGTTGCATATGTCAAAATCGCTGATGAACCCGTATTTGAGTTCAACATGGTACGCAATGCCGTTGTGCGGGTCTTGATGTTACCCGCTGTTGCGCGCGCAGTGTTCCATGCAACGTCAAGGTTATCCTGTCTAGTGCCTGAGTTTGATGGAAAAGTCACTTGCCCCTCCTTCTAGTTCAATGCCTCATAAAGAACATCGTGAACCTGCATAGTTTCAGCAGTCGAACCCGAGCGCTTAAACTGCGGGCTAATAATATTAGCTGCAGTTAAATCAACTGTAGTCGCAGCAGGAGCAGATGCAGGTATCATAACAGGCTGAAGAGTCGATCCGAGCACCGCTACATTAGCTCCAAACTCACCCGTCACAAGTAGCGAGCCGGTTGCTCCGAGCGCTCGACATCGTACTATGAATTCAAACATCCAAGATAAATTTGTCTGGCTGGCTGTAAGAGCTACGGCCGCTGAAGTTCCAATAATAGTTCCATTCGCATCAGCGCCAGATCCCCAATATACTTCAGCAGTCATGTTGCCAGGCGTTGTTCCGGTCGTCATGCGTCCGAACAACTTAACACGCATGGCCTTGCCGATCCAGCTAAAATAATTCGCTCCAAGAACCGGAATGTTAGCCAACGGTATCAAGGCTTTTGACGTGGTACTAAGCGTCACAGAGGCCACGTCGGCCGAAATGTGAGGCTGTCTTGAATCAACATAAAACGGGCCGTCCATGTTTTCGCTCCTGTTTTAAAAGAAGACGACGTGATCTTGACGATCACGCCGCCACCTTGTATATGTAGCGGCGCTTCGACTAGTTCAATTCGAAGATACCATTAGCTGAAGGCGTAATCGTCAAGGTATTACCTGACGTCACAGTGAATTGCGCTGTCGAAAGTTGGCTGAAACAGACCAGCTTGTCCGCGACACCCGACGACTGCCAAATGACAGCGAACTTGATGTTCGAGATCGAACCACCGCTGGCAGTCCAAACGATCGCTGCGGCATTCCATCGCATTTCAGAAGCCGATGCGCCAGTGCCCCATGTGACGGAAGTAAGAGCCTTACCGGAAGACGAATAGCCGTTCGCTTCGCTAACCTCGTTAGTCACTGAAGTTCTTGTCGAGAGAGTCAATGTCGCCGCATTTGAAGCAGAAGTATAAAGCGACATGCGAAACGAGTTGGTGTCCAGGTCAATCGACCCATCCATCAGTTTCTTCTTCGCAATGTTGTAGAAAGCCCAAGCAGCTGCAGCCATAGCCTATTCTCCTTCTCCTTTTACAGTTGATGATAGCCCAAGTGTAGCTGCTATCCGCAAAATCGCGGCTATCAGCCCGTCGCCACGAACGTTCAATTCAAAATCATTTCCTCGATCGTGAACGAGTTTCTGAAAATCCATCGCCTGACGCATCATCCAAGGCGCACAGAAAAATTGTTCAGCTAGGTCCGGCCTTTCATTCGGCGTGAGCCATGCTGGCATGTACTTATCTAGATTATTTTCTTCTTGCGGATAGGAGTGGTGTTCGTTCCTTATCCAACAGCTATCCATTCCGAAAATGTCAAAGCGTTTGAACCCAAGCATATTGAGGACTTGGATGCCTTTGATCGCAACAGTTGTACCAATTGGAATGGGAAATAATCTGCCAAAATAAAACTCCTTTAAAATTTGATATTCCATATCTCCGCCTGAGCAGCAATGAAATATCGTCACATCTCTATCAGCGCAAATCTCAAATGCGTCTGGATGACACTGTGACGCGAGTAGATATTTGCAACCCTTAACAGGCGTAGAAACAAATCTTGCGTTGAATTTTCTTGCGTCGAGCATTACCATTGCGCTCGGTAAGATGTCATGATCGATGCACCACTGATAGGCACCATTGAGCGCAACGACCTTACATCCCTCAGCTATAGCTTCTCGCAACTCGTCCAATGTCGTTCTAAGTGAAGGTCCTCCGCATATAAGTGCTACTGTCTTATCATTAGAAGCATATGGCATTACTTGGGGTAATTGACGCTTGACATTATCCATTACTTGCTGTAGGATTACGTCATCATCAACATTGCATCCGTCTTCTGATGTGAATGGGACTCTATAAAATCCCTCTCGCTCAAACTTATTCAAGACCAAGCCTCCCTAATCCAATCTTCGTAGTAAATCTCACGCGGTCGTGGCGTCCCATGAAAGCAGACAATACGTGCTCCATCAGGTGGCGTTGCTAGCTGCGGACCTTTCGGTAGCGGCGGAGAAGGTCTCATGTGACGCTTGAAGCTAATAACTTGGTTTGGGTACCGTTCCTGCCAACGCTTAGCTGAGTTGAGTCCAGTTGTGGCAAGGAACTTCTGATCGCCCTTTTCATAATCCAACATATATCCAGATGGGTCCTTAATCCAAGTTTCCCATACTACTCTTCTTGTCTCTTCCGTAACATACATAAGTCCACTCGCCATGCGCAGCGGATAATAGAAATCCCCGAGCACCGTATCGATCGAGTTGCGGACCATATGGCTTATATCTTTCACCACAACTGTATCGAGATCAATGGAGAATACATCTCCTTTTATGCTTGGTCGAAATAGTTCCATTTTCGACCACCACTTAGGCCAATTGTACATTAGAGGTATACGTTCGCAAGGAACATCGACATCCGACAAGCAAAATAGTTCATGTCCAGGTAAATGTTTTTGCAAACATATCTGAAGCAATCCTACATCTGAGGAGTTTAAATCTCCACCTGATTTAAGAACGCAGCAAACTTTCATCGCTTAACAACATACATTGCGACACCGCACAAATCGCGAGCCTCTACGAGATTGCCGAATTGCTTCAATCGATCGCGCCACCAAATGAATGGCATTACAGTTAAGTGAAGCGGTTGGCCAATTGCCTTACCGAACTCGTCAGGTTGTAATGCGATCTGAAACCACGAAGTCCTACAGCACGAGACAATACGATCAATTACTAGCATCGTAAATTCGGGCGGTATATGTTCCATAACGTCGCAGCAAAAGCCATAGTCAGCGCCGTGCTTAAATCTCCTATCCCAATGCGACCATAGAGATTGCTCAACAAAATGAATACGATCAACACTAGCATCTAAACCGGCATCCGTAATATCAACATAGCTTACTTCTAGGCCACGCTTTGCGAACTCTAGTCCAGCGACACCAGCACCGCAACCAATGTCAATAAGGGAACTACCACGCCGAGGATGAAGCACGCTGTAGAAACGCTCCACGTTCTCCAACCCCGGTGAGTGAGCGCGATACTCTGGTATATCGCGCCAAATCCGCGTGTACTTCTCGCGTTCGGTTTCTGAAACATTCATTGAGCCTCCTCCGCTACTTGCCAAGCGTCGATAAAATTTTGGTACGGCGAAATATCATTGATGAGTACATTGGGTGGCTTAGTATACATTGGTCCTGGTAGCGTTGTTCCAAAAGTGCTTTTGTACTCAATCTCTCCAAACGTATCATACCATTGTACAGCGTGAACTCCAACGAGTGACGAGCAATCTACAGTGTGAGGTTTGCCCCCAATCATCACGAGATTGTCATCAACGATAATCGTTAGCCTCATGATTCTAGCCTCTTTGGAATATGATGCTCAGGCTGAGAAATTGCTCGTGCTGCGTCCATCCGCGTCACGATCTCATTGCGCAATTTGATTACGGCATCCTGAGTGCCGATCGTTTTCTGCGCATTCTCGACCTGAAGGACGGGCATCCATGCGATTGCGCACATCCATTCATCCTGCATAGGCTGTCCTGTGTTAGGATGACTGCCCCTTAGCTGCGTCCACCACGGACACGTGCGGCATACCTTATTGCAGCGCTTCCGGTGCAATGGGCAAATCAAATGTGCAGGTCCGTCTGGGATTTGATTTGTCATCAGTCCTTGCTCGCTATAATCAGGTCAACGTACTGAATGCTCATTGCCAGTGTGTGGGTATGTGTGCTACCACTGCCAACTGATGACGTGCTCACAGTGTTTGGACCGCCACCACCATCGCTTCTTGGCATATCAGCAACAGCACCCAAACCAGCAGATGACTCTGTTGGAACCGTATGGGCATGATTTGCTAGTTGTCCGATACTGAGAGACGTGTTGCCGACTTGCGTCTGCGCCATTACCGTCGAAAATGGGTTCGTACCACCCGACGAAGCTGTACCTGAAACAACACGCAACGCCTTGTCATTGTGCGTCGTCTGCTTTGTCCATCCGGTCGGTGGCGTCGTTTGCTGAAACAACATCAACGTTCCGGTATCGAACACCGCAGCAGCAGTCTCTAGGATGCTAACCGGGTTGGGGAACATGTCAACGACCGGAAGCGACGTGAAGTTTATTGGTACGAATGTCCCTTCACTGTTGAACTCAACAACAACACGCGTGAGCGTGTGTGTTGCTGTATCGTAGACTCCCCTACCCTTCTCGAATTGGATTCCCCAGATATCCTGTGCATAGTATTTGTATGTCTTGTCGTCCTTGACGGCACAATTCTCTGGCGTATCATGTGCGCCTGTTGGAGCGTCGGTAGCAGCAGCAGTACCCACTGTGAATGCTGCAGTGCCCTGCGTCGTCGAATTCCAGCGGCAGTAATTCGCTAAATAGACAAATGCAGATATCCGAGGAGGCTCGGACGATATCTTGAGCTCACGATGGATCGGGACGCATATCACACTCACTGGTTACTATTCCATCGAGTAGGACCTGCAACATGCGTCAACGTACCGCGCCAAATAGGTGTACGCATTGACCCACTTAATGACTCCATTATGCATGAGTGCACATACGATCCAACAGGCAGGTTCAATAACTTGGCCTCAGGGATCGTGAGTGCGATATTCCAGTTGTTCCCCGCAGCAGGAGTGACTACAAGCATCCCGTTTTCTGTTGATGCCTCAATCCATACAGTTTCATCTTCTGCACGAGTTCGAACATGCATCTTCAACAAGTTCGTGCTGACATGTACGTCAGTCTCACGTGACACAGTAAAATCTGCATCACTAAAGGTCTCAATGTTAAGAATTTGTTCCGTCATACGTAAGCATCCTTAGCGATTGCTGCTGTATTACATGGCTAGGTAGAACAACATTGATCTGACCGTACTCACCAGCCATCGCTCTAATCCAAAGTTCCTTACCATGACGCTCACAATCAAAGGGTGTAGCACAAAAGATGACTGGCTCATCAAGTTCCTCGAACCACACCTTAAGATAAATCTCAGTATAGCTATCCTCAAAGCGAACCGGATTAATTGCTGAAACTATCGTGCGCGTATTTCTCAAGCAACCCTCTGCACAAGATTGTAAGAAGTAATACCATCAATACCACCAACAGATATTGGGCTGCTCACGCGCCAAGTACCTCCGACGTTGTAGAAAGTTCCTCCGCCCGGTGCAACAATGCCTATTTGAGCAGCGGTGTAATCACCCGATGCTAATGGTCCGCCTTGTGCAGAAAATGCCCACCAGCCTATCCCATAAACTGTTGTAACGAGCGAAGTTGGCTTACCTGCTGGACCTGCAGGACCTGCAGGACCTGCTGGACCGGCCGGTCCAGTAGCTCCTGTTGCACCTGCTGGACCTGGAATGCCCTGCGCACCTGTAGCGCCTGTAGGACCTGCGGGACCAGCAGTCGCTGCAGTACCAATCAAAAGTTGCCACTGTGTCCCATCATATCCAATTTGCCATATTCCATTCGCCGTTATCTGACCGGCCGAAAGATTAACTAACGCTTGTGTCAAAAGATTTTTTACAATACCATTACATGTAACGTCTGTAGTACCTGTATTGGTAAACTTTACGAGCACCCAAGCCTTCAATCCTGCTACGAGCGTATCAGGAGCAGGATCGAGATTGATAACGATATGATTTTGAGTACCGATATCAACAGCCCAATTTACAAGATCAACCTGAACGCTTTTAGCTAATTGCAATGTATCAGCATCACTCGGGGAAAGCTGACTCTTTAAAATCAGATTTACAATCTCACGCTGGGGAAATTCAACAGCACCCGCAGGAATGATAGAGCCTTGCACGCCCAATGCAGGACTACCATCAATGAAGCCAGCATTGGGATCGACGTTACCGTATGGTTGATGATACTGCATAAACGATCCTCAGTAATTTGCCGCCGACACTTCAGCCCATTCAGGATGAATTGTGAAGGCCCAAGTACCTGTTGCTGGTACCGTCGCTTGGATAACGAAGCCTTCGTTTTGCGTGAGCAGGAGCGGATGCTCTGCATTCGGCTTATAAAATAAGTCCGCATGATCAACGAACAAGGTGTTAACAGCGTTCGATACAGCTTTTGTGATTGACGCGCTAGGCTGAGCATCGAGTGTGCGCGTACCGGCAGTTAATGTAGCTGTCGTAGATCTTCGAATTTCTGCAACAGATGATGCGGCCATCGATGCGCGCAACTTCGCGTTCGGAGAGACTAGGCTCTCTGTTGTTCCGCCTGTGTCTGCAACGGTCCAGCTGCTCGCCTTAAACAAATCGAATGTCGCAAGTCCTGCGGTGAAACCCGTACCTGTGCTCCATGCAGTGATGCGAAGACGCTGAAGGATTGCGTAGAGCGTAGAAGAAGTCCACCTGAAACCAAAGATTGGTGCCGATGCAGCGAGCCCGGCTGCCATTGCTCCGCTCTTTGATGCGAACTGAAAACAGCCACCAATTCCATAGTCTATCGGATATGGTACAGACAGGTGGCGAACTTGTTGAATAGAACCATCCTGCGCTGTCGAGACGTCCTTACCGCGCATTTTGAAGTTCGCACTTAGTGCGTCCTTCATTTGGATGTTGTCATTTGGTGATGTTGCAGGCATTGTTCCCTCACATTAGAAGAGAGCGATATATACCGAGTCCCAAAGTGGCTCTGACATGTCGAGCATATTGTCACCCACGACAGAATAATCCATGACGACTTCTGTATGAGCCGGTTTCCATCGTCTATACAGGCACGCGATGTCAGCACCCTTGAAATTTGCTAGCAACTCTTCGATCTTCGCTGTCCAGTAAAAACGTATCTCTGGCTGGCCCAACTCCCATCGGAAATGTGCAGGATCGCTGTTCTCAATTGATAGCAATCTTGTATCGCCACAACGCGAAACGCCGCACATGTAAGGAGCGAACTCTCTGATGGTGACACGCTCACCTATGAGTTCAGCACGATCGATGAAGAACTCCCTACTCTGCGCACCGAGCAGCGTCATTCTATCGACTAGATTTTCCCTGCGTGTCGGTTCGTCAGTGGGCGGAAGCGGAATGCAGTTATCAGGCAGTCCAAAAGCTGTCTCCCATTCAGGAAGAAGCTCTGTCGTTAAGCGTGGATCTGTCTCGACTTCTAAAAGGTCTGCTGCTCTGTCATCAACAAAACCAAATATCTGTCCGAGGCCGGTGACAACTTTATAAAGAACAGTTCCAGAAGTTCTAGGCCAAGCCAATCCTTGAGGTAGCAAAGAAAATAAACCCTGCGCATAATCATTACCTGATCTGCGTACATGTCTGTCAGCCATAGACTATAGTTCCTAAAACTCCGATATGACCATTTGAGGGCATTGGGTGATCTTCCATAATCAGCGTGAAATGTGTGACACCTTGCACATCGCTGATTGCCTCACTCACCCACGACGCGTAAATCGTCTGCGCTTCTTGCGTCACGCCGTTGATTGCGTGACCAGGTGCCGCCCGCTCGCGCAACATTGCTTTTACTGCAACAGCGATCGCAGATCGAACTGACACACTATCATCTTCAAGTTCAGTGATGATGAAATCGATCGGCTCTGGAATAGGAGCTAGAACCCAGCGGTCCTTAATAGCTACTGGACGAACAGTATCAATATATGCAGTAACAGTCGCAACATCTTCTGCTAAAGGAAATCCATTAACATCAGCACGTAGATCATCCATCATAAAGCGTACTGTAATTGTACCCACACCCATCTCTAACGGTGCGGCCCAGGCTCGCGTGACGCCTGGAACTGATGTTGCCCAAACAACAAAATCTGAAGCATCACCTCCCATAGGTGGCTGCTGAATGCGTGCTATAACTCTCGCACGTAAATCTACATCATCTTCAGCATCAACACCGCCCGTTATTTCTATGACGGTAGCTGTTGAATCTACTCCACTGATCGAATCACTTAATTGAATTGTTTCGCCTGATGTAAGATTGCCTTGAATGCCGCCATCTAACGCTCGAACCATAGCTGGCGTCGGTCCTGTACCAATTGTAATTTGCTGTATGAGTTCAAAACCAACACCAGAAGCAGACTCAAGTTCAGTACCGCTAGCTACAATGGTACCGTTCGTTCCAGTAAAAGTTACCTGCCCTTCAGCAAATGTAGCGCCTTTGCGTCCTGTGCTGCCGTCTGAATTAATCAACCAAATATCCGCGTGACGATCTAGCCATTCGGTCTCTGCTGTATCTGGTAAGAATTGACGACTAAGCCAATCGATGTAACGGAGAGTTAAATGCCCAAGCGCTGCCATCGCGTCCGACATGACGCGCAGCACGCTGTTACCAATCATTACCGCGCCACTAAAGGCTGCGGTAATGTCATTGCGCACTGTAATGCGAACCTGACTAAGCGTTGGTGTTGACCAAGGCATTCAATTCCTCACGCTATCTGTATCCAGTAGATTGTCCAGAATTCACCAACTTCAGGTTCAGTATCCAGACTACCAAAGTGATCGTTTAAACATTCCCAATTCTTACTACGATGAGTGACTCGATTGCCGACCTGATAGAATGGCGGTGGATCTCCAAAATATGTCCATGCTGGATAGCTCGGACCGCCTCCGCCTGTTATCGAGGTATTAGGCTTCACAGACGAAATAACTAGATTACGGCGTGATGGAGTAATGATCCTTCCTAATGAAGAAATCGTCAGCTGACCGGCAGGCGGTTGTCTTATTGTCTGGACTGTACTTACAAACGGAGCAGAACTTGAAAGTGCTAGATTTGTCTGAGGAATGACTGTGCGCAGGATTCCTGCGAAGCCAACCGATGATAACTTAAGGTTCCCTTGAGGAACAATAACATTTTGATATTTCACAATTGCCAAAGGAGCAATAGATGAAATTATCAAATCTCGATAAGGTATCCGAATTTTCTTTGAAAGAGCAATAGCCGCATCTTCAATGGATACAGGAGGCTCTTCCCAAAGAATTTGATATCTAAGATCGACTTCTTTTTTATCTCCACGATAAATAATAACATGTACTTCAATACGCGTCGTCTCTGTTCGTTTTGCATCAACCTCAATTCTAGTAGCTATACGCTTATCAATAAATGGTTGCAGAGCATCTAGAGTGTATTGCTTTGCGCGCTGCAATGTTGATCCTTCAAACGATGTCGCATCAGTTATCTTTGCGCGCGAAAGTAACCACGCCTTAGTTCCAATAGGCCATCCTCCCCATATCAAGTCTGCATCCATATCACCCCACCACCCTCTCCTATCAACACTATCAGGATCAGGTAGTATCTCTTTTTCTTCCGAAAGGGAGTCAGTGCCGAGCGCAACGCGAACTGCAGTGGCCAATTCTTCACGAGCATCCAAATTACCCGCAGCTCTTAGTATCCAGTCCCAAAAAGGACCTTCAATAGAAGATAGTTCTTTGATACGGATATCAGTCATGCAGACAAGCCGCGAATTGTTCTAGGACAAAATAGAGGATGAACTACCTTGTTTTCATCAACTACCTCTTCCCAGCGCGTCGCTGTATAGTAGATATATTGGCTGATTGAAAGTGCTGGCATTGGCTTTGCCAAATTAAAGGTTATCATTCTAGCTAGCGGTCGAGCAACGTTTGCCAAGTGATCAGTCAACGCACCAGCAAGCGCAGTTAGTTGTTGATATGCAGACGAGTCAATAGCATCTGCCGCTAGCAGTCTAGCTTTATCAAAAACCAATTTAAATTTGTTAATCAAAAGTTCTACGTCTTGTCTACTCTTAAAATCAATTTCTGAAGCAATAGTGCTCTCTGTCGAGAGGCAGAATACAATCGCCATCTGAACTACTGACTTTGACCATTCTCCATCTGGCGACTCAAGAAAAAGATCATTGTGAACTACACTTAAGCTATCAAGCGTAGCTCCTGAGTCTGTCGCTGAATTGAAGCAATCTAAAAGCTTCTGCGGAAATGTTCCTTCAACTAGCATACTGTAATAGTTCGATCTAATATCACCAATGCGTGTCCGAAGTATCGCACCATCACGACCTGATTGCGATGTAATCGAGAAAGACAAATTGTCTAGCAATCGATTTATAATCGCATTAAGGTCATCGTTTTCAGAATTTAGTGACATTCATCTTAGCTCTTAGGCAACAGGTTAAGTGCTACGCTATTTGCAGTTCCAACTACACCTAAAAGTGTGCTCTTAGTATCAGTAGAAAATCCCAGAGCAGCAATCGGTGTACCTGCTTCTACAAATGACATGTCGAATTGAGTAAACCCTCCTCGTTCTCTACTTTCATTCATCGAGTAGCGCTCACAAAGAGCCTGAATACCACCCGGAGCAAAAACTGGATGAACTAATCGACCTATATCATCATCTTCAAGCGCTTGATAAAGCAATTTTCTTTGCGCAACATAGTCGTATAGTAAAGGATTTGTTTCACCTGCTCTGCGCGGCTTATAGATAAGGTATCCGCTGAATTGAAATCGTCTAGCAGACCTTCCCATGTCCTCTGCGTATGGGTCATTTCGTTTAGGATATTCATGAATAACGCCTCGACGGCCGGACGATCTTATTCCCTGATCAACATGAAACATAACGCCCCTAAACGAAGCTTGCTCACTTAGCAATAGTTGACGCCATGGCGTTACAATATCAGAAATTTGACCCATCTATTTTGCCCAAACCTTCTGCGCAAATTTCGCTGGCTTATTGCCTGCATCGTCAACATCTTCACGACGGAATACCTGCTTCATTTGTTCTTTGTCTTCGTCTCCGAGTAAGCATTCAACAAGAACAACAAACTTGCCGGCGTCAAAATATGCTACGACCTGATCCCCTACCCTAAATTCAATCTTACTTTTTGTTGCTCTTACCTCAGTGTTGACAGTCTCGCCTTCATGCTTTGGATCTTCTTGCTGATCTTCTTTAATCTCGCGCGGTTGCTTTTTCTTTTCTACATGGCGCATAGAAGCGAAGCGCTCAGGCTGTTCTCCGCCGCTTTTTGATTGTTCTGGCTCGTTATTTGTAACAACAAGATAAGAGCCCTTGTCATTATGAAATAGCATCTGGCCAGTTCCGCTCATCGAGTAATGGGCGCTCTCACCTGCCTTCATGCCATATGGCTGTACTCGACGATCAGCTACTGGAAATGCCACAGGATGAGATTGAGAGCCGACTCTCATTGTGATAAGCTCAGCGGCCTTTCCTTTCGGCTGATTATGATTCCAGTCTCCTTGCGAGGTATCTTGTTGTTTCTGGCCTTGCTGGTTACTCTCTTCTTCTTGATCGAGCGGAACACCTATGACGCCCCAGCCTTGCTGAATTTCAACATCTGTATCTGTCTGAGAGTGAAATCCGTCAAGATGTGAAGCTTGTGGCGCCAAATGTTTTGTATCGACTTTACGAATAGTGGAACGGGAAAGCATATGATATGCATTCCGAGCCACCTTAGATAAATCTGATCTAACTCTACTCATTGCTGTGGTTTAAATCCTGATAGTGCATTCTGATTGCAAAGCTCTAAAGTTGTACGAGTACCGCCCCTATTGTCTTGTTCAAATGTAACGGACTTAGTTTTAAGTTCCTCGCTTCCGCTAAGAACAAGCATAGGAGAAACTACTCTAACAATTTTATCTATTTCCCACAAACCACCGCTCGGCTTCGTCCATCCATTAACAGTTACAAATACCGTTATCTCATTGTTGCCCTGAATAGTCTGCTCAGTATCTGATCTGCCTTTCAAAAATTGATCTTGCCATGCAGGCATCTCCAAAGGGATTGATTGCTGAGAAAATCCGCCGCCAGCAAGACTATCAGAAGATTTATTTTGATATGGACCTGAAGTCGGATTAGGTCCCCAGTCCTTATCAGTCGGCGGCCGTTGCCCAATTAGATTTAAGCCTTTAGCTATTCCAGCATTGTAGAATATCTCATTCGCCTCTATATATGAAGGTCTACCTAAATCACCTTCATAAATCGTATCACCACCACCATTAGGACCAACGCAACAAACAAGATCGCCTTGTGGATTACTAGTAAGCGCAACACCTCCCAAAGCACGAAGAGGAATTTCAAGTGCCTCTAGAACAGTTGCTCCCGGAGGAATTGAAATTCTTGGAAACTTGAAACTAGGTAGACTGCCACCTACTACCTTCAAATTTATACCCAACGGACTAAGAAGTTGCTTAGCAAATTGCTCAAAAGTTGTATCTTTGAATTCATTTGATTTATGAACAACGCTATTGTTAGCCATTGCTTCTGTTGTACTAACGCCTTGAATTTCGATATAGTGGCGCCGAGCGTCAACGTAAACTTGTCGAGTGCTAACCTCGCCCTTACAGGCCTGAAATCCCGCCAAAGTAACTACGCAAGTCATTCCGGGCACAATCCGCAAGGCTGCCCAATTATTTGCGAGCGGTATGCCTTCGCTACATTTAAAGTTGTAGTGGATGTATGGATGAACATACATCTCATGCTTTACACGAACGCTTTCCCAATCTCTAAATTGCATTCCATTAACAGTAAGAATGCATGTCTCTTCTGGCTTAGGGAAAACCACTTACTCATAACTCCAGCGATTATTATCACCCCAAGCCTCTCCTGCTGCGCCATCTTGTGCAGTCTGACGCGTAACTCTTAGGTCCTTGAATTTTCCATTACTGTCAACATTCGATCTAACCCAGCTAGGCATGTTCTTAAAATCGATTGTTGCAGACATTGATGCATTATAATCTCTACCAAATGCACCAGAACCGCTATCAATAATGGCACGTTCCCTTGAGGCGCGATCTCTATCAATTCTAGTCGCCTCTAATCTAGCTATGTCTTCTCGCGTTCTTCCACCCCTACCCCAATTGCCTTCTTGGACGTATGTCTCGACGCCCGGTTTACCGGGATAAGCATTAGGATCAGTTTGACCATATCGAGTGTATCTTCCACTAGCCGCACCACGTGCAGCAACTCCAGCACTTGCGTTACCTGTCGCTGGAAAGCCTAATCGCTCAGTAGAAACGTCAGACCCAGCACGAACAGGACCCATAACTTGCTGCTGAAAACGTTCAAATTCCTCTTGCGATCTGATCCTACCTCCAGAAAAAGTAGAGCTAGGATAATATCCTGCACTGCCAGGTCCTGTATATTGCTGAGTAACTTGTGTAAGAGTTTGCCCGCGCGCTGCCGCTCGATTGAAAATTGTTTCGAGTTGTAATTGCTTCTTCCAAGCTGGAGCACCATGACCAACTTCACCCTGAACGATTGTTTGCATTCGCTCTAGCAAGCCGGGATTATTCTTTATCTCTTCGTCAAATTGACTACGATCGAACTTTCCAGTTCCTACTGGGGCTTCTCCTGTGTCTTTATATCTATTAGTATCTGATGGGGCAGAACCTTCAGATTTACCTGTAAAACGTTCATTAAAAGTAGCGCCTCCACCCTCTACGCTACCACCTCCCCGGCTCGCACGGCCTATGCCGCTACGGGAATAGATACCGCCTCGTCCGCCTATTGCGTCGCCGCCACCTCCGCCGCCATGCTCTTCATCATCACGAAGACTATTGCGAATGTCGCGTAATAGTTTATTGCTGTCGCTCTCAATTTCAATCAATTGCCCCGAAGGACCAGCTGCCGCTGCGGCAGGAGAAAAAATAAATGAAGAAGCTTTACCTAGAACTCCTAGTGCTGCGCCTCCTGCATTAGTAAAAAGGCCCAATGGATTTGCTAAAGAACCAATTCCAGCCGCACCCTTAATAGGGTCACTTCCACTAATAGATGGTACATTATTCCAAAGCTTCTTATAGGTTTCAGCATCAAACATTCTACCAAAAAATGAAGTAGGAGGAACCTGAAATCCTTTCGGTTGACCTGTTTCATCCTTCTCTTGAAGTTTTTCAAAAAATTTCTTGATTGTTTGTTCAGTCTCAGGTTTTCGATTTCCAGTCAAGAATTTTGTGAAGTGATCTTGTATGCGAGCTAAAGTATTGCCGATCGCGATTTCAATTTCAACCCAACCCTTAAGCCATTCCCTTGCTGCTTTGAGATCGCCTTCAAATACTTTTCCTAATTCTTTAGAGAAATTTTGCATAGCTTGAATATGCGACTGATTTAATCCGAGCTGGCCTGCTCGATAAATCTGCATCTCTTTGCTACCACTATTGAGCAATTCAATCGCATGCTTCATCGCAACATCAAAATCTGTTCTTGACTCCTCTATCAGCTTCTCTCGTTCAGCTTTTGGTACATTAGTTTCCCTAAGCAATCTATCTAATGCAGATCCAGGACCTACAGCTGCCAAATTTTTCAAAGCAGATCCTAATTTGGCGATACTACCTTGAGCTTCGTTGGTGCTGATACCTTGCTTCTCCATAGAAGTTTGAAGAGCATTAATCATTCGAACAGTTGCACCCACGTCCGTCGCAAAATTTTGCAATTGAACTCTGCCCCTAGAAAAATTTTCTAGAGATTGAGCGACTGCATATATTGCTGCAGCTACACCGACAGGTCCTGCTAGCGTTCGAGCTAGACCTCCAAAAGCTGAATTGAGCGCTGTAACCTCTCCTGTAGGAGCAGTCGCGCTCTTAGCTTTATCGGTAAGCTTAGAAAGCTCCTTGACAACGCTCTGAACGCTCGCAGCTACCATAGTCTGCATAGCTTGAAGGTCAGCGTCTGTCGGCATTTCTATTCCTCTTCAACCGGAGTTCTAGCAGCTATCAGTTTGGACGTCCAATGTCTATGCCTACTAATTGCAGATAAAGGCTTGTTCAAAAAGACATCAGGGTCTGTACCAAATTCCTTAGCTAGGCGGTAACAATCCAAGATGATATCTTCTACAACTCCGGCGTGAAAAAATTTGCAATGGACCACGCTGCTGTGTTCCAATCCTTAGGATGCATCATTCTTACTGTTGAAGGCGGTGCAGTAGCAAGTAGCGCCAGCATAGCTGTCATCGCTTTAGCATCAAACGTCAATTTCGGAACATCGCCAGAAAAAATATCAAGATTGACGGGGTTACCGCATCTCTCAATATCTAACGCAGTAGGTTCCCGCAATGTAATTTCAGTAACTTCTTCTCCATTTGCAATAACTGGCTTGCGAAGTTTAATTATTTTCGGCCACTCAGATTTAACTGCTGTATCTTCTGAAGTCTTATCAACTTCGTCCATTTGAGCCTCCTATCTGAGAAAATAAAATTAGCCAATTTCGTCACATGAGACACCTTGGAACGTCACGCGAGTTTGACCTTCACGAGTTTGAAGTTCCAACGCAGCAGTACACCAAGCTTCTCGCAAGACATAAGTCTTACCGTTAGCTAGCTCTGCCGTTATCGTAGCATTGGTAATTTGCTCGACATCATCCATTGACAGTTCTGGTACAAGCGATACATCGCCGCTAATTGCAGGCAATCGAGGCAATTCAGAATAGCCATGAATGTAATCTTGACCAGCGATACCAGAACGCTCAACAGATGATGGACTGACTGTGAAGCTTCCCTTAAGAGGATATAAATTTCCATCTACTTTCAAGAAGGCAATACCCGCAATTCTTTGTGCCATGACGTTTGTTCCTTTCTAATGGTGATTAAGTTTAAGCGATCGCCAAGTCAACGCCACGATTGTACTGCAACCTGAACTGGGCAAGCACAGCGAACACGCGCAACTGATTGACTAGGTCTGGCGGATACAGCACATTGATACGGTTGGGATCATTGGGGTCACGCTCGACGATCAAATTAGCTTTGAATGCAGCACCGTTTTCGACAAGGCCATTGAACTCGTCGATACGGTACTGAGCAACAAGTTCCGCCTTGATGATCTTGGGTGTGACGATCGCCTGACCAGCGCCAAATCGCGTTCCATCATCAGCCAGCTTGTGGCGTGGATACTTGGAAGTGATCGCCTGGCGTTGGTTGCGTAGCAACTTGGCCAATGTAGCAAGAGTTGTGACTGACTCATAAGCGTCGTCTGCCGCTCCGAACGCATTCAACGTCGCAGTCGTCGTTTCACGCGCTATGATTGGGATGTTGTCGGTCAGTGTATACTGTGTTGCGATGCCAGACAGTGACAAATTATTGCGCTCAGAAACAAGAAAGCGACTCTGACCGGGCGCAGGAAGAATACCCTCAAGATGCAAACTCTGCAATGGACGAGCAGGATCATTCGTAAGAGCTCTCGCTGCCTTACCAGTATATGCAGCTGCCCACTCATAGACAGGTGATGGGCTGGCTACCTCTACACCCATCACAGAAAGCTGTGCCGAGTTTCGGGTAGCGCCAAACACAAGCAGGTTGGCGTAAGTGTCACGATTGGCGCTGAAGAGATGACCAAAATGCTGACGTACCCAACCCCAGCGACCAGTATCAGAGAAGCCAAACTCCGTCTCCCAAGCAGTAAGGCTGGTTGAGTCGGTGAAGGGAAGCGCAACGAACTCGATTTCCGTTTCACCCAGATTGCTGATTGCTGTAGTGAACGTCGGCACACCAGCACCTGCCACAGAGCTACCAACCTGAACATATGCTAGCGATACGCCAGTCGGAAGCGACTCGCCGCCAATAGCGCCATAGTAGCTGTCCTGCAACTTGATATCATTGCCAGAAGTACCCTTCCAGCGGCAAGTGCAGGTAACTACGTTCGTTGACGGGCTCGCTGTAACTGGAAGGTCCTTATTGGCATTGATAGCCGCTGCAATCGCGGTCGCGATCGTATTCGCAGAGTCACCAGAAGCAACAGCTACAGGAACATTCGCACCCGCGACATAAAGATCGATCGTTCCTGCGGCAGTGGCCGGGCCGGTAACAGTAACCGTACCTGTCGCAGCGGTCGAACCTTCAGCGAGCGGCAACCCATAAACTTGACCTACGAAATTGTTCTTGAAATACGCCTTGAACATATTCGCGAGGTGACTGCCTTGACCGAAATAATTATCAGCTTGAGCTTGCGAAGCCACTGGTACAGGAATATTGGCAGGAGCAACCCCCACAGAGGTTTTGATTCCTACAAGCATTGCTGGCATTGTATTGATTGGAAGACCTGCCTTTGAGGCATCTACTTCTACCCAATAAAGCGGCATTCTCCAGTTGGCAGGGATACGGTTGAAAGAAACTGGCATTTTGATTCTCTCCTACTAGTAGATGGTGTTGCTATTTTTTCTTGCCAGCAGCAGGAGGCGCAGCCTCAACGCTAGCAGAAGTTTCCGGCGGATTAGGGTCGTTAAGAAGAACATCACCATCTTCTAAACGACGATGAGTGAATTGATCATCAGGCCAATCAATCGGCCCTTGTTCTCTGAAGCTTACGTTATTGTGAGGATGCTTCAAATGCTTGCGCATTACATCATCTTTCGGCCAAACTAGCACCATTGAATTGCCTCCTTATGGACCCGTCTTAACTACACTTGGGACCGCTGACGGCAATGGCGGCCTAGTCTGTTGAATTGATAACTGGCCTGCAGGTACAAGACCTTGAACAGGGACAGTGAAAACATCACCATCTGAAATCCGACGCTGAGTAAATTGATCATCAGGCCAAACAGCTGTATTAGTCAGCGTATCAAATGGCATACCATTAGAGTGCTTGAGCACTGCGGCAATCGCATTGGTACGAGCATAAACAGTCACAGACGCCATTGTTAAGCTCTCCTATTGCTCAATATCATACTCGGATATAATCCGTGTTGTATTCTCATCGCCACCGGGCGGAAGTGTCTCAACTCTGATAGTTTCCAGATCATCCAGAACTTCTGGCGGATACATAATCGTTCCAAGATCACAACTTAACATAAGACGCAGTTCTGCTGACGGAGTCTGTTGATCTTTACCGACATTACCAAATACATGAGCTCGATCGCATTGTGGGAATGATTGTATTTTTACTGGACCATATTTACCAGACCAGTTATACAATGTCGGATCAGATAGCAATTTGATCAATATGACTTGATTTGCAGCATCTAATTTCATCTCAGCTGCTGCCGAATCATTGTTAGCTATGATAACGCTGATACCAATTTGAGCAACGCTTCTAAATCGTACTTCACCGGCATTCGGATCGCCTTCTGGAATCATATTCTCACCGAGGAGATAAACCCCGCAATATGGAAGAGTTTCTGGCTGAATGCTAAGAGCAGAGTCACTACCAAATTTGAAGCTTGTAAAAAAAGACATCAATTTAATACGATCAAAAATGGCATTGCGAACTAACATCGCCTCTGAATTGAAAACATGATTTATTCGAGGCGTCTTGCCGTGTAAACGAAGTCCTTTACTAAAAGGTGTCGTCAAGGTGCCACCACAATCTTACGAAGGGTCAAAGTAAGAACTCCGCCATTATCATCAACATCCGCTACTTCAAAATTACCTAGCGATGGAAGGTCAGCTGTGGCTCCAATAGATACAGTATAACCAACAACAGGAACCGTAGAAAATTCTTGAGCTATAATATCAAGAATTGTTCTAGCATCCGATATAACAGGGCCTTCTGATTCAACATCTATCGGACCAGTATCATAAAATCCTCGTCCTGTAAATGACGAACCGACAGGCGGAGTAAACGTCACAGGTCGAGCCAACACATCAAAAATTGGACCATATGCTTGTGTTGCAAAATTAATCGCCACTGAACTTAATGCTCCTAGCAGCCGCTCGACCAAACCGGCGATAACGATTAATCCGACGCCTTTCACGGGAAGTTTTTTGTTTACCCTTGCCTACCCTCTTTGCTGACAAAGCAGGATAAGCAAGACGACCTTCAATCCATTCGCCAATTCTATTACGCGGTTGCGATCTCCAATCATGCTTCCAAGCATCATCAAGAAATTCTTGACGTGATTTTGCCCAGTTGGTCTTTTGCCATTCACTCAAACGTCGTGGACGAGTTGAAGTCGTCAACGAATTTTGCATCTTTTCTAAAAGCTCTTGACCTTGCAACTTAAAATTGAATTTATTGATATTAGCAAACTCTAGTTCACTAGCGCCACGCGTTTCTACGAATGAAGTAAATCTATTGACTGCAACGAATGCAGCACCAGCAGGCGAACTAGCAATAGCGGTCATAATCGCTTCAGAACCAAATTCAACGACTTTATCCTCAACGAGTTTTGCTAAATTCAGTATTAAAGATTTCACACTTCAATCCTAATGTATGATTGAAGTAGACTTTCTATCGATCTACGAGCCGCGCTGCTGCCGCTACTAGCTGATGCAGACTTAGCATTTGGATCAAAATACATGACACGAGAACCTTTGTGAGAAACCATTCTCACTGAAGCATCTCCACGAGTAGCAGCAAAGTAAGCTTCACGCGTCATGAGCGTAGCAGCCTGCTTAAGCGCTGGCGGTGTCTCGTGCGGAAGATCATAGCCACCCGTATAGGTAACAATGGAAGGATCAGCCCAAATAGCACCCAGACGAGTGATCTTACCATTTTCATAATCCACTTCGTAGTCGGTATTTTCAACGAGCGTTATTCCATTAGCAACTACACTATCAACGACATCTAATGGATAATGCGATAGGAACAATCGCTTACAGTCGCTGTTGATCTCACGGAAAGTTTCAACAAGCGTTTCTTTCGCGAATGATCTCCCGCACACTGTGGCGATCTCATCTGACTGCCATTCTAGAAGCATCTCAATCATGTCTTCAAGAGTTTCATCACTAGATGAACTTTGTCCTAGAGCTAGTCTAAGTTCATATTGTGTCATAAGATTGATATCCTTTGCAGGAACTACAATCTTCTGAGTTACCTGCATTAGGATACTCCATCCCTATCATTAACGAACTGTTCAAAAAATTGACGCATATCAATAGGAGGTCCCGCAGTTCCATCACTCATTACTGGAGCAAGAGCATAAGCTCCCTGTCTAATCCATCCAACAATGCTCAACGCTTCTGGCGATGAAGGACCTTGAATACCCTTCTCACCTTGTGGTCCGCGTTCGCCACGCTCGCCTTTCTTTCCAGTGGGACCTGACTTCCAATCTGGTCCAGGACATTCACCAGGATTATCTTTCTTAGCAACAAACCAAGTTGAATTAAGAGTTACGACATCGAGTTCCTTGTAGATACCTTTAGGATCATATGTCTCCCTAATTCTAAAACTACGGCCATCCACGCCATCGCTACCATCATTGCCGTCAACACCAGGAGCAGCGAGTACATTCCAGTCGCTATGAGGAGGAGCTTTAGCAGTGTCGCATTCTGCCTGATATGTCCCGCCCAAATGAGTGACAATATCGCCTTCGTAGTGAACACGATCTGACCAAGTCTTAAGCGCAGGTAGCTTCCCTTCAGGGCCGCGTTCACCTCGCTCTCCCTTATCACCTTTGAGCCCTTGTAATCCTTCAACGCCTCGCTCTCCTTGTTCTCCACGAGGACCAATCTCACCTTGCGGGCCTGTTGCGCCAATATCGCCCTTCTCACCTCGCTCGCCAGGCTCGCCTTTTTCTCCTTGAACTCCGCGTTCGCCAACTTCACCCCGTTCTCCTTGCGACCCTGCTTCACCTCGCTCACCACGCTCCCCTATTTCTCCGCGTTCGCCAGTTTCACCTTTCTCGCCGCGTTCGCCAACTTCACCTTTCTCGCCGCGTTCTCCGCGTTCGCCAGCTTCACCTTTCTCGCCGCGTTCGCCGCGTTCGCCAGTATCACCTTTAGGTCCGGGTTGACCATCAATCCCTCGCTCTCCGGGATCGCCGCGAGCGCCATCCATCCCCGGCTGTCCATCGTTCCCCTGAATACCGGGAGGCCCTTGAAGACCAATTGGCCCAGGATCGCCTTGGATGCCTCGCTCACCTTTTTCTCCTTGAGGTCCCATTGGACCAATTTCACCTTGTAAGCCGCGCTCGCCCATTGGACCTGCTGGACCTTGCTCGCCGTCTTTGCCGTCTTTAAGATTTGCAATCTTTATGTCGAGCGCTTGGCATAATTTTACATACATCAATTCTCGTTCAGCATCGCGCTTCTCTAAAAAAGATATGGTAGATTTTAATTCTGAATCTCTCTCAGCATATTGACGCTCAAGATTGGCAATGGTCAATTGAACGCGATAATTTACTTCACGTTCAATTTTGCCAGTAATAGCGCCGCACTCTTGTGCTAAACGTTTAAGAAATTCTTGCTTGGTCATGGGCGACATTGAGCTCGCTGAAGAAGCTCTCGATGTCCTCGCCTGTGAGGTCTCTATTGTCATCTACAAATTCCTTATCAGGCGGCGGAGCCAGCGCTGGAGGCTTAGAGGCTGGGGCCGCAGGAGCCGCTGGCGAAGTCGGGATGGCACCGGCAGCGCTTAGCGGAACCACTTGGCTCTGCACGCGCGGTTCTTCGCCAAAACCCTTCTTCACTTTCGGCAAACTAAATTCTGCTCTAGCTTCGTCGGGTGCAAAAATTCCACCCAGCACACCGACTTGATAGGCTGATACCTTATCCTTAAGTGCTGATCGCATTAAAATGCTGGTATCAAGCTCCAAGTATTCGTCAGGCTGACCCTTCAATTCAAAAAGATTTCCGAATGCTTCCTCAATATGATTAAGACAGAAGCCGAGCGCACCCGCCAGCCAATCGTTCATCAAAGCTTCAGTCGTATTCGCAGGCCCACTGCCTCCTACGCCTAAAATTTGCATCGGAATACGATAAGTCAACGCAACTCTTTGATCAGTCATCTTCATGGCCTGAACGAGTTGCGAATCAACGTTATTAAACGTTACCGGCGCCACCTTCAAACCATTGGTAAGAATTGGTGTATTGCCTGCGCCTAGTCCTCTAGTCTGATCATTCCATCTATCACGCAAAGCTGTAACAGTGGCTGCATCTAGACCCATATCCGTTTGAAGAACAATGCTCGGTCGAGCTTGATTAAGAAAAAATTGAAGTTGCTGCTGCGACATCGCTTCGCCTACAGCGATATCTCGCGCCGCCGCTACAATAGGACTTTCCCCGAGCAATGGATTAAATTGAGACGTGTTCAATCGAATATGCAATACGTCTCTCTGAGGTACAATCAGAGGTCCTCCAATCATTCGTTCAATGATCGGATTACCCGACAACGAATAAAAAATTTCTCCATTGTAAGCTATGTTGGCCGAGCATCCGCGTGGGTTCATCAGGTGAAGAGAATCAATTTCATATCGATTGTTTCTCAATGCTAGAGCATACATATTACCTTGCGAATAAAGACCTCTAACTCCATTTAAAAGAAAGTCACTAATAGACTGATATGTATTAGGAGCTTTCATAATTCTCGAAAGCGCCGAACTATCTACACGAGTTCTTCCATTTGTTTCAGAATCAAAACGCCAATGAGTCCCTGGACACATTGCTACAGTTTGTGCATAAGCTCCTACACAAGCTTCTACAATTGAAGAAGAAGGCAATGCAGAAATGCTAAATCCATTCTGCCACCAGTTCAAATTAGAGCCAACTTCAACCGGCAACCAACCACCTGAGATCGGCAAAAACCAAGGGCCAGGCTTAACATCGCCTTCACCTTTTCGAATAAATGATAAAGCCTTACTGAGTAGGCCCATTGTTCACCGTCAAGTTTCGATTAAGTTCTGCAAACGGTTCCGACCAATCGCCTATTGTTTTTTGTCGATAGGTTTTGATTCTGGGATACCACACGTCCGCATGCCACCACCTCCAATCGCCCTGATAAGGTAGAAGCACATGAACCGAAGGATGACCCATAGCACCTGCAAGATGAGCCACACCTGTATCAACTGTAACAATATGCTCCATGCGCGCGATGACTTGAGCTGTTCCATTAAAGTCAGAAGCTTCAAGTGGTGTAAGTACATCCTTGAGAACAGGACCAGGCTGTAAGCTAAACAAACGAAATTGACCATGATCAAACAGCGAGCTAAATTCTGAGAACTTAAAATTATTCGTTCGTCCTGACCAAACAACTCCGACAAATCCCTTTATCATATTCCATTGTCTCGGATGAATATATGGAGCAGCTGGAATATTATCAATCTTCTGACGTAGCGCTTTCATAACGCCAAAGAATGGCAATCGATAAGCATACTTCGTCAAATCGTCCGGCACACAATCAACTACATCTATATGCGGCCAGTTCGCATTAACTAAGCTAATCAACTCTCTATTGATTACGAGAGTAACTTTTTTCGAGCGACGCTTAAGCTCAGGCAAATAACGCATGCACTGAATAGCATCCCCAAAACCAAGCTCGTGATATACCAACAAATTAGAATTGCTAACATCTTCCCCATCCCAAAAGGGAAGCATCTTTAAACGGTCAATGTCGTCCCGCACAGGGCCAAAACCTCGCCAATCAAAAAGACGCCAACCCCAATCGTGTTCTTTGAAACCTTCCTCATATTCTCCGAGCGACAATAATGCCATTGCTCTGTTCCAATGAGCATACTTATCGCTCGGTGATAGCTTAATCACATTGTCAAAAGCCCAAATGGCTTCATGAAATTGATTAGCCCGAAGATGATTTATGCCAATGAATAATTGGCTAGTAGATACAAAATCATCAGTTAGTTGAAGTTCAACTATCACTGAACTTTTTCCTGTAACCAAACTTCATCTACATTATGACCTCTTATGCAAATCATATTAGGCGAATTACTATCGCCAAAAATATTATCTTGATAGCCTCGAAAATTATTCGAACGAAAAACAGGCGGTCTATGCCAATAGCACTGATAGTCATGACTTCTAAGCCAATCTAATAGAGCTTCAGCTTTGTGCGGCCTATTATTTTCTACATACAATATAGGGTTATCACGCTCGATCAACTTATATCCGCCAACCAAAACGTCACGCTCAGATCCTTCACAGTCCATCTTGATGAAATCAATTTTCTCGCAATAATTAACGAAACTAAGCATATCCAATGTTGACTGATAAACAACACAAGATCCATAACCAACTTCAGGCGCACCATAGTCTCCGATAACTCCGTGAGCTTCATCGATCTCCGCTAGAGTGGGCATCGAAACTTTCATAACATCTTTACCGATAGCAAGCTCGTGATATTCAACATTATCAATTTTATTTTCATTTAGATTTTTGACTAAAAGTTCAAAATTTTCTGGTTGAGGTTCAAAAGCAATAACGCGTTGGCACATTCTAGATATAGGAACTGTCAGCGCGCCAATATTTGCCCCGATTTCTATCACTGTATCTTCAGGTTTGATCAAAACTCTGTACAAATCTACTTCACCTTCCGACCATTCTCCTAGAATGCGCAATGATGCACCTAGAAAACGATCATCGGCATGATAGGTGAACGTACCATGCCGACATTCAGCCACACGCGTTCTTTGACCGGTGATCTGCGACCAAGTGGGAAGCGGTGGAAGAATTATTTCCATCACTCTGATTTCATAGCTCTGTTCTTGTATGAGCCTTTCTTATCAGAATCAAGAGCTTTGTCTTCCTTTTGATCCTTTGGCTGATCCTTCTGAGCGGCTGCGACTAATGCATTAGCCCGCGCCTTACCCCAATCAGGGCTCGGCGGAGGATCGTGATCAGCAGAAAAGCCTACGTTCTTCGTTGAAACAACAGGATCGTAATATGCTGCAGCACGGACCTGCTCATTCGTCGGTTGAGGCACTTGGGTCTTGGGAGCTAGATCGGTCTTCTCTGTCGGACCTGAATTGAAGTCTGGTCCCGCATCTGCTGGCTGCTGCTCTTGAGCTACTTTTTTCTCGGCCATACTCATTTCTCCTATTCATGTACTGGCGCTCCCCTACTTTCAAGGAGGGGATAGAATTATCATCTAGCACAGCTAGCACTAATTGATCATCAAGAATTTTAGTAACAATACGATTGATCAATCTTGTATTTGAAATTTTTCTAATCCGAGCGCAAGCATTTAAGTATTGCTCAGCTTCATCAGATGCATCAAGAATAAGACTAAAATGAACCCGCCCCACTGCGCTTCCCCATTTAAGACGATGGACGATCGGGCTTGTAAATTCGACCGTCCATCGCTTCTCAGCTAACCCAGATTGGACTCAGGGCTAGATATTAGTTCCATGCCATCGTGTCAGTCCACTGGAAGATGCCTGATCGGCGCTTGATCCAATTAATATCAAGGATCATTCTGATCGCCATCGTGTCAGTCTGCCAAAGTGAACGGATCGGAGCAGCAACAGTATTGGGCGTCGCTACTGCCGACAATGCAGTCGGAGAAGTGTCTTCCATATGAAGGACGGCCTGATCGCTGACTGAGAACTGCGGAGTATCGCCAGTCGCAGTAGCAAAATCCGCACAATCGATCAGCGCCATCATATCCGACAGGCCCGTAGTAGTCGCGAAGATAGGATAGCCAAGCAGCGTGCCGCCAGACATCTCTTCGCGGAACGGAGTTTCACCTACAGTCGTCTGAAGCAAACTAGCCTTCAGAACGTCACCGGGGTTCATGATCCATGCCGGCGAGCGCAAGCGACCAGAAGTCGCAGTAATAAGCGCAGCAGTAAGGTTAGTGATGTCAGCGACAAAACCAACGATCGAAGCGGTCGCAGATGCCGAGACTTTCGAAATGCCGTTCTTAAGTCCGGCAGGACGAGTAGTATCAGCAGCAGTCGCATCAAGCAGAATGGTGTCGATCGCCACGCCAGTATCTTCCATCATCGCATCACGCACGATTGACTCGATCGCCGGAATAGAATGCTCGGTGATCTCACGAGTCATCGTAGTGATAACGCCCATCTTCTTAGGCGTCATGGTGACGGAAGTGAATGCGCCCTGCTTCACTGGGATCGCTGCGCCTTGAGCAATGAAAGCGCCGCCCACTGAAGTAGCAGTGTTGCGTGCCGGCAACGAGATGGTGCCATTGCGACCAAAGGTATAGCTCGCACCGCGAGCCGCAATCTTTGGATACAACGAGAACGGAATCAGCGACTCAATGAAATCACCGATCACTGTCTGAACCAGATTGGTCGCCCAGCCAGAAGTGGTAGTGTCCGCCGGAATGGCAGCGGCCTTAGTGATCATCTCAGCCATGATGCGACGAACTGTCTCACCAGTTTCGCCATCGCCATAATGCTCCTTGAGAACATCAAGCACCGGCCGCTTAGGATCAGCGAAGTGCTTAATGCTCGCTGCCACTGCCTTGAAGATATAGTCAGAAGGACGAACCTTCTGCCCAGGGATCGCGAAGGTTCGACCGCGCGGCGAAAGCTCACTCACTTCGGGAATATGAGGCGTCTTAGGCGGCACGCGCTGCAGTTGAATAGTTTCCTGCTGCGCCGGCGGAACAGGAACGAGCGAAGTGCCCGTAGCGCCGCGAGCCAGCTGAGCTTCCGCCCGCTTAAGCGTAGCGAGAAGTCCTTCATCAGCTTCGAGCTGCTTGCCAAGAGTGTCGATCGAAGCAATATCTTCTGCCGATGGAGCATCAAGCTCCGTCAAAGCAGTAAGAGAATCACGATTGGCCACGACCTTCTGCTGAAGGTCCTGGATGCGTTTTGCAAGTCCAGACATTGTTACATACTCATTGATCTGAAGTAATTTTGGCTTACTCGCCGCTATTCGGGTTGATAAATTCTCTGACCACGCCATTCACCCATAAAGTGACGACGGACTGGAATTTTCTCACCCTTCCACATGACAAACTGATCTTCATTGGCATACTCGCCGAAAACCGCGTTCATCGTATCCTTGGAAATGCCGAGACCCTTGACAGCAAGAACTGCGTTAGGGTTTGCAGGGATCGAGACCAAGGAGCACTCGATCAATTCTTGTTTCACATATTCCTCGCCGATATAGTAGCCATGTGCGTCCTTGCGAGCTCTACTATCGAGAGGCATGAAGCCGACCGATACAGCGCGAAGAATATCAGCATTGATAAGCGCGCGCAATTCATCAATACGTTCAGAAGCTCCTGCCGGCGCCATTTCTAGTTCACCACGCAGCGCCTCCCCTTCCACGCGAAGGTTCGACCACTTCCCCATTGGGAAATCGCTACGGTGATTAAACAACGCGATCGGGTTCTTGCTGAAATTTTCGGTGTCCCAGCCATTTGGATCGATCGTATCTCCATAGCGATCTATGGTCGCATCGCTAAGCAAAAAGTCAATCTTTCCATCGGCCTTCGGCGTCGCCTTTGTCGCATATACTCTATGAAGGATTTGTTTAGGGATCGATTTGTCCATCTTGTTCATCCTGTCCAAAGCAGCTGCAATATGGCCGACATACATCATTCGTCACCCATCTCATCCCAGATGATCTGACAGGTTTCCTCGTCCAGTTGGGTCATGCAATCGTCCATGAAATCTTGGTAGTCCTGGCCATTCTTCTTTTTCAGGCCTCTAAGAATTGCGCGTGCCTTATCGCGCATCCTCTTTTCAAATCGCTTCAATGATTCACGAGTCATTTTCGCTCTCTAACAATCTCTACAAATTGACTTAGGTGCAGGCTCCGCAGCAGGCAGAGCGTCAAATCTACTACCTGAGCCTAGGAAACGGCGGTGCCGCGACGCCTCCCAGCGCCGCGAATAGCCAAGTCAACAGAACAATAGCACATATCAGCGCTACAATAATCTTGCCCCATCTAAGAACATTGCCTTCAATTGCAATTCCGAACACAGATTGCAACACCCAGAGCACTACCCATGCTATGAAAATAACGATAGCACAATACAGCACTGCTGTTAAAAAACCTATCAAGAGTGATCCAAGTGACATCATGGTGTCCTCGTCGGTGCTACAGCGCTAAGCTTGATGTTGCCGACCGGCGAAATGCGATCGCCCATCGGTATAGATCGCCTTATCACGAATGCGCCGACCATAGCCGTAGCCACGTCCGTTCCATCCCATACTTTCAATTCGTGATAATACACGCCCGGTTCAAAATCAGTGTTCTCTGGATTAAGAACAATTGTCACTGCGCCTAGCGGTGTACTGGTGATACCATCGCCCGCAGCGCTAGACTTCCTCACCAATGATTCATCGTCACTAGCGTGCGCTGTCCTCGCCATTCGATAACGCAGCAGCGCTCCGATCGTCGGATCATAAGCCGAACCATCCGCCTGCGTCACAGTTACAACAATCTGCGCGCTATCGCCGCGATAAACCTTAGCGTGTTGGTTTCGTTTTGTCATCCGATCAATGCCGCCACATCAATGCTAGGACTACCGGGCGATACGCCCACCGCCATCGCGAGCGCCACCATGCCGTCAATGCGGCCGGTGGATTTGTTCTTACTCAGCTTACGATTAGCGTCGTCCTTACCTTCAACAACAGCGCACGCCGCGCACATCGCCAATACAGGATGATTACCGTGAGCTAAACGACCTTCCCTTATCAGTGCTTCTAAGTCGCGTAAAGCCGGACTCATTGATTGTGTCCCTTGTCCAAACTCAACGAACTTCTCTGTAATCAGCATCTCACTGAAGCCAGCTTGAAGTAACCAAGGCTTAAGGTGCTTCATGTTCCATCTATCAAAACCCAACTTAACAATATTGTGCTGCTCAAAGACCTTCTTCAAATATTGAGCTACATACTCATAACTGACAGTGGCACCAGGTGTCGTCTGCAAAAATCCTTGCTGCCGCCAAAGATCATATGGTACATGGTCGGTCCGAGCCTTCTCCACCAGACCTTGCTCCGGTAACCAGAACGTAGGATGAATTTGATGCACCCTATCAATCTCACCTTTAAGCACCAGCGCCGTTAAGTCGCTAACCGACGAAAGGTCCAACCCACCATAAACCGGAATGCCTCCGCCGATCGGCTTAGGTTCAGCACCGCAATTCATCCATACACTACGACTGACGAACGGCGAGCTAGCCTCTACCCGCTGGTTTAATATCAGATTGCGATACTGCGCCTCACGCGCCGGCATTCGCTTAGCGTCCGCCGCAGTAGCTAGGACTTCCTTCGCATTCAGAAAGTCGCCGAACGCCGGATTGGCCTTACGGATAGTACTTTCTTCAAACGGATCATCTTCTAGCGGCGCAGTGTAGAGCGATATGACGGTATGAGGATCGTTACCCTCTAATGCATCATCGATCAGAATGCTTAGAAGATCATTATCAGTAGCGGCTTGCGTCGAGATGATAATAGAAAGCGGATTAGCCTGCGCACCCATCGCTGTCTCGATCGCATCATAAAGCTCCGACCGCGGACCTTTGACTTGCCCCAATTCATCATGAACTACGAACGCTGGCGATAGGCCGTAGGCCGTAGCTGTTTCGGCAGAGAGCGCGCGGTAGGTGGTGCCGAATTCTGGACAACCGAGTTGCTTAGTGCTGTCCTTAATCGTGACTATCTGCGAAAGTTCTGGCGACATTCTTACGATCTTCGCAGCAAGCGAAAATAGTAGTGCTGCTTGATCCCTACTTTGAGCAGCTGAATAGAGTTGAGAATTATCTGCCGCTTCAGGACCAGCAATATGGCAAAGAAGTAGAAGTGCTGCTAACGAAGTCTTGCCATTCTTACGCCCAAAGCTCAAGATCGCTCGACGCGTACCTTTTTTGTTATCATAAATTTTCTTTATATCATCCTTCTGCCATGCACGCAGTTTGACTGGCTTGCCTACGTCCTTGCCTTCAGGAACATAGCAATATTCTTCAATCCAGCTTATAATTCGCTCTGCGCGAGTTAACGGCTTAGGTTTTCTTTTCGCTACAGCCATTATGCAAACTGATCTTCACGAGCGTGATTGCGCATCTGTCTAGCAATCTCGGAGTTATTGCGCTTGATTCTGTTCAGCGCAGTCTTAGGTTGAATAGATTGATGAGTAAGCCTCATCTGTCTCTTAAGACGAGCAATATCCTTGCTGGCGTGCGATATCATTCTATTTAAATCTCTTATGTGTCTCCTATCATACATCTTCTTTTGCTTAGCATCATTAAGATCAATATGATGCTGCCTAATATCAACTGTAAGAATACAAAGCGTAGAAAGATCAGGAATGTCTACAATCTTAAACCAATCAGCAGGCATCTCTCCAACAATTGCGTCCCAAACAGCAGTTTGCTCTTGCGTCAAATAGAGCGGCGCATCCATCCTTACTGCATTGCTACCATTTGGTTTTGCGCGGATAATTTCTTTAGCTGCTGATGATCGTCTTGGCATTTTCATTTTCTCAAGTTGATGAATTCTTTACTGGTAGCTGAATTTGCCA